>ERZ1034920.573-NODE-573-length-28138-cov-43.980059_pt1 | contig 28138 bp, 50 predicted proteins | sample MGYA00520688_ERZ1034920 | MGnify/ENA primary metagenome ERZ1034920 (study PRJEB33766, sample SAMN09781785) | gut metagenome | biome: gut microbiome | host: Homo sapiens | place: Madagascar | study: EMG produced TPA metagenomics assembly of the PRJNA485056 data...
ACAGCGGGTTGGAAAATGCGTCCAGCGTGGCCGTCATCGGTTTCTCTGTGCCCCCGGCGGGGCGGTTTTTGTTACGTCTGGACACTTATTCAAACCTCCAGTCAGGCAGTGAGTTGATATAATAGCGGATGGCATCCATGCCGTGATCGTTTTCTTTCACTGGCTTTTCTACTCCCAACAGTGCCGCTTTGTCATCCCAGCGGTAAAGCCCGAATTCTTCCAGAATGCCCACGCAGGACGCATTCACCAGAAGTCGGCGCTTGGCGATCAGCGTGCTGCACCGGCGGATGCCGTTCAGAACGTCGTTGTTGGCTTCCATCACATAGACACCGCGCTGCCGCAGCGCCGCAATGAAAGAAGCCGCCGATGGGTCCACATAGGCGGCGCAGGGGTCTTTCCCCATAAACTCCATGAAGTCGTCGGCATATTCTTCATCGGTCTTCTGGCGGCGCTCCCTGCGGCCATCCCAGCGGTATTCCCGGTCAACACGGACGACCTCGCCGTCGTCATACGTGTCTGCGAAAATACATGCGTTCAAGGTTCCGTAGTCTACCGCAATCGTTCGGGTCGAAACCGCCCGCATCGCCACCGGCGGCACAGTGTAGACATTAGCCTTTGGGTCGAACATATCGTAGATCAGTCCCTCGGCGGCCTTGCGCTGGCCCAAGATATCGCGGGCATACCAGATGCTTTTCCGGTCATACGTCGCCAGCACAGCCCGGAGCTGGTCGTCCGATATGCTCATATTGTCCGCAATGGTGAAATGACCGTAGTTCAGGCCATAGTGAGGGTCTGCTTTTTGCTTTTCTTCGTGGAAATCCAGAACGGTTTTATAGTACCAGTGACCCTCCGCCTTCGGGTTCAGGTCGTGGAACACCTTGCGGTTCGGGCTGGAAAGCGTTCGGTCGAACACTTCCTGAATGAACGCTTCACTGCACTCGTTCACCTCGGTTATATAGGCGGTGCCGTAGGTGTTGCCCTTGATGAGCTTTTCGTCCCCGGCCTTGCCGCCGCCGGAGACCAGCACGATCTTTTCGCCGGTCGCGGTCTGCACATACAGGCAGTCGCGGTTCTGGTACACGCCCTCCCGGCAGCGGCCCTCGAAATAGTTCTTCATGCCGAAGCCGTCGCAGTCCAGAATGTTTAGCCGCGCCGTCGCGGTGGATACCCCTGCAATCAGATGGATGCGGCTGGGATGCTTTTCGAGGATGGCGCAGTAGGCCATCGTGATGAGCACGTTTTTCCCGCCGCGCTTGCCGCCCTCGGCCACATTGAGCCAGTGGTCGAAGCAGTCAAAGAAAAAGCGGGTCTGATTTTTCGTGAAGGGTGCAGGAATGTTCATGTCTCAAAATCCTTGATGTTCCGGTCAGGGGCCGGATGCTGCAAAAGGTCTGCGAGAGTCTGAAAGTCGAAGGCCTTGGCCGATGCCGTGCTATCCCGTTTGATGTCATCCATCTTGGTCCATTTATCGATGAGCGTGCCCAGCGCCGTGGTGATCTGCTGCAGGGTCGCCCCTTCCAGCTTCTCCGGGTCGGTCAGGGCACCGAGATAAACGTCTATGATCTCCTGAACGCGCTCTTTTCTGCTGTCCATGTAGGAGAGCATGTCCTGGGTGTTCTGCTCTTTTTTTATGTCGCACTGATTCGCACAGTCTGGATTGTTTTTCACGATCTTCCGCACGGTGCTTTCAGCTACGTCATTGAGCTTGGCGGTCTTGGTGTAGTTCTGCAACTGCACATAGTCCGCAATAATTTTCTTTTTCTGCTTGTCTGTCAACCGCTGCGCACCCACCGCCACCACCTTCCTAAATCACCGCGTTTGAAACTACTTCAAACCGTAGTCGCTTACAATTTTGCTTATTTCTACCCTTGATCTCTTCTCAAGCAACGCATCTCTTACATCCATGGTAACGTCATTCACCCGATTCTTCGCTTGAATAATCGCATGAGCGCTTTTAGCTTCGCTCAGAACGATTCTTGCGGCTTCGACGTTTGCTTTTAGCGTCTGAATTTTTCTCTCGTTAAATTCTCTTCTTCGTGCATCTCTTGGAGAATCCGATTTTTTCTGAATCTCCAATTTCTGAAGTCGCTCTGCATACTCTTTTTGATATCCCTCGAATGTATTCTTGATTCATCCGTCTCTGATATCTTGCGCATAAGCAATTTGTTTTGGCGTTCCTTGCAGTTCGGGGAGGTCTCCTCCAAAAGACTTCATTGTGGAATCCCCGCCCGCTCTCGCAGAGCTTCCAGAACCTCGTTTATTCACGGTAATGCCCCCTTTCGTATTGAAATGGCTTGATTTTGGTCACGTTCCAGTCAAATTCCGCCGGGCACTTCCCATACCACAAGATGCCGCTCGGTTGAAGCACTTCCAGCGCCTTGCGGCAGTGCCTGGCGAAACATTCCGCTTCGTATGGGTCAGATTGTGTTCCGTGGCTGGAAATGCTCACGATGGCGTTTCTGGGCTCTCCGTCAAAGCACCAGTCATAGCTTTGCTCACCGCACCAGCAGAGCGTCGGGATCACATGGATTCCGTGGGCTTGCCAGTAGGCAGCCAGCCAGTGTTTTTTGTAGTGCATAAAAAGTTGCACCGCCAGCGGCATATCGCTGTAAAGCGAAAAATCCGGCGAACATACCGCGCCAAACTGCTGCAAAAGCGGGATATACTTGTCTGGGTTGTTCCAGAACCGTTCAAACTGGTAATCGTCCTTGTAAAAATGCACGCCTTTTGTGGCCTTGTCCTTGGCTGTCAGCGCATAGTTGACAGGAATCCATTCCAGCTTGTCAATGCGGATGTCCGTTTCCGGCTTGATTTCAGGGATGCCGTACTTTCCTACGCCGGGAAAAATCGTTTTCTCAGTGTTTTCCATCGGCAAGATCACGGTTCATCCCTCCATTATCGCTTAAACCAGTTATCCACTTTCTTTTGCAGACGCTTTTGTGCTTGCTTGTAGGTAGAACTTGTAATTTCACGTTGCTCACGATTTGGATTGTAGTGCTCACGGAAATACTTTTTTGCTTTTTCTCGCTCGACGTTTTCTGGGCTCCACTTCGGATTGTCCGAGCCGAGTTCTTTAAGCATCCGCTTAACGATATAATTCGTCTGCTTATCCGTAAAGTCCGGGTTGATGTCATTGAAAACCGCGATTTTTGAAATTTGGTATTCCATTCCGTCAACAAAAACATTAGACTTTGCAAGTTTTTCCGAAGTGTCATAGATTGTCCCATAGGCCCTTTGGGCTTGTTCTGCTTGCATTTTATAAAATTCCGTTTCACGAAACAGAGCTTCCACTTGGTTGATTTCTTTTGATTCCCGTGCCGTAAATCCCGAAATTCGCATGGAGCTACCGGAACCGCGTTTACTCATTTTTGGAACTCTCCTTTCTGCGTTTATGGCTTTTCTTCCAGAAAATAAAAAGCCCGAAATTGCTCAAGCTAAATCTCAAGCTATTTCAAGCTAAAAATCACGGTAGCCGCCAGCTGGATTTGAACCAGCACCCACGGAATGGGTGTGCGCAGTGGTTGGCTGTGCAGTGATGTTCCCGTGGTGTCACCAGCGTTGTCCCGCCTTAAATGGGCGGCGCTCTCCCAGTTGAGCTATGACGGCATATAAGCAGCAACGCCGTTATCTGTTTTTACCGGACAGTAAGACGTTGCCGCTGCATCCGGAACTTTCGCGGCCAGATGCCCCGCTACTCTTTGCATGCCGTCCCCCGGTCATGCAAAGTCTAGCACTCCAGGCAGGGCTCGAACCTGCAACCTGCGGTTTTGGAGACCGCTGCTCTACCACTTGAGCTGCCGGAGTATAAAAAGCCGCCCTTGGAATCGAACCAGCCGTGCCTACACACGCACCGCGCTCCACATTGCGCTCAGGCGGCCATATAGCAAATAAAAACAGCCCACGGTTCGCCGCCGGGGCTGCTTGAGTTGACGCACATCCTGCGGGGCATGCTGGCCCGCTCGGATTTCCGGTGCTGCTGTTCACGGGCGGAGGTTTCAGGGCGTTGGCAAGATTTCAGGAATCCCACACCCACCCGCACACCGGTGGTGAATCACTCCATGCGTCAGACACGCCGCGTTACAGACTTTGCGGCGTTCGGTGCGATGTCGCGGAGTCGAACCGCATCCCATCTCCCGGGTCGGTGGGGCACCCAAATGTTACATCGCATAGAAGCAGCCCGCAAAGCACGGTGTCAAAGCGAAAAAGCGTTAAGCGGCATGAACGAAAGGAGAATCCGTACGGGGCCGCGCTTTGGAAGCTGCTGAGAAGCGGCGCACCGCTTTGCGCGGTTCCGCTTATGCCATTCTATCGCATATTTCACACCACCGTCAACACAATCGCACACCGGCTTGTTGTAAAAATGTAGAGCCTTGAATTGTGCATTTTGCACATCATACACAGGTTTTGGAGATGTCAGGCCAAATCTCGGCCAGAGCTTCCAGCCCGGTTTTGAGGCAGCTGGATACGGTAGAGGCAGATACGCCCAGCTCACAGGCTACGTCGGTATAGGTCTTGAGCTTGAACTGCTCGTGAACGTCTTTGGTCTCGCACTCGATGTAGTAGGCCCTCATAACATCTGCCGTGAGGAGGCTGTGCTCATCCTCGGCATAGACGATGCAAAACGTCCTGTTGATTGCTTCCAGTCGGTATTGAATAAGCTCAGTTTCCATCCGGACCAGCTCTCGCGCCTCAGAATCCACCCGGCACACAGCATCAAGGATTTTGTCCCCGTTGCTGGAGGTCATGGGCATCCCGCTAAAATTCTGGGTCACTCTCGTGGCGGAATCTCTCTGGCTCTGTACCTTGTTCCTCTGAATGTTGACAGCTTCAGCAAGGCTGCGGCACCGGCGGAACCACGCCTTTACTTCGTGGTAGTACACGCCGCCGTCCAGCTTTGGCGTGTCGGTGTCAGGTGTCCAGGTTTGGATCATGTATCTGCCTCCATTTCTTCGATCCAGATTTCTGCTCTGGGGTTTTTCTTGTCGTAATCCACCCGGCTGCCATCGTGGGCGGCCACGATCTGGCTGTTATCGTCCGCCAGCACCTTGGCCTTTACCAGAATGTCAGTTGTAGCCTCGATGAGGTTTGCCAGATCGACCTTGCGCCGGGTGGCCATGTAGTACACACACCGCACGTTCACGCGGGCTGTGATGGGGTTGTAAGGCCGCTTGATCTGCCACAGGCACTTTTCCTGATACTGCATGAATGCCTCGCTTGGGGCCACAATGCGGCGGTTTGCGTGGGCCTTGAGAATGCGGGCGGAGTTTTTCTTTGTGCGGGGGTCGCCGTAAAGGATAATCTTCATGGGTTTCAGCAAAAGATGTCCCTTCCTTCCTGCAGCCGCTGAAAGGTCTCTTCGTAGGAGTATACCTTTGCCGGGACGAACTGCATTGTGTTTGCATCCGCCAGCATCACAACGTCCTCATGCTTCTCGATCAGCTGGCGAAGCTCTTTCATGTAGGCCACCAGCCCGCAGGCATCCGAATACGAAACGCCGCGGACCATCAGCTTCTTGATAAACTGTTTCTGTGTCATGTTTTTCCTCCAATCATTCTTCCATCACATAGCACCAGCTCTGAGGCGGCCGCTCAATCCTTACAGGCTCGTAGCCGAATTTTGTCGCCCGCAGCCTTGTGAAATCGCTCAACGGCCGCGGGTGATCGTAAATTTTCAGGTCGGAAATGTGCCAGCCGCAGCCGTCGCGGCCTTTAAGATATTTTTCTGCGGTCTCCTCGCTCATGCAGGCCGCTTCAAGAAGTTCATCGGCTGGTTTGTAATATGATCCGGGTGCCATAACGTACAGGCTCGCCGATTCCCAGCTTCCTGTTTCTCCAACATGGGTTAGGCCGGTAATTTTCTTACAGGTGAACTCGCCAATGACGTGCCCCCTTTTCCCTGGCCATCCACCGTGTTTCTTCGCGGAAACGTCCCAGTTGCCGTCGTCCAAAATAAACTCTTTACTCGCTGTCCGGGTACAGTAGATGTACGCCTTAAACGGCGTCCCATGCACAGGGCAGGACTTGCGGATTTCAACGATCTTTTCTCCGCTGAGAATCTTCTTGCACCATTCGGGCCGGATGCTCAAAAGCACAGCTTTACTCACTTTTCAGCCTCCCACGGTAGTTTCGGAAGCGGCATCCAAACGCGGACCGCCTCCGGGTTCTCTCTGGCGTACTGTAAGGACGTAGCGACCGCACAGTGGGCACCGGCGTGGGCGATCAGAACGCGGCCGCAGCAGTCGCCGTCTTCTTCCTTCGGGGGCTCCTCTGCCGTGTAGCGCCAGCGCTGGGCGTCCGCCGCTGCCGTCGGGGTGTTTTCCACAACACAGACAAGTTGCTCCAACTCGTTCTCCATGTCTGGATTATACCAGCCGCCCAGGATTTCCGGGGCCAGGTCGCGGATTCTCTGGATCACGTCCTCCGCGTAGACCATGCGTTTTTTGCTCATTTTGTAATCTCCTCCGGCGGCATCGGCATCCAGCCCATCACGGGGCAGTCTATCTTGTTGTTGTAAACGTCGTCCGGGTTGAAGTGGCGGTATTCCCACCAGCCTTCCGGGATTCGGTAGTCGTCCCGTTCCTCGTCGTATGTTCCCCAATCGGGGAGATCTTCCCAATTCCATTCGCTGTCCTCGGAGAAAACATTGCCGTCCTCGTAGTGCGCCGTTGTAATGCCCAGATAGTCATCACGCCGGTACAAAACCAGAACTTCCGTTTCGACCTTCGGAGGGTCTTTGTCAGGATCGCGCCAGGCCGGGATTATCCTCTCCGGGTCGATGGTGGGAAGGCTTTCGAGATCCGTCAGCTCGCCTGCAATATCTTCACAGAACAGGATGTCAGACTCCTTTCCTCTTGCTTCTTCCTCTGCAATGTCTTTTTTCAGGATGTTTTCCAGCTCGCCAACATCGGCCAGCCGGACAATCTTCTTTTTCTCAGCCATGTGTCAAAACCTCCGTTCTCTTGACATGAATATCCCGGTACTCCGGGTAATGATCGCCCGCCATCTGGCAAGCGTGAAATTCTGCTGCCTGCTGGCTGCTGGCGGTCAGACGGTAGGTCAGGGCCGCGTCCCCCTACCGGTCCGCTGCACAGCACAACAACATGATACTTAGGCACTCTTCGGCTCTCCTTTCTTGCGCAAAGGCCTGCGATTTGCAGCGTTTTTGAGGAAATCGGTGGCTTTTGCTGCATCTTCCGGGGGGCGCGTGACCAGCTTGTCCCGTCCCGCCCCGATGGGGTTTGTCATGCGGTACTCCTCGGCAGACTTACAACCCTGGGTTTCGGCCTCGATCAGAGCCTTCCGCACATAGGCCCAGCTTCTGCCGCCCAGATCCCCGCACTTGCGGATGATCTCGGTCACAAGATCAGCGCCCAGGCGTTCAATGTAACCGGTCAGCTCTTTTTCGCTGTTAGCGCTCAACTTACCGATGTTTTCTCTAAAAAAATCCACAAGCGATATCGTCGTCCTCGTCCCTGTATAGGAGGAGTCATCTTTAGATGACGACGACTTATCTATATCTAATATCTTATCTCTAATATCTGTATGGACATTTTTGTGGACGTTTTCGTGGACATCCTGTGGACAATGTCCACAGTCAGAAGAGCCGATTAGACGTTGGTTCGTTCTTTGCAGTTTTTTTTGCGTTGCATAGTCTGTCGCGCTTCCGACCATTTCCGAGTGATTTGCAAGCACAAGCGTGCCGTCTTGCTCCTGATAAATCAGCCCAAGTTTCGCGTAAAGGCCCAGCGCAACGCGCACAGTATCGGTAGAAAACCACTTGGTATCACGCTGAATTTTGTCCACATCATACGGAATGATCACCTCACCGATCTGCCGTGAAAGCCTGCCGTTGGTGTTGATGGTCATAAGGCAGAGCATCTGGTACAGAACCACGTAGTTTGCGCCGTTCTTCTGCCCCATGAGAAAATCCACCGCGTCAGACCGCATAAAGCTGTCTTTGAGCTTTAGCCAGTAGTATCTTTTTCCGGTAGCCGTGTGTCTTCACCTCCTTCCGCACGCCCGTATAGCCAGATAGCACAGCTGGGAGGTCAGAACGGAAGATCATCATCGTCCGTGATCTCTGCAAAATCATCTGCAGAACCCTGCGAGAAGCCCTGTGCCGCCTGCGGGGCGCTGTAAGAGGAACTTTTCGTCTGCTTGTCAAAATCACGCACAGAGGGCTTGTCTGCCGCCTTTGCGCCGCAAAAGCTGACGTTGTTTGCCAGAACCTCCACTTTCGTGCGGTTGCAGCCCTGCTTGTCCTGATACGAGCGGGTCTGGATGCTGCCGTCAATGGCGATCATGCTGCCCTTCTGGAAGTACTTGCAGATATGCTCTGCCGTCTGCCGCCAGGCAACGACATCGATGAAATCAGCCTTGCGCTCCTCGCCCTTCGGGGTGTATGTACGGTCAACCGCAATGCTGAAGCTGCACACGCTGGTGCCGTTCTGGGTGGTTTTCAGCTCCGGGGTATGGGTCAGGCGGCCCATCAATGCAACGACGTTAAGCATGCGTCAATCCTCCATCTTCCGCGCTATCACCAGCGCCGATCTCATAATCGATATTTGCGCCCATCAAGACCTCCGGGCATTCAGCGCGGGCAAAATAAGCGGCTGCGCGATATTTCAGCATCATTTCTGTCATGGAAGGCCAGAAACTTCCGTTTTTATCCCACCATCCGTTCTTTTTGGCCATTGCAACGGTCACCTTGGGGCCTTCTACTTTCTCGCCGGTCACTTTGTCAATGCCTACAAGTCGGCACCCCCATGTGTCCTTTCCCTCTTCGCCTTCCATCCGGTAATGAGTGCGCCCTGCGAACAGGCCGCTGTTGTCGATCATGGCCTTGCAGCTCTTGCCGCTCCACGAAGGATTACCGCGGATGACGTAAAGGTTCTGCATCACAAACGTTGGGTCCATGCCCATTCGGGTGGCCATGTTGCAGGCGACCGCGCAGGCAGCAACGTTTCCCTTGTAGCTCTGTGGAACCATTCCGTCAGGAAGCTGTGCATAGGCTTTTCCCATGCTGCATGCAAGCTTCCACGAATCCATGGCCGGGTTGACGGCCTGCACGGCAGTCGGGGCTTCCTGCGGCTGAATCGGTGCAATCTGCTCGGCGGGTGTTTTTACGATTTCTTCAGGCATGATGAATATCCTCCTCTACAAACTTTACTTCAATAACATTGGCAAAACGCATGATTGCGTCCAGCTCGGATTTCGTGCAGTGGAAAACGATTTTACGGTCTCTTGCCTCCTCTTCCTGCGTGAACGATGCAAATTCACCGTCGTCAAACTCGTCCGGGTCGAACCTTCCGTTGATCTCATAGGCGATTGCAGGCTTTGCCAGCTTGATCCTGTAGGGGTTCTGGTAAACGCCTTTGTAATTGTCTGGCATTCCTCTGATCACTGCTTCATGGAGCATCTCTCGATACTCCATCATGTAACAAAAGTCTATGGAATCATAAGGCTCCGGCATAATTTGTTCACCAGCGGCAGCGTGGATGATATCGACCAGACAAAGAAGCTTTCCGACGCGCCGGTAGATCGAATCAATCGTACTTCTCGTCACGGTATCCGGAAGCTGATTTGACCGAGCAAAATTCGTAAAAAGTGCAATCGCATGGTTCACATCACTTGTCAGCTCGTTCCCGGTACTGATAAGCCGGAACAGCACATTGTCTGTTCCAACATACTGGAAAATGCCCTCAGCCTTGTTGGAGAGCTCCTTCACGCGGGCTCTTCTGGATAAAATGCTCATTTGCGCCACCTCCCGTTTTTCCATGCCCGCCAGACCAGAAAGACCACGACCAGAACGTTGAATCCGATCCATACGGTCAGCCCACGGGCAACCATCTTTGCCGCCGGGGTGGAAAGTGCTTCCACGGCCCGGAACAGCAGCTCTGTTTTACTCACTGTAAAATCTCCTTTCGTTCAAAAATACTTTGCTTTGCCTTTGCAGATCTTTGCATGTCTATGCCTTTGCGCTTCTTTGCTTATCTATGCCTTTGCATTTCCCAGGTCAGCCTGGCTTATCCATGCCTTCGCAAGTCGTCTCTGAGCATCTCTGTGCCCTTGCACCTCTCCGCTTATCTAAGCCCTTGCCCTTCTTCACGCAGCACCGCACAGCCGTTGCAAATCGTATCAAAGTGCTTCTTCGCTATGCCTTTGCGCTGCATAGCAGAGCGGCAACCTCGTCCTCGATCGTGGCAGCCATCCGGGCTCTTGCTGGCAATGAAATCCCGGGCGACGTTCTGGTTGGAGGGCCAAGTGCCCAGCACCGGCTCCAGGAAAGTGATCTTGACTTTCAGAATTTTGGTTTTCATGCTGATTTCTCCTATATCTTGTGGTTTGCGTAATCCGAAACGAATTATATTGCGTACAGCAGGTTCCCCAGAGCGTCCCGCACCTGAATCATCTCGTAGTGCCGGATGTTCTCGTCTGCCCAGTGCTGGGCCTTAACGCTGGCGGGCTCCCCGGGGTATTCGTCCGGTGTGAGCGGATCTGTGAACTGCCTGACATCGCACCCCGGAGGGCTCTTGCGGTAGGCGTAAGCATATACAGTCATGCTCATGCGCCCCTCCGGTTCTGCCGGTAGTCCGGCTCTTCGGTGCGGGCGTGGGTGCGGTCAACGCGGCCATAGCGGCGGGCGTTCTGCTCCCGATCCTGGGCGGCAAAGCCCAGCCGCAGGAACATCACCGCTGCCAGAACCAGGCACAGGGCCGTGGCAAACTGGCCGTCGGAGATGGCGCTGCCCGTCTGTGCACCGCCCTCGAGGCCCATGCCGTACAGCAGACTTGCGGCACCGCTGGCAGCAGCCAGCCAGTACCATACTCTTGATTTAATCTTCATCGTCATTCTCCTTGTTCCCCTTGTTCAGCTCACGAACAGTGCGGTAGAGAAGCGCGGTCAACCATGCCATCCGCTCCTCTAAGCTGTGCGGAAAAAGGCCTTCCAAAGTCTGCGCGATTGCGCACACCAGAAGATGCAGCGCTTCGCTGGAATCGCCTTCGACCTTGATAATCGATTTCTCACTGTCGATGTAAAGTTTTGCCTTCATGTTCATGCTTCCATTTCCTCCTTGTCGTTCTCATACGGGCGGACGATCTTGCATCCGCGCCGGTGCATATACTCGATAAAACCGTCGATGTAGATGGTAGCCTGCCGCCGTTTGGTATCTTCCCGGGGGACTACCCATCCGGCGTATTCGCCGCGTGCAACATCATTCCAGAACTTGTTCGGGCTCATCGGGACGAGATTTGCCCGGAACATCTCGCAGCACTCTGCAACGCCTTTCATCGTGATCCTTTCGCTCATGCCGCTGTCTCCTTTCAAAATAAATGGGTTTTAGTAAACCATGATTTCTTCTGCTAATTTGCGGTTGTAGCCACAAAATACGGTATTGCCTGTGGTCTCGTTGCGCAGGGTGTAGCCCTCTCTGCTTTTCATAAAGCAGTACTTGTACTCATGCCCGCTTTGACTTTTCTCGGTGTAGCAGAACGGCTTGTAACAGTCTGCCTGTGCGAGCGCCTTGCGAAAGCCGGTCTTTGTCATTTTGCACACCCCATCTCCTTCCTTAAAACATGCTGGTCTGGCCGTTGGTCTGCTGGATCAGCATCACGGTGTTGGTACTGGGCTTCCAGCGCTGGATGTACTCCACGGCCTCGTCAAAGCGCTTGCGGGGAATGTTGTTTCTGCTGCTGACCCGGAACCACATCTGGATGTCCTTGTTGATCTCGCAGTAAACCATGCCCCGTACATGGGAATCGCCGTAGGCCGGGGCGTTCTTGCCGCCCAAAGCTTCCACAACAACGTGGTTCACGGCATTCTTGAGGGAAAGCTGCTGGTCATAGTCCACGACCATGTTATTTTACAGCGCCGTGATCCGCTGCTCCCGCCTCTGAGTGCGGTCGTCCAGCAGGAACAGCGCCTGCAGCTCCTTGCTGAGCTTGGGCATCTGCGGAGTGGCCAGCTTCTTCTCCATCTCGTTGAACGCCTGGATGTACTTCAGCTTCCACTCGAGCGCCGCCTTGCCGGTAAAGCCCATCACCAGCAGGCTGAAACCGTCCCGGTTCATCAGGTACATGGGGTACTGCTTGCCGCGGTTCTCATACGTTGTCTCGTAGAACATGGATTTGGCAGCCGAATTTTCGGCCACCAGATTCTTTACTGCATCCAGAACGTGCTTGTGCTCCTTGCCGAAGTTCTCAGCGATCTGGCGGCTGGATGCCACCGGCTCACCGTTCTGGGTAGATAAGATAATGTCTGTCATGTAGTTGTGCCTCCTTGTGGGCGGCTCCCTTCTGCGGTATAATCGGGCGGAAGGGAGGTGTTAAAATGGAACAAAATACTGGGATGTCTATTTCGGACTGGTCTGGGTTGGTAGCAATGATCGTTTCGTTCTGTGCTTTGCTGTCTCCAATGCTGACCGCGCTTTGTAATAACTGGCATCAGCAAAAAATGAAACGGATGGACTATGAGCATCAGGAGCACGAGGAACGCATAAAACGTGAGCGTGAAATCTACGAGGGTTACATCCGTGCGGCTGGTGCGGCTATTCAGTCGCCCACAGTAGAAAACCTGCAGGAATATGGCTCTCATTCGGCGCTGGCTGCTTACTACGTCCCAAAAGAAATCCAAAAAGATATTCTTGCAATGGATAAACTGATAAGCTACGAAACATCCTTTGGTGATAAACTGGATGAAAAAGTGCAGCTTCTCAATAAAATCATTACAAGATTGCAGTCAAAAGAAGAACTCCCGTTGTAAGGACTCCGATCACAATAGTGTACGGAAGATACCAACCGGAAATCTCCGAAGCCGCTTTCCGTGTGATCAGGTTGCAGAGAACCACTGCAACCCAGATAACCAGAATAAGTTTTAACGAAAGCACAGGTGTTTTTCATCTCCTTTTTTAAGCTGTGGGTGAGTTAATGTCCAGAATCTTGCAGATGCTCTGAATAACCTTCGGCGCACTTCTGTCACCGTGCAGAATTTTGTACATGTAACTGTCATCAACGTACAGTCCTGTATCCTGCTTCACAAGGTCAATCAGTTCCACCTGCTTCATTCCCCGCTTGAGCATTGCAATTTTCGCTTCCAAGCCAAACGGGGATAATGCGGTTTCTCTCAAATTTCGTACCTCCTTTGAAAAATCATCTTGACAGGTACGGGAAAATGTACTAATATAAAGGTGCAAAGATTTTATACTGTACAAAGTTTCGTACCCGATGTTTGCATTATAGTACAAATATTCGTACAAGTCAATAGATTCGTACGAATATTTGTACATTTGTGCGCTTGCACAAAATGGATGGTGATTTTATGTCAGATTTATACAACAACATCCACGCCCTGTGCGAGAAAGAGAACATTAAAGACGGAACTCTTTGTAGTAAAGTTGGAGTAACGCGAAGTACTCTTTCTGAGCTAAAAAGAGGGCGAACTACAAGTCTATCACTTAAAAATCTTCAAAAAATTGCCGATTACTTCGGTGTTTCGATTTCGGATTTGACCGGCGAAGCACCGGAGCAAAAAGAAAAGCCCAGCACCGACGGAGAGATAGATTGGGGCAGTCTATCTCCCGAGGATGTTGAGCTTGTGAGAAAAATTATGGCTGCTTCGGACGCAAAGAAAAATGCGATCCGGGCGCTGCTGTGATTTAGGTGTTTAGAATAACGAGGACTTTCTGACGAAATGCAGGGTCACTCTTTAGCTTCTCGATGATTCTTTTGATTTCGTCCGGGCTGAACTGTGATTCCTGCATTTTGTTTTCCTCCTTTAGAAATATAGGTGTACGAGGTGTACGAGGTGTTAGAATTGAAATTCAAGCACAAGGGATGTGCCATTACGAGCGGGTTTGTTTCTCTTTTATTGCTATCACAAGTGCAATTTCATAAAGAAGATTCCCTGTTCAGTATCATCTGGTCATCTCTCATTGTCTTTCTGGTATTTTTTTCTTTGTCCTATCTGTTCAGTCGCCTTCTGGTCTTATTGTTCAGGAAGAAACGCAGCAAACTATTGAAGCGGTCCGAGGTGGACTATGACATTTCAGAAACCAATAAGTCCCAAGCAGATAATCGAAAGGTTTTATCGGATAAAGAAGTAGATGCCATATATACACTCAAAGACGCGCCTGTTCTTTGGGAAAACAAAGCGTCTTTATTAAAAGATTCCTTAACGCCAGAAGAGTTCTTTGAAGCGTATGACGATTTCGTAGATTACGCAAAAGAAATCTTAGAAGCGGATTCCGTTTGGCTTTCTTTCAAGGATTCTTCGGTTATTTCTAAAGAAAGCAGAGAAGACATTGCTGACGTTGCGAACGGAAATTGTTTTGAAGATGAATTAACTGCGTTTATTGAACAGTCTTATAAATTGGCAAAAGATAAAATCGAATCGAAAGAGACTGCTTCAGATAAAAGGAACGCCGCAAGAGCGTGGCATGCCGGCTTTGACCCTTACTTGTCCAGAATGCCAGAAAAAGAGATTCATCTTCTCCATGAAAAGTACGGTGAACTTATCATGCTTGCCGATACACAAAATCTTTGTTCTCTGTGAGGTTAAAATGTCATTATTTGGAATAAAAGAAAAACAAGAACTTGAGGCCCTTCGTTCCGAGAATCAGAGCGTTACAGAAAAGAACGCTGCGCTTAAACAAGAGCTGGAAGAGCTCAAAAAGCAGAACGGCGCTCTTTCTGCAACAGTGGATTCTTTCCCTAAAAACCTTCCTTCATATAATGATATTCAGGAAGAAATCAAGAAAAGAACCGCTTATCTTGCCGGGTTAAAGGCTACGATTTCAGATACAGAAGATAAGCTAAAGGCGGCAAAACAAAGTCTTATCGAAGTCTCCGATGCCGTTCAGCTTCAGGATTTTGGCCTGTATACTCCGCACTACAATCTAATGCGTGCGGATGAGTATAAGGCTAAAATGATGGAGATCAGAGCCTTGCAGAAGGATATGGTTCGCAATGGCTCTGCCGTCACCGGCTCCCAGACCTGGACGGTCAACGGAAACGCTTCCAAGGGCAAAAAGATGGTGGCCGACATGCAGAAGCTGCTTCTGCGGGCGTTCAACGCTGAATGTGACGACGTGATCGAGCACGTCAAATACAACAACGTGGAAACCGCAGAAAAGCGCATCACATCCTCTCAGGAAGCAATCACAAAGCTGGGCACGATCATGGGGGTCTCCATTGTCCCTTCCTACTACCGACTAAAGCTGGAAGAACTTTATCTCGCTTTTGAGTACGCCCAGAAAAAGCAGGAAGAAAAAGAAGAGCAGCGGGAAGCCAGAGCCCAGATGCGGGAAGAGGCCAAGCTCGCAAGAGAAATTGAAGAGGCACGGAAAAAGCTTGAGAAGGAGCAGCAGCACTACAATAATGCTCTTGCAAAGGTAAACGCCCAGCTGGATGCCGCTTCCGAAGAAGACCGAGCTGCCATCGAGGAAAAGAAGAGCATCATCGAGAGCCAGCTCCAGAAGATCGACAAGGAGTTCGCTGACGTGGATTACCGCCAGGCCAACCAGCGTGCCGGATATGTATACATCATTTCAAACATCGGAGCATTCGGAGAGAATGTATACAAAATCGGAATGACACGGCGGCTTGACCCTCAGGATCGAGTGGACGAGTTGGGGGACGCTTCCGTTCCGTTCAATTTCGATGTTCACGCAATGATCTTCTCTGACGATGCGCCGAAGCTGGAAGCTGCTTTGCACAATGCATTTGCGGACCGCAAGCTCAACTTTGTAAACCAGCGGCGGGAGTTCTTTAATGTAACGCTTGAAGAAATCAAAAAGGTTGTGAAAGAGAACTTTGACAAATCCGTTGAGTTCGTCGAACTTGCCCCCGCGCAGCAATACCGTGAATCCATTCTGCTTCGGAAGAAAGCACATCAGCAAGATAGCTAATTTCCTACCACAAACGCATTATACATCTTTCGGTTGTAATATTCAATAGATATCACGAAATAAATTCGGTTTTTTCTGAAAATAGTTAGATTTTCACTTGCAATCGTCCAGCCGCTGCATTTTCTGCAGCAGCTCCCCAGCAAGCTCCCCGCCGGGGCAGTTGGCGGCATCCAGCAAGCGCCGGACGCTTTCCGCCTTGCGGGTTACATAAAAGCGGGCCTTGGTCTGGCTCTCGGGCGGCATATCCTCGTAGCACGCCAGGGCGGCGCGGATGTGGGTGCAAAAGCTCTGCATTTTGTCCATAGATCATTCCTCCCAGGGCTTTGGAGTGGGCCGCGTGCCGGTGAGCACGCTGGCGGGCATTCCGTCAATGATGGTCATATCGGGGTCCATGCTGACTGTCTGACTGTTTTTCATTTCATTTTCCTCCTTTTTTGGTAATATTTGCATCTTATGCACCAGATTCTACCATGCGCCAGAGGAAAATGAAATCTGTGTAATTTTTGTCGAATGGCGCAGAGTTTTTCTGCGCCATTTTCCTTTTATAACACGCTGCGTTTAGGGGTGATAAGCATGAGTTATTTTACCGCTGATCAAATCGGGAAGGCGCTTTCAAAAGCGCGGGTATCCGCCGGGCTAAGTCAGAGAGAGATTGCAATCCGCGTCCAGAAGGGAGAGCGGACAGTGCAAAGCTGGGAAAAAGGTGACACAAGCCCAGACAGTGACGAGATCATGGATTGGTGCACAGCCTGCGGAGTATCCCCCATCACGGTTTTTATGGAAGTTATTCACCCGGATCTGTACGCAGTGCCAGACGGGCAGAAAGAAGATGCAGCCATAGATAAGGAACTTCACACGCTGGTGCAGGCGCTTCCACCGCTCACCCGGCGGCTTCTGCTTTTTGTGCTCAAGGGCCGACATGGGAGCAGCCCGCCTGCGGTTATATCTGAAATGGCCGCAAACCTCCACTGCCCTCTCAACAACAGGGTCACTGTGTGCGGCACCATCATCGATCAGTACAGCTTTGCCAAGATCAGAGGGCTTGACCCGTGCCCGGACGAGCCGCATCCTCCGCTAGAGGATTTGAAAGCCAATTACGCGTCAGGGCGCACAGCGTCAGAAAACGGCGCTTTGGGCTATATAGGGCGCAGAAAGGAGTAGCGTAATGAAATGTATCAGATGCCATGTAAGCATCCCAGACAAGGCCTTATTTTGCCCGTGGTGCGGAAAGCAGCAGGATGCAACGTCCGCTCCCGTGCATAGAAAAAAGCGCCGCCGCCCAAAGGGCAGCGGCAGCGTGTACAAGCTGAAAGGGGTCCGGGCAAGGCCCTATGTAGCCGTGACCGGGAAAAAGGAAGTGCTGGGCACATACGGAACGCCCGGGGAAGCCGTCCAGGCGCTTGACGCATACAACGCCCAGAACACCCCGGCAGAGCGTCTGAAGTGTACTTTTGCGGATGCCTACGAAAAATGGCGGGCACAGCCGAAGTTTTCAAGTCTCAGCCGGGACATGATAAATGGATACGAGCTGGCTTTTAAAAAAGCCGCTCCGCTGTACAGCCGACAAATGCGAGACCTGAAAGCGGAGGACTACCAGCAGATCATAGACCAGATGGTCGCAGACGGTCTCTCCCGCAGCTCGTGTGAAAAGCAGCGCACCCTTTTCAGCCAGCTATGTGAGTGGGCAATGGCCCAGGACATCATAAACAAGAACTATGCCCAGCTCCTTCACCTTCCTGCCGGGGCCGGAAAGGCAGAGCGCACCCTTACGGCGGACGAGATTGCCCGGATCAGCGCCTACCAGACCGACAAGCGCTTTGGTCAGACAGCGCAGATTGCTATGGTGCTTCTCTATACCGGTATGCGCATCGATGAGCTGCTTTCCATGCGCTGCGAGAACGTGCATCTAAAGGAGCACTACATGCAGGGCGGTGAAAAAACGGAAGCGGGCAAAAACCGCATCATCCCCATCCTCGACCCCATTTACAAGATCATCGCCTTCTGGATGATGGACAGCGGGTGCGAGTGGCTGATACCTTCCAAGGCCGGAACAAAGCTGGACAAGCGAAACGTGGCCACAAAGTTCCGGGCCTTGATGCAGGAGTGCCAGATCGAGGGCGTGCACCCGCACACTCTTCGCCACACGGCCAGCAGCAAGATGGTGGAGTGCGGCCTTGAAAAAACCGCCGTGCAAGCTATCCTCGGTCACAAAAATTTTTCCACCACAGCAAACAAGTACGTTTCCCACAACGACCCGGGATACTTGTTACAGGAAATGCGGAAGATGGAATACTGATTTTGTTAGTTTGTTTGTTAGTTTATTCCGGTTTTTCACCGTATTTTACCGTGTTTTCGCAAAAGAAAATGCCGTTCATGTGACTTAACATCACGAATGAACGGCATTTTTTGGAGCTGGTGACAGGAGTTGAACCTGCAACCCACTGATTACAAATCAATAGTATTTTTCGTATTTATGCTATTTTTACTTTAATTGTTAGTTTGTTGTTTGCTTATTGCGTACTCTAAAAGCGATAAATCGTCCGCCTTATCTTACAACAAATGTTGCAGAAATTCAACGCATGTATGCGGAGCGTTCTTTTGCAACGGCTTCGCACAGGCCAGAAACAAGGTCTTCCGCCATGCTCCACATGTGATGCAGCTCTACGCCTGCTGCAGAATCCTCGCTGTCAACGCCTGTAAGGATTTTCTGCGCAATGCGGCGGTTTGCGTCAGCGTGCTCCATTTCTTCCCCAGAGAGCTTATACCACTCAGAAGAAGCGTAGGGGCAGACAGTTTTATAGTCCATCGCCATGCTTGCGTAGTTCATCGCATCGCTGTACTCTTCGGCCATTTGCTTTGCAGCATGAACAAGTGTGTCCTTATACCCTGCAAACTTTGTTTCGTCCATCATAACCAGATCCTCCTTTTTACAGCTTCTCCACGGTCACAGCCAGGTTGTTCACCACGGCAGCAGTACCGGTCAGCAGGAAGCTCAGGATAGAGCTTTCGCAGCCGCACGCATTGCGCACCAGGAAAGTCAGTGCCAGATTGGTCGGCGCAGCCGCAGCGGCCACAGTCTGAGAAGCGGTAGCACCGATGACAGCCACGCCATCCTTCTGACCGGTCAGGGTCACGGTTCCCGCCGCCGTGGGGGCCAGTGTAGCAGACACGGTCACATGGTAGTAGCCTTGGCCCAGCAGGGTGATGGTGTTGCCGTCCTGCCGGATGTTGCAGCCGAACCGCCGGGAAGTGATGCCGACAGGGATAACGTCGTTTACCGCCACGGTCTGAGCCGAGGTGTTGGCGGTATAAATCGCGGATTTAGACATAAAATATCTCCTTCCTTATATAAAATGGCGGAGCAGCCTTTGCCGCCCCGCCGATCCTCGCCAAAAGGGCGCATGTGTCAGATGTTACCACAGCCGTTGCTGCAGCCACAGAAGGGGCTCGGGCCAGCATTGTAGGAGTAGCCGTTGGGGTACCGGACTACGCCATACATCTGAGTCTGAAGCTCCAGCTGGCTGATCCGCTGGTTCTGTGCAGCGATAGTCTGCTCATACTGCTGTTTCTGGAGCTCGGCAAACTTCGCGTCAATGTTGGAGTTGATCGCGCAGGTCTGTTTGTCCATCTGGGCTGCCAGGTTGGCAGTCGCCAACCGGTTGTCGCAGCCACACTGAGCAAGCTGTGCCTGGATGCCGTTGCCGGTCTGCAGGATGGCGGTGTTGGTGCCCGCCTGAGCCAGAGCAACTTCCTTGCCCAGCTGGTCGATGTTGCCCTGCATCGTGTAGCCGAGATTGCAGATGCCGTCGCCAATGTTGGTCAGCCTGTCGTTCAGCTGGCCAAACTGCTGGCCGAAGAGGATTTCCTGCTGGCTTGCCGCAGTGGCATACTGGCCGTACTCGCTGGTGCGGTTGCCCCAGAGGCCGCCGTTGCCGCCCATAAAGACGAACAAAAAGAGGATGATGATCCACCACGCGCCACCCTGGCCCCATCCGTCGTTATCGTTGCCACGGGTCACGGCAGCGATATCGCTCAAAGACATGTTATCCATAGTTGATTTCCTTTCTTGAGAATAGTGAAATTATTTCAAATCGTGGCCACGATTTTTCGATTACTTGATGAAAGGCATGATCTGCCTTGCCATCGCTTCCAGCTGGTGGTACTGCTCATCTGACATCTTGCCGGACTTGCGCAGCTCTTCCACCTGCTTTTGGGAATCTCCCTGGAAAGCGGAACGGAACTGCTGAAGTTGCCGGAGAAACTGCATCATGTTGTTCATCGGGCCGGGCATCGCCGGGCGTCCTGAGCCGCCCAAAAACTGCATCAAAGGATTTGCCATACCTTAGCCCTCCTTTGCCCGTGCGGGCCTTGCAGGAGCCGCCGGGGCTGTCTGATACTGCGCCATCACGCGCTCCACCTCGGCCTTTACGGCAGCCTGTATCTTCTGATCTGCCTGCGCAGAAGTCAGATACTGCGTCTCTGCTGGTGTCTGCATCGTTGCCGGGTCGATCTTTGTCAGGCGGTAGTACTCGCCGGACGCATAGCCCATCGTGTCTGCCTTTTTGACAGCCATGACAGGCTCGTTTTGCACCATGATCCAGCGCGTTTCGCCGGGCTGTACCATGACTTTGTCCACATCCGCGATTGTCGGCACCATTGTGAAGGGACTTTGTCCCCCGCTCTGTGGAGCGGCCTGCTGGGCTATTTGCTGCTGATACTGGCCTTGCCCAAAACCCATCGGTGGCATCCCACTGTAAGGGTTCGATTGCCAGCCGCCAAAAGGATATGCCATAAAGCTTCCCCGTCCTTTCTTGATCTTGTAGCACCAGTGTACCTCTCCCGTATATCCTGAGTGCGCAAGGAGAATGCAGGGAGTGCGCAAATTTTCAAAAAACTTTGAAGATCCTCTTTACATCTGCTTGCAGATGTGCTATAATAAAATCACGGAAAGCAATACAACACACAACATCATGGAGGTACAAAATTATGAGAAACGCTATTGAGATCGCCGCTGACATCCGCAACGCCGCCGAGTGGGATAACGACCTGTGCGCGGAGCTGTGTAAGGCCGCCGGTATGGAAAATGAGTGGAACGCCGCGGACGGCGAGACTTTTGAATCCGTCGTCAATGCCGCAGCCGAAAAACTGGGCGTGAAGATCTACTAATGACGCAGGTCCCCATCTGGGGGCCATTTTTGTAAGGAGAATCACATGGAAAAGTTTGACCAGCAGAAGTACAAGAACGCATTCAACCGTGAAAAATATGAAAACATTGTCGTCAGGGTTCCCGCCGGAAGTCGGGATTCTATCAACGTGCAGGCCCGAGAAAAAGGGTTTTCCAGCACGAATGCATACATTCTGGATCTGATCCAGAGAGATTTCAAAAATACCTGAAGATCTTCTTTACATCTGCTTGCAGATGTGCTATAATAAAATCACGGAAAGCAATGCAACACACAACATTATGGAGGTAAAGATTATGACTATGAAGGAAAAAGCATTAGAATGTCTCAACGAGGCCAAAAAGCTTGACTTTGATAAAGAGGATGCGAAAATCGATTCTCTTTTGACAGATATTTGCGATATGGCATGAATTGACACTCGGAGCCTTTACGCGCAAGATTTTGATAACGCACTTTTTAAGGCCGCTGAGTTGATCGGCATTCTTCCAGAAGTAAAAGAATATATCAACGAATATAACGAAGCAATCAAAGAAAGCGACCCGAAGGAATATGAAAAGTTTTATAAGGGCTAAAAGGGATGAACATTATAGTGCTCGGTAAATAAAAAGCCCCCAGGTGACGCGCGAACGCCGCCCGGGGGCTTTTACGGAAAACATACCTCACACACTTAGAGGTATGGAAAAAGTATATCACGACAAGATATTTTTGTCCAGAGAGGAGTAAGCATGGAAAAGATATACCCACCTCTTGCCATTCTGAAGGAGATCACAAGGATCATGCCAAAGGTCTGGCAGATCATTGACGTGTCCCGGCCCATAGGCGTACAAAATTCAGGGTGCCCAGACAGATGCTTCGCCCCCATCGAGACAGCCACAGCGGCAAGCATTTTCTGCCAAGAAAGCGCCGCCGAGAAAAAAGGTGCAGATATCGACATCCCGCAGCCCAGATTGACGCTTGCCCTCGCCCAGTGGCGAAAGGATAAAGAGGTCTTTGTGGTAGACCCAGACCTTGCCGCCGTGCTTTATGCGCAGGATGATATGGACATTCCGGCAGCCGCCTTTGACTATCTGCCTTACAGCTGCTTCTATGTAGAGAGCCCCGGCCTTGATGTGTACCTGACCGGAATTCATGGCTTTTTCTTTTATCTGGGATGGGACACGAAAGAGCAAAAAGTTCTACTGAGCTTTGTCTTTCTTGGGGAAAGCGGCGGATGCTATCCCTTTGACCTTCCACTTGATGGAGAAAGCCTTGACGTGTGCTTTGATGCCGCTGTCAAGAAGCGGGCGCAGAGCGGAAACGCCCACCTTGCCACGGTGGCGCGGCAGGAGCAAAAGAAAAGAGATGCTGTCATCTCTCTTTTGCGCTGTGCCTTGCAAGTGGTGCTGTATCTATGCGCATCCAACGCCGAGATCGTCCCTGATCCAGAGCAAAAGACCGTCACAAAGCACAGCCGCACCGTAAAAGACCGGTATGCAGAGATCAGGAAGTGGGATGTCGGTATGCGTGTAGGCGCATTGCTCCGTGAGCAATCCAGGCGCGCCGCCGATGAGGATGCCCCGGCCCGCACTGGCAGCCACCAGCAGAAGCGGCCGCACATGCGCCGTGGGCACTGGCACCACTTCTGGACAGGCTCGAAGTCTGAACTGGATAAAAGAAAGCTGATACTGAAATGGCTTTCTCCGATTTTTGTTGGTGCTGGAGACGTAGAGACACCTGTGGTGATGCATAAAGTGAAGGAAGTGTAAGAGATGCCGCCGAAGAAAAATCACATCGGGGAAAAACACGGGACGCTTGAAGTCATCGCAGAGGCCCCATCAAGAAAAAGTAAGTCCGGAAACCGGCTAACCTGCTGGAAAGTGCGCTGTTCTCATTGCGGATGCGAAAAAATTATGCTTTGGGGAAGTATCCGGAACGCAAAATCGTGCGGGTGCATCAAAGTGACAGATGTGCCAAAGGAATGCACCTGTAAAAGGTGCGGAAAATCTTTTACCGGAAATATGTTTACCGTTTACTGCCCAGAATGCAAAGAAGTCATAAAAGAGTTGCACGGCGTAAAAGGGAATTCGTGTTTTTCTTTTGAAACAGTATGTATTGACTGTGGTGCGCATTTTGTTGCAGGCTCAAAAAAAGCTCTCCGATGCCCTGAGTGTAGAAAAAAGGCCAAAAGAGAAAGCAATCGTCTTTGTGCTCAGAGACGAAAAAACGGGACAGCAAGAAGGCTTGGAGAAGCATACTCGTGTGCTGACTGTGGGAAGCCTTTTATCTTAAAAAATGGATTTCAAAAGTACTGCCCAGACTGTGAGCCGAAGCACAGCATACAATCGTGGAAAGAATATAAGGAAAAATACGCAAAAAAGTAAAAATCCCCGGTGCTCCGCATGGATAGAGCACCGGGGATTTTTATGTGTTCGATTCAAGTGCTGAAAGCACCACTTTCAGGTGATAGCATACAGCCCTACGACTGTAGTGTGTCTGTGCTGCAATGTCCGGCAACGGGAGCCGCTCAACGTACCGCAAAAGAGCTATCTTTCGGTCTACCCTCCCAAGCGGTGCGCTTTTGATGGCTGCGGTCATCTGCTGTCGGTCAAGTCCTTGCAGCGCAGCGGGCAGCACTACACGAGCCGCCGCCACAGGCAGCACCGAGCCAGAAGGGCTGCGGGAGCTGTCCGGCGTTGCGCACCATAGCGGTGAATTTATGCTGAAAACGGGAAATTCGCACTGAAAGTGTGCAAATTGCGCTTACTTTACGATGGATTTGCTTGTTTTTGGCGTAAATCTGGTATGTAGTCCTGCTCATGGTCTTACTCCTTACTCAGGGCCGCCTTTGCCCGGTCAAAGAAAAACTGAATGACCTTGCTCATGGTCTCTTCGGTGATAGCCCAGCTGACCAGCTTGCCCCACCGGCTGTTGTCCAGATAAGTGCGCAGCATCTTGACGCACCACGCCTTGCGCTCTGCGCCGCGCTTCGTGCCCTGAATTTCATGTTCTGCCTGCTCGATCAGGTCAAGCACGGTGCCCTTGACAGCGGCACCATAGCCCAGCCGGATACAGCCCAGTGCGTAGAAGATGAACCCGCCAAGCATAAGCACGAGGGCCACAGGGGCAGGAAGTGCGGTCAAAAGGTTATTGATTGTTGCCATGTATTACTCTCCTCTCTCTTTTTCAAGGTCTGCAATGCGGTGGTTTGCCACCTTCATCTGCTCTTCAAGCACCGGGATGCGCTGGGCGAAATTGTTGTGTGTCCGGACTTCCCGGGTCAGCTCTTCCAGCTTGGTTTCGGTCACAGCCTGCTGCTTGTCCAGTTTGGCATCCATGCTCTGGGCGGTGTGGTTGTTAGAGATGACCACGCCGATCAGGCTCAGACCGCCGGTGATAATGGCTACGATGATTGCTTCGCTCATGCGCCCTCCCGGAGACGGGTCAGGCCCTTCTTGCGGATGATACGGGGGTAGTTGAGGGTGGTCACGTTGAGGTCAACGTTGCGGGAGATGCCCGGCACACGGCCTTTACTGGTGTGCTGGTGGGCGTTGTAGTGATAGCCGACAGCGGGAGTCTTGCCCGTGTAGTCGGCCAGCCAGATGTCCCAACGGTTTGCCAGGCGGCCCATATCTAGCTCCATGTTGGAGTAGTGGGTGTAGGTGTACAGCTGGGCATAAAAACCCATCTTCTCCACCTGTTCCAGCGCGTAGGCGGTGAGGTTGGTGAGGTCGAGGGTGCTCATTGGCTTGAGCTTGTTTTCCTCCACGTCCACCGCAAGGGGCATGGTCAGCTCCTTGCCGTAGACCGCCTGCCGCACAAGGGCAAGCTCTGCATCGGCCATCGCTTCGCTGGTGGCGTAGGTGTAGTAGTAGACACCAACGTCCAGCCCGGCAGCACGGGCACCAGCGTAGTTGCGCTCAAAGGTCGGGTCGATGTACAGGCCGTCCGGTCTGCTGGATAGGCTGTGATTCGTAGACACCGTCTTAAGCATCACCCCACGGTATCCTGCTGCCTTGACCTTTGCCCAGTCGATAACGCTCTGATACCGGCTCACGTCAATGTACCGGTAGGGCGGTTCCCCTGCCCACCCGGTCACGGTGTCCACAGTGGGCACGTCCGGTGCAGGGGCGGGCTCTTCCTTGTCGGCACCGTCACCGGCAGCATGGGAGAGCGCAGAGAAGATATCCCGCAGGAAATCAAGCATTACTTTCCACCTCATAAAAACCCTCCTCCGTCAGCTTTTTCATCACGGCATCCTTGTACCGGTCAGGCACGTTGTCGATGGTAAAAGCGCCGTCAAAGCGGTGCAGCTTAATTTGGGTCACATAGAACAAAACCATAGTATCCTCCTCTTACTGTTGTGCGGCCAGCAGGTCAAGCATAGCCGCTTCCAGAGCGGCAAGGCGCTCTTCTGTGGTGGGCAGCTGTGCCTTTTCCTCTGCTTCCTTGCGGGCCTTTTCCTGTGCGGCCAGCTCGTCAGCGGTGTACAGGATGTACCGCAGCACTTCCACTTCTTCGTCATAGGCTTCCTTTGCAGCCACGCCGGGCACGTCCACCACCTTCCAGCGGTCACGACCTCCGTTGGGATAGGTCTTGTACTCGTAGTGGGTAACCGGCTTCACCGCTTCCACGGCCTCGTGGTGGATGATTTCCGGGTCGTCCTTCAGGTAGCCCAGTGTCAGGTCAGGGTTTTCGATGGGGTTGCCGTGCTCATCAATGATTTTCATGTATACTCCTTTCGGTTATGCTACTCTGCGCCAGATGTACGCGGAGTAGTAGGGGTTGAGGATGTTCATGGGTTGGTCGTCACCTTTACTTGTTGTCACGGCCCACGCGCAGTTTTTCCCTTCAGCGTCTGTTATTTGGGCAACGTCTGGAATGTAGAATTGCCATTGACTAAAATGCGCGTCGCCACTATACTGGTTGCCGTATCCATGAACGTGGTTTGGCATTTCTGCTATTGTTTGCGTATGCGTCGCGCTACCTCCTGTACTTCCTGCCGGATAGGTATCGCTTGCACCCATGATAAATCTGCCCTCAATGCGCTCCCATGTGCCGCCGTAAAGCTCTGCCGGGCTGGTAGCGTTTTCGCTGATGTACAGACTGCCTACGGGGTGGTCTCGCTCGACTACCGCTGCAAGGACTTGCTGATAGATAGCATAGGCATCAGGGCCAATGCCGTTTTTGAGTTCTCCTAGTGCCATTGTTTCTCCTTTCGGTTATGCTACTCTGCGCCAGATGTACACACAGTAGTAGGGAGGAATGCTAGAGCTAGATGCGGTGTTTCCTGCAACGGAGTGCATTTCTCCAGCGGGCTTCTCACCATATGTCGAGGAAAATCCATCATTGGCGAGTGTATACTGTCCGTCATTAACTTTTCTGTTATCATCGCTCCACGATTGTGTTTTGTAGTTATATGTGGAAATGGCGGATGACGGATATCCGACCAAAGCGCCAAGCCGCCACATAAACGATAATTTGTACTCATGTTCATGCGTCGCGCTACCTCCCGTACTCCCTGCCGGGTAGGTATCGCTTGCGCCCATGATAAACTTACCTTCAATGCGCTTCCATGTGCCACCGCCAAAAGTTACGGACGGGTTTTCAGGGCTGATGGTCTGATAGATACTGCCTACAGGATGTGCCGCAAGCAGGAAGTTGGAATAGATGGAGCCGTCACCATAGAACTGACCACCATACTTGATGGGATACCACCGGGCAGAAATTTCCGCAGTCGGAATGTTGTGTGCACGGATACGGATAGCTCCGGTTCGAGTTTCGGGGTTTACAAGCATAGCTTTACCGGCTACGTCTGCGCTTGCAGGGTCGATGCTGACAGATATCACAGTCGTGGACGTAACATCTGCTGTAATATCAATGTAATGCGGGTACTCTGCAACCTCTGTGTCTGTCTGCCACCCAGTAATTGGAATAGAAAGATCATGTGGAATGACGGAGTCTGCTTTGCCTTTGTCTAAGGCATTCGCCGCCTTCTGTGCGTTATTGACCTGTTTCATCAGGTAATTGTATCCGTGCTGCTCGTCCAGACCAGCCTCAGCGCCTGTCGGGGCGACGATCTGGCCGGATGTCCAGTTTTCCGGAAGATTAGCGGGAAGGGGAATGTTTTTCAAGATTTCATCCGCCATAGATCAATGTTCCCTCCTTAAAGGTGATGGTATGTTTGAATTTTGTTCTGGACGCGGTTTCGATGCTGACATCATCCTGCGTGAGAGCGGTTCCGAACGCATCTTGCGCGGAGATAGCAGAGACTTTTGTAATCTTTTCTTTTGGCAGAAGCTCATACTGCAGAGTGACTGCTGCGCCGGAAAGGCTCTTTGCGAGGTTCGGAACGGTATAATCTCCGTTCAGCCGCACCATGTTGATGTGATCCGCCAAGTACGAGGCTAGGCTTGCCAGAAACAGCGGGGTCACAGATGCGGAAGTGGGCGCGGCGGCCGTCACCGGGACAAAATTATTTTGTCCCGGTGACGCAAAGGAATCCTTGCCCAAAAGCCAGCTGCCCAAAAGATAGTGATACCGGCTTCCGTTTGCCAGCACGGTACCCGCGCCCTCCAGAATGGATAGATTTACGTCCACGTCTGTTTTTTCAGTAATGCCAAAATAGCAGTCCGATGCGTACAGCGTTTCTCCCGCATCGTTCAGGAGCTCATAGTGGTTGACGGTCGAATTGCCTACCTCCGGTTCAATGGAAGCTTCCAGCTTCAGGTTCTCACCCGCGATCATCAACGTTTCAGAACCCACCTGCAGTGTCGCAGATGCAATGACGCTTTTCAGCGGTTTCACGGTCGCTGCGCGGTTGAGCCGTGCCGTCGTAGCAAGCTCTGCCGCCTTGTGGGCCACATCCAGAAAAAGCGCTTGCGTTAATGTCGGTGAGGCCGCAGCCTTCACGGTCGTCCACGCTCCGAGTACGGAAAATGGAGATTTCCCGAGAGCCCATCCGCCAAGCCGGTACCGATAGTCATATTTTTGCACATCGACCTGCTCTGTGATCAGGATTCCGGTCTTGAGGTACGGCATACTGATAAAGACGATGTGAGCGGGCTTGATCTGGT
>ERZ1034920.575-NODE-575-length-28038-cov-5.328985_pt1 | contig 28038 bp, 15 predicted proteins | sample MGYA00520688_ERZ1034920 | MGnify/ENA primary metagenome ERZ1034920 (study PRJEB33766, sample SAMN09781785) | gut metagenome | biome: gut microbiome | host: Homo sapiens | place: Madagascar | study: EMG produced TPA metagenomics assembly of the PRJNA485056 data set...
AAGACATCGCGCCGCGATCACGCCAAAAGCCGTGCCCGCAAGGCACGAGGCGCTTTTGCCCCGCTTGTCAAGCCAGGCGGCGAGCATGCCCGCGGCGCACCATGCAAGGCAGCAAGCGGCATCAATGGGCCCAGGGTCAAGCACGCCGCTTCGAAGCAGGTGGGGACCCGGCCCCGCGAAGCCGGCAATGCTGTAGGCGAGCACATGCCAGCAGCTCGACGCATCGAAGCCGGGCGCGACCGAATACGAAAGGCGGGCAAACGTCCAGTTGGGTTCATTTCCCACCAAGATCGCGAGGACGCCGAGCGCGAGCAAGGCAAAGGCGAGGGGACGCGCAGCGAAGCCGCGCGAAAAGGAGGCTACGCCTGCCTCGGCCTTTCCGAGATCGAGCTGCCAGGCGGCACCGCACGCAAAAGAGCCGAACAAGACGAGGCAATTTGCAGAGCAGCCGAGGACAATCGCCTCGCTTGCGCCAAAAGCCAGATATTTGAGCAGCGCCGTCACGGTAAGCGCGCAATACGCAACGGTTGAGACCATCCCCGCCGCGCGGAGGGCACGACGAGGCCGTGCGGAAATTCGGCCAGAGAAGGCGATGCCGGCAAGGAGCCCGAGTGCCGCGAGTGCCCGTAGCCCCGAGAAGGAGAGCGCCAACCCCTCGCAGCTCAAGGCACCCGGAAGCTCCAGCACAGGAGGCGGGCCGATAAGGGCGGCCAACCAAGCGCCGTGCACGATCAGTGGCACTGCGCGGCAGCAGACGCTGGAAGCCGGTCTACCGGAGCTCATCGAGCTCGGCCTGCCAGACGGTGGCGCAGGCGTCGGAGGGCATGCGCAGGTCCCCGCGCGGGCTCACCGCGGCAGAGCCCACCTTGGGGCCGTCGGGCAGGCAGCTGCGCTTGAACTGCTGGGCAAAGAAGCGCCGGTAGAACACCTTGAGCCAGGACAGGATGGTCGTCTCGTCATACGTCTTGCCAAGGGCGCGGCAGGCCAGGCGGAAGACCTTACGAGGAGAGGCGCCGTGGCGCAGGACCTCGTAGAGGAAGAAGTCGTGCAGCTCGTAGGGGCCGACGAGGTCCTCGGTCCTCTGGGAGATCTTGCCATCGCCGGTCGCGGGCAGAAGCTCCGGCGAGACGGGCGTGTCCAGCACGTCCAGCAGGATCTCGGTCTCCTCAGGGTTGTCGCAGGTGTCGGCCACGTAGCGCACCAGGTGGCGCACGAGGGTCTTGGGCACGGAGGCGTTGACGGCGTACATGCTCATGTGGTCGCCGTTGTAGGTGGCCCACCCTAGCGCAAGCTCAGAAAGGTCGCCGGTGCCGATGACCATGCCGCCCTCCTGGTTGGCCACGTCCATGAGAATCTGCGTGCGCTCACGGGCCTGGCAGTTCTCGTAGGTGACATCGTGGACGGACTCGTCGTGCCCGATGTCGCTGAAGTGCTGGCGCACGGCGTCTCCGATGTTGACTTCGCGCAGGTCGACGCCCAGGGCGTCGGAGAGCTTGGTGGCGTTGTCGTGCGTGCGGTCGGTGGTGCCAAAGCCCGGCATGGTCACGGCGATGATGCCGGTGCGGTCCAGGTCGAGCAGGTCAAAGGCGCGTACGGTCACCAGCAGCGCCAGAGTGGAGTCAAGGCCACCGGAGATGCCGATGACGGCGTGGCTGGAGTGGGTGTGCGCCAGGCGCTTGGCCAGGCCGTGGGCCTGGATGTTGAAGACTTCCTCGCAGCGCTCCGCGCGGCGGGCCGGGTCTGCCGGCACAAACGGGTGCGCGTCCACGTAGCGCGTAAGGCGCGTCTCGCACTCGCCAAGCGAGAAGTGCGTGACGTGGTAGCCACGCTGGACGCCACTTGCGGCAACATCAAACGTTGACATGCGGCGGCGCTCGGCGGCCAGCTGGCGCACGTCCACCTCCGAGACGGCCAGTCCGTCGCCAAAGGGCTTGCCCTCCGCGAGCAGGCGGCCGTTCTCGCAGACGAGGTCGTGGCCGGAGAAGACCACGTCCTGCGTGGACTCGCCCGTGCCGGCGCTGGCGTAGACGTAGCCGCACAGCAGTCGTGCGCTCTGGCCGCGCACCAGGTCACGACGGTAGTCGGCCTTGCCGACCAGGGCGTTTGAGGCAGAGAGGTTGCAGACGAGGGTGGCGCCGGCCATGGCGTGGGCGACGGAGGGCGGGTTGGGGACCCAGAGGTCCTCGCAGAGCTCGGCGGCCACCACGAGCTCGGGCAGCTCGTCGCAGGCAAAGAGCTGGCTCGTGCCAAAGGGCACGTCAAGCTGGCCGCCCACGTCAATGGCGACGACGTCTGTGGTGCCCGGCACAAAGTGACGGCCCTCATAGAACTCGTTGTAGGTGGGCAGGTGCCGCTTGGGCACGACGCCCAGAATGGTGCCGCCGCAGACCACGGCGCAGCAGTTGTAGAGCTTGGCGTTCACGCGGACGGGCAGGCCCACCAAAAGAAGCGCGTTGAGGTCCGCGGTGCGACGGGCAAAGTCCGCCAGGCCCTTGTCCGCGGCGGAAAGAAGCGCGTCCTGCCAGAAGAGGTCCTCGCAGGTGTAGGCGGTGAGGCAGAGCTCGGGCAGCGTCACCACCATGGCGCCGTGCACCGTGCAGGCCGTCTGCGCCGCCCGGACGCACGCGTCCACGTTGAAGGCAACGTCAGCCACCCTGACCTCGGGCGTCACGGCCGCGACCTTCACAAACCCGTCCTGCATGCTTCCTCCTCGGTAGTGGCGTCTCTCCCCCGCTATTGTGCACCGACTGGCCGTGTGGCGCGGGGCAGAACGCGCTTCTGGGCGTGGGCTTCTAGGCATGGGCTTCTCGGCGTGGGCTTCTGGGCGTGGACTTCTCGGCGTGGGCTTCTGGGCGTGGGCTTCTCGGCGTGAACGGCTGCGCCAGCAAAACAGCCGTGCAGTGAACGGCTGAATTGAAGACAGACGTTCACTGCACGGCTGAATCGAAGCCTCAGGCGTTCACGGCCTCGGGCGGCCTAGCAGCAGGTGGTGCGGAGGAGGTGGACCAGGAGGCGGATGCCCTGGAGGTAGGCGCGGCGGGTGATGCGCTCGTTGGTGCCGTGGATGCCGCGGGAGACCTCGTCGGCGTCGGCAACGAACGGCGAGAAGCGCAGGCAGGTGCCGCAGCAGCACTCGTACATGCGGGAGTCTGAGGCGCCCAGCAAGAGCGCGGGCACAAGCGGCAGGGGCTCGCCCGTCGCGGGATCCACAAAGTAGCGCTCGCAGGCCGCGCGCAGGCCCTCGGCGCCAGCACCCTCCAGCACGGAGACGGCCGACGGGTCGTTTGAGACCTCGGCCACGAGCTCCGCCTCCACGGGAAGGTCCGCCACCAGCTCGCGCACGCGGGCCAGGACGTCTGCCGCCGTGGTGCCCGTGAGCAGGCGGAAGTTGACCGCGGCGGTCATGTCCTGCGGCATGACGTTGGCCTGGGCGCTGCCGCCGCAGATCATGGTGGGCGCGCAGGTGGTGGTCACGTACGGGAAGAGCTCACGGTCGGCGAGAAACTCGCGCGGATCCAGATCGGCGCCGTCCCCCGCCCCCACGGCCTCAAGCGTCTGGCGCAGGAGCGGCGTGACCTCGCAGCCCCAGTCGGCCTCGGCCAGGCGCGCGATGGCGCGGCCGAGCGTGGCCAAAGACGTGCCCCCAAACGGGTTGAACGAGTGCCCGCCGGCGCTTCTGACCGTGAGCCGCACGTCCGCGTAGCCCTTCTCGGCGAGAAACACCATGAGGCCGTGGCGGCCCGGCGCGCCGTAGGGCGCGAGGTCGCTCACCACGTAGCTGCCCTCGTCCAGGGAGAACTCGCAGCGGATGCCGCGACGGGCCAGCTCGGCGCCCATGGTGCGGGCGCCCGTCTGGAGGGTCTCCTCGTCCTGGCCCATGCAGACGATGATGGTGCGCTCGGGCAGGCCGTCGTGGCCCAGCACGTACTCCACGGCCTCGAGGTTGCCCATGACCTGGTCGCTCATGTCCAGGGCGCCGCGACCCCAGACGTACTCGTCGTCCACGTGACCGTCAAAGGCGCCGTGGGTCCAGTCGGCCTCGGTGCCGGGCACGACGGGCACCACGTCCAAGTGGCCCAGGAGCAGCGCCGGACGCAGCTCCTGGTTGCGGCCAGGCACCGTGAGCATGAGCGAGTGGTCGAACTTCTCCACGCGGGCGGCGTCAAAGAGCAGCGGGAAGCTGGCACGGAAGAAGGCCTCGAGGCGGTCGAAGGCCGCCCAGTCGGTCTGGTCGTGCGTGGGGCCGTCCACCGTGGGGATGGAAAGCTCCGCGCCCAGGCGCCCGCACAGGGCGTCCGCGTCCAGGTCAGGCAGATCGTCCTCGTGCGAGAAGAAACGCCAGACGTCGGCCATACCCTACTCCTCACCCTCGACGGCGCGCGGGTCGTCCAGGTAGCGGCTCAGGAACTCGCGGGTGCGCGGCAGCTTGGGGTTGCTGAACATCTCCGCCGGGCTGGAGGCCTCGGCGATGACGCCCTTGTCCATGAAGACCACCTTGTCGGACACGTTCTTGGCAAAGGCCATCTCGTGAGTGACCACGACCATGGTCATGCCACCGGCGGCAAGGTCGCGCATGACGTTCAGGACCTCGCCGACTATCTCGGGATCAAGGGCGGAGGTGGGCTCGTCAAAGAGCATAATCTCGGGCTCCATGCACAGGGCGCGGGCAATGGCCACGCGCTGCTTCTGGCCGCCGGAGAGCTTGGTCACGGGAGCCTGGGCAAAGTCCAAGAGGCCCACCTCGGCCAGGTGCCTGCGGGCGCGCTCCTCGGCCTCGGCGCGGGAGCACTTCTTGAGGGTCACGGGGGCCAGCACGCAGTTCTCCATGACGTTCATGTTGTTGAAGAGGTTGAAGCCCTGGAACACCATGCCGATGGACTCGCGCAGGCGGTTGACGTTGACGTGCTCGGCGGCCAGGTCCTCGCCGTGGAACCACACGTGGCCGGCGTCGGGGGTCTCCAGCAGGTTGATGCAGCGCAGCAGGGTTGACTTGCCGGAGCCGGAGGCGCCGATGATGGTGACGACCTCGCCCGGCATGACCTCGAAGTCCACGCCGCGCAGGACGTGGTTTGCGCCAAAGGACTTCTGAACGCCCTCGACGCGAATGACCGGCTCGGAAGCGTTAGCCATGTTCTTCTCCTTAACTTCCTGATGTCTTTGCGTTGAGTGCGCCTAGTGCTCCTCAGACACGGTGCCCTTGGTGGACAGCACGTCGGAGGTTCCCAGGACGGGGCCGGGCTCGGCGGCGTCAAGGCGCTTGGCGAGAAGCCCCAGGAGCTTAGAGGCCACCATAGTGAGCACGAGGTAGACGGCCATGGCCACGACGTAGATCTCCATCTGCTTGTAGTACTTGCCGGCGATGGTGGTAGTTGCAAACATGAGGTCCACGACGCCGATGACGGAGAGCACCGAGGAGTCCTTGAGGTTGATGACCAGCTCGTTGGAGAGAGCCGGGATGGAGTTCTTGACGCCCTGTGGGAAGACGACCTTGCTCATGGCCTGCCACTGGGAGAGGCCCAGGGAGCGGGCGGCCTCGGCCTGGCCGGAGTCCACGGCGCCGATGCCAGAGCGCAGGACCTCCATCATGTAGGCCGTGGAGTTGAGCGAGATGGTCACCAGACCGGCAACGAAGGTGGACCACACGGCGCCGATCTGGCCGGTGGACAGGCCGAAGGCCTTGAGCACGCCGATGCCGCCGAAGTAGATGAGCAGGCCCTGGATCATCATCGGGGTGCCGCGGACCACGGTGGAGTAGACGCGCGCGAAGCCAGAGCCCACCACCTTGAGGAAGCGGACGAAGTCGTTGTCGGAGCGGTCGACCACCTGGATGCGCAGGAAGACCAGCAGCAGGCTCAGGAAGAACGCGATGACCGTGCCGAACAGGGCGAGAAGCACCGTGTTCTGGATGCCTGTGGCAAAGACGCTGCGGGTGTTCCAGAGCATGAAGATGGAGCTGGACCAGAAGTCGGTGGGGTTGGAGTCGGCGGCCACGGCAGCGGCGGCGAGGTCGGCAAAGCCCACGACCCAGCGGTCGGCCATGAAGACCAGCACGATGGCCCAGACCACGTAGCTGGCGATGCGCTCCACGCGCTTGGCGGCGGGCTTGGCAAAGGGTGAGGTGGCCGCGTAGTCGCGCCACTTGACGAGCTTGTTCACCAGCGCGATGGCAGACACCACGAGCCAGGCGAGAAGTACGTAGTACAGTACGGACTCCACCGCGTAGGACGCGGCCAAAAAGCTCGACGCGGGGTGGACGGAGTTGCCCAGCGCCAGGCCGATGAGGGCAAAGGCGCTCGTGCCGAGGAAGACGTAGCGGTGGTCGTCGCAGAAGAAGGAGGCCAGGCGGCCGCGGGTCTTCTGGGCGGGGGCGGCCGGGCTGGTGCCGGCGGCCTCGGAGGTGGTGCTCATGTGGGGTTCCTCCTAGGTGAGAAATACGGCAAAGGGCGTCCGCGCACCAAGGAGGTGGCGGACGCCCACGTCAGACGTGTTGCGCGTGCGCTATGCCGGCTGACGGGCGATGATGGTCTCCCAGGTGGAGTCGTCCGCGCCCATGGCGGCAATGGCGTCGTTGATCTTCTTCAGGACATCGTCCTGGCCCTTCTTGAGGCCCACGTTGCAGGAGACCTCGTCCGGGAAGAGCTGGTAGGAGCCGTCAAACTGGACGGCCACCAGGTCGGGGTTGGCGGCAAGCAGGCCACCGCGGTTCTCGACGTTGTAGGTGATGGCGTCGCAGGCGCCCTGGTTGACGTGGGAGAGCTGAGCCGGGACGGAGTCGACCGGGGTCATGTGGTTGACGCCGTCAATCTCGTCGATGACGGTGTCGAGCAGGGTGTCCTTCTGGCCCAGGACGGAGGCGCCGGCAAAGTCCGCGAAGGACGTGGCGCTGGCGTAGGGGGAGTCCTTCTTGACCAGCAGGCCGTAGTGGCCGACGAAGTACGGGTCAGAGAAGTCGATGGACTGCTTGCGCTCGTCGGTGGGGGTCATGCCCGCGATGATGCAGTCAATCTGGCCGGCGTTCAGGGCCTCGATGAGGCCGGACCAGGCAAGCTTGACGGCGACGGCCTCGAGGCCAAAGGCCGCGGCGACCTTCTTGGCGACAAAGATGTCGATGCCGTCGGCGTAGGCGCCGTCAAGGCCCTCCACCGGGATGGTGTCATCGGTAGCCTCGGAGGTCTGCCAGTTGTACGGCGGGTACGCGACCTCCATGCCGACGCGGAGCTTGCCGCCCTCGCCGAAGGAGCTCGCAGCATCGGACTTGGCGTCGGTGGCGCCGGAGTCCTTGGTCTCGGTGGACGGACCGCATGCGGTGAGGACCGTCATGCCCCCGATGGACAGGGCCGTAAGGCCGGAAAGCTTGAGGAAGTCGCGGCGCGAGTAGGCGCGACCCTGCATAGAGGGGGTGTTCTTCATGGTGGTTCCTCCCAGAATTGGTCTGTTTCCCCTTTCACACGACGCAACCGGAGGGGACCCATTCCCCTCCCCCTTGCAACCTAATGCGAGAAAGTTACGCGTGCTGCGCAAGAGCATACACCGCCCAGCCTGAAAGCAGTCTGCAGGCCATGTGGAGAAACAACCATGTAACTGCGTTTCCGCCACGTGTCCAAACGCAAAGCAGGCGAGAAGCGCTTGGGGCGATGCGACTCCAGCCTGCGACAGGCGAGAGACCCCGCCCCGTCTCAAAGGGAGTTGAACGAAGCCCTTTGAGACGGGGCGGGGTCTCTCGCCTTGCGGACCGGAGGCACTTGCCGCCAGATGGATGCGCCTCTCGACACAGGAGGGGTGAAACTTGACCGCAAAGGGTGCGTTAGGAGGGTTCTATGCAGAAGGCGGCGTAGAGGGGGATGCTCTTCAGAGGTCCCTCTTGGCCAAACTCCCGGGCGGAAATCCGCAGGCCCAAGGGGCAGGAGGTCTTTGCCATGAAGGCTTTCAGGCTCCGGGAGCGCACGTTCTCGCCCGACTTGACCTCGATGGGGAGCAGGTCTCCCCCGCCCGTTGAGGCAAGGAACTCTATCTCACCCGAAGCATCACCCGGTGTCCAGTAATAGGGGCGCACCCCGTTTGCTGCGAGCTGCTGCATGACGTAGTTCTCTGCAAGGGCACCCCTAAAGGAGGCAGAGAGCGCCGCATAGGCCTCGGGCATGAGCAGCAGGTTTGGAGTCAAACCGTACTTAAAGTACATGAGGCCCGTATCCGCCATGTAAACCTTGAAAAAGGCGCCCCCGTCCCTTGCCTGAAGTGGGAGCTTACAGGAGTTGGTCTGCCGGACCAAGTCGATAACACCGGCGCTCTCCAGCCAGTCAAGCGGCTCTTCGAAGCGATTTGCCCGCCCGCCACGCGCCACGTCAGCATATTTGAACTTGCGCGTGCCCTCACGCGCCAGCTGGCGGGGGACGCTATCCCAAATAGCTCGGCAAAGCGCTGCTTGAGCCATCGGCATATCCGCGATGTAGGTCTGGTCAATCTCCGCCTGGACTTCCCTGACCTCCTCAAACGAGCCCGTCTCCGCAAAGGCCGCCACGGCTCGGGGCATTCCGCCGACCACAAGGTACTGCCGGTAGAGGCCCATGGCCTCCTCGTGACGGGGGTAGGGGCGGGCCTGCTCATAGCACGTCCGGATGCCACGAGCCATGGGCTCCTGGCCAAGGGCCCATAGGAACTCCTCGAAGTCCATGGGGTGCATAAGCATATGCCTGACATCGCTTGGGTAGGGCAGCCTCCTGCCATCCTGGTGGTACTTGTTGAGCGTCACGCCCAAAAGGCTCCCGGTCGCAATGACCCTATAGTCGGACTGGGCAAAGAAACGAAGCGAGTTTAGGGCCTTGTCGCAGAGCTGGACCTCGTCTAGGACCAGGACGTCAGAGGCGCAGTCAATCGAGCGACCAAGGTAGAGCTCAAGGTCTCCGACGATCCTCGCCACGTCGCTTCTGCCAGAAAACAGGGTCTCAAGGCCCTGGAGATCCATCTGAAAGTCCAGATAGACAACATGCTCCCGGCCAATTGTGCCTGCAAGGTACTCCTTGGCGATGTAGGTCTTCCCCACCCGGCGCGGCCCCTTGATAAGCAATGGTCGCCTGTCACCCGACTCAAGCCAGGCGGATACCGCCGCTTCTATCTTTCGTTTCATGCCATCCTCCTTTTGGTGGAGTATGACACTTTTTAACTCAAAAGAGTGTATTTAAATGACACTTTTTTGAGTTAAAAAGTGTCATGACGCAGACGGTGAACGTACGAGTAACTCAAGGCGCAGGTCTTTTCAACCAAAAATGGCGAGAGACCCCGCCCCGTCTCAAAGGGCTTCGTTCAACTCCCTTTGAGACGGAATGGGGCCTCTCGCCCGTCGCTGGTTGAGGTCGCTTCGCCTCAGGTATGCGCTTCTCGGCTAGTCCATCAGGGCCCGTCCGTCGAAGGAGGCAAGGTCGGTTCCGGCGGCATGGGCGCGGGCGCACGCACGCCCGGCGGAGTCTCCCATGTCGATGGCCGTCTGCTGGATGCGCACGCTCGCCTGCACGAGGAAGCTCGTCGAGATGCAGCGCCCCACCGTGAGCATGTTGCGCACGGCACCGTTGGTAAGGCAGCGGTACGGAATCTCGTAGTACTCGCCCGGCTGGTACTTCTCCATGTGGACGAGGCCCTTTGTCGCAGAGTGCACGTCGATGTACCAGGTGCCTTTGGCCACGGGGTCGTCAAAGCGGGCGCGGCTCACGTAGTCGTCGACGTCGAGCACGTAGCTTCCCTGGATGCGCCAGCTCTCCCGCACGCCGAGCATACCCGCCTCGCGGATGAGGAAGGCGTGCTCGAAACCAGGCATGTAGCCCGTCAGGAAGCTGACAAGGCGCCTGGTGCGTTGCCGCCCCTCTGCAAGGGCAGCCGAGCGCGCCATGGCCGAGGCGTTGCTCTTGAGGCCGGGCAGGTGCGGGCAGTTGAACGCCATGCACCCCGGCTCGCCGGGAAGCGAGAAGCACTGGTAGTACACAAGGTCGTCCTCATGGAGGACGCCGTCCGCAACAGCCTTCCTGAAGAGCGGCTCGAGCTTGAAGCCCTTGCCGGCGACCATGGCCGACTCCCAGAAGTACCCCTGCTTGAGGGGGCTGAACTCGTCGCCGAGCGACAGGCAGTAGTCGCGGTAGGCGTCGACGTCGATGCCGCCCATCTCGAAGCGCAGGGAGCTCATCTGGTTGTTGCCCTCGTCGTCGCCCGAGACGCAGGGGACGCCCGCCAGCCTCGAGAGCACGGCGTCACCCGTGGCGTCCACGAACTGCTCGGCGAGAATCGCGCGCGGGCCCTCGACCGTCATGACCTCGATGGCGGCAATGGCGCCGTCCTTGACGTCCGCCGCAACGAGCGTCGCGTCGTAGAGCGCCTGGCCACCAGCCTCCAGCAGCATCTGCTCGAGCACCTCGGCGAAGGTCTCGGGGGTGAACCAGATGTAGCCCATGAGGTCGTCGTCCTCGCGCGTGGTAACGCCGAGCGCGTTGAGGCGACGCTCGATCTCGTTGAGATTGCGGCCGTGGCTCACGCGCGAGTCCATCATGGGCGTGACCAGCGCATGCGTTGGCGTGCCGCCCAGGGACGCGAGCCTCTCGACCACAAGGACGCTGTTGCCCTCCCGAGCCGCGCTGATGGCGGCAGAGGCGCCGGCGGTACCGCCGCCGACGACGACGGTGTCCCAGCGGCCCAGGACAGGCAGGGAGCCTGCACCAAAGACGTACGTATCCATGTCCACTCCAATTGACGGCTCGTGCTTACAGACGATCAGGAAAGCGCCCGTCGTGCCCTTCTCACCTGGGAGAGAAGGGCCTGTCGGGAGAGGGAGCCCTCTCCCATGAGCGCAAGGGCGTCCACCAGCTGCAGGCAGATGGGGATACCCGTCAGCCGGCGGGCAAAGGCGTGCGCCGCAATCTCGCTCGCGCACGCCGGGCGGCGCTCGCGGAGGCCGAAGAGGCCCAGAACGCGCACGGGCGGCACCGCCTCGGGCGTCATGGGGCCGTGAGAGAACTCAAGCGCATGGTAGAGCTCGTGCACGAGGTGCATGCGGAGAAGCCCCTCCTCCCCAAGGACGACCCCCAGCTCGGCGAGGGCACGCCTTTTGGCCGCGACCTCGTCGACATAGAGCTCGACCGTACCGCCGGCGCCGTCTGCGCCAGCGCGTGTCATCGCGCACAGGTGAAAGCCGGGACGCGACCCCGGCGAGAGCCCGCCGGTTCTCTTCACGACATATCCCAGCCCAGCGAGGGCGTCCTGCGGGTCCGCCCCGCGCCACTGCGCCGCGCGGTCACGACCGGCCGCAAGGCAGGCGTCGACGAAGGGCGGCAGGTCGTCCTTGTCGGCGCGAAGGAGCGAGGGCTCGGCCATGGCCTGGGCAAGCGCCAGCTCGCGCTCGGTGGCAAAGGGAAGGGACGCGGGGGGTTCCATGCCTAGTCCCTGGCCGCGACCACGATGATGGGCTGGTCGTCGCCGGCAAACTCAAGCTCCATCTCGGCCAGGCTCAGGAGCTGCTCCTTGTTGAGGACGCCGGAGAGGTCAGACATCTTCTGGCCAAAGAAGAGGTAGGTCTTGGGCAGCGTGGCGCCGGCGTCGCTGTAGAGCGTCATCGAGTCCACGAAGTCGGAGAAGCCGCTCGAGAGCTCCCCCTTGGTGAAGACCCCGATGCGGGCGTCGTCCTTCTGGAGGCGGATGACGCCCTCCTCGTCCGCGATGCGCGTGACGGTCTTCTTGCTCTTCACGAGGCCGAAGAGGGCCTTCTTGACCCGCGTCGCCTGGTAGGCGTGCCAGCGGCCCTCGCTTGCGACCTTCTCCACGGCCCCGGGCTCGACGCCGCACGCCTCCGCGACGATGGCCGCGAGCTCGTCATCGGTCTTCGCCTGGGAGTTGCGGTCCTTGGTGCGAAGCTCGGTGGCACCCGTCGCCGTGGCGCGCAGGATGTTCTTCTGGGCGTCGATCTCGATGGCGATGTCGACGGTGGCGGCGTCGGCGCCCGCGCGCGTGATGACCTCCATGACGTCATGGCGGATCTTGCGGATGTCCTCGTCGGTGGGGTTGGCCACGTTGCGCTCGATCTGCTCGCGCACGAGTGCGAGGGACACTCCGATGGTCGAGATGTACGGGGCGTTCTTGGCTATGCGATGGCGGATGCCCATCTTCTTGCCGAGGGCGGGGGCCACGACGGAGGCAGATCCGCCGCCGCCGACGAGGTAGATGAGGTTGGGGTTGAGGTCATAGTCGCTCACGAGGCCGCGCACGATCTCGGCGACCTTGTCCATGGCGATGTCCATGGCCTGCTCACAGAGGGACTCCACGGTGCCGCCGATCTTGTCCGCCAGTGCCTGCCAGGCCTTTCTCGCGGCGTCCACGTTACCGTGGGCGTAGTCGCCCTCGGGCACGTAGCCCAAGATGTTGGCGGCGCCGCACAGGGTGAGGGCGTAGGACTCGCCGTTCGCGCAGGAGACGACGGCGTAGTTTGCCTGGTCGTCCTCGCGCGGGGCGATGAGCTCGACCGTGGGCTCGCAGATGTCCTCGGCCGGCGTGAAGACCTCGTAGGCCTTGTCGGCGATGTGGGCGGAGCGCGGGCCCACGTCTGCGATCTTCCCGTTCTCGACCACGATCATGGAGCCGCCGGCGATGCCCAGCGTGCGCACGTCAAGCGAGGTCAGGTAGAGCTTGTGCCCGCCCACCGTCGCGTTCTTGATCATGACCTTGCCGTCCTTGATGGCGGAGATGTCCGTGGAGGTGCCGCCCGCCTCGAGGAAGATGCCGTCGGTGATCTTCTCGTACATGAGGGCGCCCGCCACGCCGGCGGCAAGGCCGGAGAGCATGGTGAGGATGGGGCGCTTGCGGACCTCGTCGATGGACATGACGCCGCCGTCGCAGCGCATGATCATGAGCGGCTTCTTGATGCCGGAGTCCTTGACGGCGCCCTCCGTCATGTTGGCGGTCTCCATCATCTTGGGGATGAGGGCGGCGTTGACGGCGGCCGTCCTGGTGCGGGCAGACAGGCCGTAGAGCTGCGAGATCTCGTAGCCGCCGGTGGCAACCATGCCCATCTCGTTTGCCTTGGCGACGACGCGCTGCTCGTTGGTGGGGTCGTCGACCGAGTAGCTCTCGGACGCGACGATGACCTCGCAGCCGCGGTCGCGCAGGGCGTTCACGGCCGTCTCGATGAGCTCGTCGGTTAGCGAGCCGCTCTCGATGAGCTCGTGCTCGGTCTCGAGGTACTTGCCGGGGGCAAGCTCGATGTTGCCCACCGTGGTCTCGGAGCCGGCGCGCCCGGCGCCGGCGCCCTTGCCCATGCCGATGATGCCGACCTTTGCCACGTCACCCTCCAGGAGGGCATTGGTGGCCTGCGTGGTTCCGTGGGCGATGAAGACGACGTCATCCGGGGAGATCCCGTTGTTGGTCAGGACCTTGTCGATCGCCTGGACAATGCCTGCCGCGACGCCCTGCGCCGCGTGGTGGGTTGTCGGGACCTTCTCCTTGGCAATGACCTCATAGGTCTCGTTGTCCACGACAACCGCATCGGTGAAGGTGCCTCCGACGTCAATGCCAATCCTGACGGTGCGCTTGCTCATGCTGTTGCCCTTCTGACTAGTGTGCTCTGCTGCCGGGATGTCGAGGCGCGTGTCCGCGCTTCTCGCATTGCGTCCACAGGGGCGAGAAGCGCGGACATGCGACCCGACGGTCCGACCGCCAGGCGGGGAGGGCGGCCGGACCGAGGGAGGTCGGTGCTAGAAGAGGGCAACCGCCGTATAGGCGAGGATGCCGAGCGCCATGACCATGGTGTAGGGCAGCGTGGACTTGAGGATGTCGTTGACGTCCACGTTGGCATAGTCGGCCACGATCACGTTCTGGGTGTTGGTGGGGTCAGACACGCACTGGACGACGCTGGTGGAGCGCAGAGCCATGCCAACGGCGGCAGGAGAGAGCGTGCCGGCGGCAACGAAGATGTTGGCGAGGCCGGAGCCCAGGCCGTACATGTTCAGAGGGCCGCGGTAGAGGGCCAGCGGGGAGAGGATGGTAAAGAGCACCACGTAGACGATGGGGTTGCTCGGCAGGATCATGGAGATGATGGGCTGCATGAGCGCGGAGGTCTCGGGGGCCGAGACACCATTGAGCAGGATGCCGATGCCGACCATGAGGCCGATGACGCCGGCGACGTCCTTGATTCCCTCGACGACGGAGCTGGAGAGCACCTGCATGGCCTGGCTCGGCTTGGTGATGAGCGCGGTCACGACGAGGGTGACGATGAGCGAGGTCTCGGCGTTCCACTTGAGGAAGAAGACCAGGATGATGGGGACGATGGGCATGACGAGGGCGACGGGGTTGACGTCCTTCTTCTCGTCGGTGGCCTTGGCGGCCCAGGCAGCGCTCTTGGACGCGTTGCGCGTGTTGACGATGATGTAGGCGAGGGTCACGACGGCACAGACGACGCCCATGACGATGGAGGTGGACTTGATGACCTCCATGTCCATGCCGATGGTGTCAACGTAGAGCTGGTACTGGGACACGTTGAAGAGCAGACCGATGTTCAGGCCGAAGAGGATGAGGCTAGCAGCGACAACGGGTGCGACGCCGGCGGACAGCAGCAGCGGCACGGCGATCTGGGAGACCATGATCACAGGGCCGGCACCGCTCATGGCGGTGAAGATGAGGGCGATGGCGGCGGTCAGCGCGATGGCAATGACCGTGGGCTTGTCTCCAGCAAGCTCGGCCGCCTTGCGGATGATGGCGTCAGAGATGCCCTCCTTCTGGATCACCTTGGCGAAGATGGCGCCGAAGATCGTGACGGTGATGGTGGATGCCAGCTTTGCCGCTCCGGACCCGATGACGAAGGCGGTGATGGTCTTCACCTCCTTGTCGCCAGAGATGAACGGCACGCCGGCAACGGCTGCGATGAGAATGCCCATCACCGGCAGAGCCAGGATGGCGGGCATCTTCTTGGTCATCATCAGTGCGACGCCGCCAATGAACACGGCCAAGATCAAGATGACTTGAACGGTTGCCATTTTTTGCTTCCTTCCTTGTCCACAGTCGCCCTACCCGCGGCTCGGGCGACGCCAAACGGATGGGACGGAATCTAGCAGTTTGGCGGCTTGGACTCGTGTCGCGCTCTGTAAGCGGAATTTTGCCAAAGCGTTTCTGCTCTGGGCGTCTGCAAACTGGTATCAACCAATTAATACCAGAGTTAAGGCACGAAAACGCATAAGTGACTCTGTGGAGATACTTCATTTTTCGGCTGATCTTTGCCATTTATGACCTGCGAGTTTTCCTTTTGGTCAATTATGGAATCTGGTGAACGGCAGCTCTTTTGTCCACTATTTCACGTTTTCTACACATTTAGAACTTGAGAGGACGCCCTTGCACCCCTATCCCGAGTCCGCCCGGCAAAGCGCCATGGACACCCTCGGCAAGGCCTTCGACTTTGCCGACAAGCACCTCCCCGACGGCCTTGCGGGCTTCTACGAGTCGTTTGCCAACTCCGCAGTGGCCCGCTCGTTCGACGGACCGGACGCCACCCCGGAGCTCACCGGCTCCGGCATCGAGCTCGTCCTGTCGGTCTGCGACGGCAGCGCGACGGGAGGGCTCGACACGATGCTCATGAGCGAGCGTCGCCGCTCGAAGGCCTTCCAAGACCGCGCGAAGTGGTGCGGGCAGATCCTGGCCTACCACCAGTGGGACACGGGGACGCCGTTTCGGTCAATCGCCATGTACCTGAGCCTCCAGGACCTCTTCGAGCTCTACGAGACCCACCGCATCGCCTCGCCCAGAGTCGTCTCGCTGGAGATTACCGAAAGCCTTGCCAAGAAGAGCACGCCAACGCGGCTCCGCTTCTACCGCGCCGAGGCTGGGCTGACGCAAGTCGCGCTGGCCGAGAGCTCGGGCGTCTCACTGCGGTCCATCCAGCAGTACGAGCAGCGCAAGAAGGACATCAACCATGCGCAGGCCCACTCGGTCTGGAGGCTTGCCCAGGCGCTCGGGCGCCAGATGGAAGACCTCCTAGAGCTATAGGGGGGCTGCGCCCGGGCGTCGGGCGGTCGACGCCGCAAGAGGATGCGGCCTCAGGGGAACAGGCAATTCCGGCCAGAACGGCGAGAGGCCCCTTCCGTCGCAAGGAGCCTCGCACAACTCCCCTTGAGATGGAATGGGACCTCTCGTCTGCCGCAGGTTGGCGTCAGCCGTCAGTCGGTATGCTCTTCTCCCCTAGCGCTTGCGGCGGCGCACCTCCAGCGCCACGTTCACGCCGGCGATGATGGCAATTCCGACCACGCCCACGGCCGTGAGGCCGTAGCGCAGCAGGTCAGCCTTCTGCAGGCCGCCGGTGCCGCCGGAGACGAACTTGCTGCCGTGCATGGCGCCGTTCATGGAGTGGCCGTTCGCCATGGTGTAGAGCAGGTGGTGCAGGGACTCGCGCGCATAGCGGTAGGAGACGGCATCTCCGGAGTCAAACGACCACATGGAGGACTGGTCCTGGGTGGTGAGCTTGGCGTCTCCGCCCGCCTCGATCATCTGCTCGGCGTCCATGAAGACGCCCGTGTCGGCGTTGTCGGTGATGATCCAGCCGTCAAAGCCCCACTCGCCGCGGACGATGCCACTGAGCAGCTCGTAGGAGCCGCCGACCCACGTGGAGCCGATGCGGTTGAACGCCGTCATCATGCCCTGGCAGGCGCGGATCTTGCGCGTGGCGTTCTCGTAGGTGCCGTCAGCCTTCTGCTTCAGGTAGTTGAGGTCGACGTCGCCCACCTTCATGCACATCTCAAAGGGCTTGAGGTACAGCTCGCGCGCGGACTGCTCGTTCATCCACGTGGCCATGGAGTACTGGCCGTTGCGGTCGCCGCGGTGGTTCTCCTGCTCGTTGAAGGCGAAGTGCTTCATCATCGTGTAGACGCCCTTCTCGGCTGCGCCCTTGACCTCCTGGGAGGCCATCGCGCCAGAGAGGAAGCTGTCCTCGGAGAAGTACTCGCCGTTGCGGCCGGAGTACGGGGTGCGGTGGATGTTCATTGCCGGGGCGTACCAGCCGGTGGCGCCGCCAAGCAGGCTCTCGTTGCCGATCATGTTGCCCAGTCGGTAGGCCAGCTCCTGGTTCCAGGTCTGCGCCACGGTCATGGGGTTGCAGAACGTCATGCCCGTTCCGCCCCAGCTCCAGCCGCTCGTGGAGTCGGCATCGGTGCCAGCGGGCTTGTCAACGGAGGCCACGTAGTCCGTGCCGTAGCCGGCGCGGGCGATCATGAGGTTGTAGTCCTCGGGCGTGAGCTGGTCCAGGAGCTTGTCCCAGAGCGGGTCGGTATAGTCAAGGCCACGCAGGTCAATGAGGGAAAGGCCGTTGTCCGCACCATAGGTGAGGTCTCCCTCCCAAGCCTTGACGTCGGGGTTTCCGGAGTCGGTGGAGTCGAGCTTTGCCAGGAGGTCCGCGGAGGCCACCTTGCCGTAGGTGTAGCTCACGCCGTCCTCACCGTTGATTTCGTTGCCCCAGGTGGAGACCTGCGAGGTGGGCTCGCCGTCGTGCGTGGGGAAGGTTCCCTCCCAGTCGGCACGGGTGAGGTAGGTCACGTCGCCCGCCGCGTCGTCCAGGCGATTGGTCACGGCCTCGCCCGTGAGGGAGTCGGTGGCGTACGTGGTCACGTCGACCTCGGTGTTGGCAGGGACGTAGGTGTCTGCCAGCGACTTGTTGCCGGCAACGGAGGCACCCTTGGCAGCCAGGACGTTGTTCGCGGCATCGTGTGCATTGTGGGCGGCCGTGACGTAGTAGGTGCCAGCGTCCAGGACCCACGTGCGGGCGGCGTTGCGGTCATAGGCCGCAAGCTGGGACTCGTCGAAGGTCACGGTGACGGTCTGGCTCTCGCCGGGCTCCAGCAGCTTGGTCTTGGCAAAAGCCACGAGCTCGACCGCGCTCTTCTCCACGCCGTTGGCACGGTCGTAGTCGGTGTAGGGGCTCTGCGCGTAGAGCTCCACCACGTCCTTGCCGGCGACGTCTCCCGTGTTGGTCACGGTCACCGTGGCGGTGCAGGTCTTGCCGCTCCAGCTGGTGGCAAAGCCGGACCAGTCAAACGTGGTGTAGGAGAGGCCGTAGCCAAACGGATAGCAGACCTCAGAGTCGTAGTTGAAGTCCCCGGCGTTGCCCTGGCCTAGGACGGCGTCCTCGTAGCGGGTCTCGTAGTAGCGGTACCCGACGTAGATGCCCTCTTCATAGCTCACGTAGTTGTACTTGGTGAGGTTGCCGGACTCGTCAAGGTACTGGTAGTCGCCAAAGTTCTGGGCGGCAGGACTTGCGCTGGCGTCCGCCGCGTAGGTGTCAACAGTGCGACCGGAGGGGTTCACGGCACCAGAGAGGATGTTGGCCAAAGACTCCGCGCCATAGGTGCCCGTCGTGGGGACGATGAGCACGCTCTTGATGTTGGGGAAGTCCGCCAGCCAGTCAAGCTCCACGGCGGCGTTGCTGTTGACGACCAGCACAGTGTTGTCGAAGTTGTCATTGAGGTACTGCAGGATCTCGAGCTCGGTGGAGTCGGGCTCAAGATAGCTCTTGGCCTTGTCCTCGGCGCTTACGGCATGGTTGTACATGGAGCGCGGCATGTCTCGGCCCTCGCCCGCCACGCGCTTGAGCACGAAGACGGGCGTGGTGTTCTCCATGGAGTCCAGCACGCCGGCGTCACGCATGACGGACAGCGGGCACTCGTTGATGGAGAAGTCCTCGTCATCGCCGTAGCTCACGGAGCCGGGGCCCATGACGTAGTCCTTGCCCTTGCCGTTTGCATAGAAGTCGGTCAGCGTCTTGTTGACGGAGAAGCCCGCCTGCTCCATGGCCGGCGTGAGCGCATCGGTGCTTCCGCCCTCGATGCCCAGCGTGGTCTCGAGCATGGACTTGGCCTTCACGCCCAGGCTGCGGGAGTTGCCGCTCACAAAGCTGAGTGTGGTGCCCTTCTCAAGCGGCAGGGAACCGTCGTTCTTGAGAAGGACGTAGCCCTCGCCGGAGATCTCCTTGTCCAGGGTCTTCTCGGCCTCGGCGATGGAGCCGCGGTCGTAGTCGGCCTTGTTGTACGTGAGGTCGAGGCCATCGGTTGCGGCCTCGGAGTTGTCCCAGCTCTGCTCCACGCCAAAGTAGGAGTTGATGATCTGGTTGAACTTGGGCAGCACGGTGTTTGCCGCCACGATGACGGCCACGAGCGCCACCGCAAGCACCGCGGAGACCACGATGCCCACAATGCGCTTCACGCTGCGCTTGCCCTTCTTGTTGCTGCTAGATGCCATGCAAGATGCTCCGTTTCCGGCTGGTTCTTTGGGGAGAAGTGCGGGCCGGCCAGACGGCCGCCGGCCGGCCCGCGGAAGTTCAGATTTCAGCTGAAGGCGCTACTTGGCGTCCTTCTTGGTCTCCTTCTCCGTGAAGGAGGCAGAGCCAGACGCGACGGAGATGGAGTCGTAGTTGGTGCCAAGCTCCTCGTTGTGCGCCTTGGCAAAGGCCGCCAGGTCGATGGTGTGGACGAGGTTGGCACGCAGCACGCCGCTGCCATAGCCCAGGTCAGGCTGGTGCCAGTCGGAGATGAGGCCACTCTGCGCGTAGCTCGCCTTGCCGTCCTTCTCCTCGAGGGCAACCGGGGAGCCGGACTCGTTCAGGATGGTAAGGGTGCCCGCACCGGAGCCGGAGCCCCCCACCTGCCAGGTGCCGGAGCAGGAGTAGTTCTTATAATTCTGCAGCTTAACGGTGCCGTCGGCGTACAGGACCATCGGGATGCCGTCGTCCTGGGCATACGTGAAGCGGTAGTCGTCGAGCGTCTCCGCCGTTGCCAGGGCCTTCACCGTCCAGACGCCAGCAGCCTCCAGGTCGGCGTAGGAGTCAACCTTGTAGTCCGCGCCGGCCTTGTAGGTCTTGCTGCCAATCTTCCAGCCGCCGAACACCATGTGCTCGCCCGTGCAGGAGCACTCGGGCAGGGTGACCTTATCTCCGAAGTGGATGTCCATGGCCTCGGGCGCGCTGCCGGCGACGGCGTCGCTGCCGGCGGCAAAGCTGAGCTTGTAGGTGGGCTGATCCCCCGCGTCGATCTTCTTGCCCGCATACTCGTTGTAGGCGCTCACCAGGTCATAGCGAGAGATCTGGTTGGGAACGTCCTTGCCGGAGACACTGATGTTCCAGGAGTACATGCCGTCGGTCTCCGTGACCTCGATGGCGCTGCCATCCTCGTTCGTGAGGGTCAGCTCGCCCTTGTCGGAGAGCTCCCACGTGCCCTTGACGCGAGCGCGCGGCTTCTTCGTCTTGGAGACCTTGAAGGTCTTGTCGCCATAGAACTTCGTGGAGGCAAGAGCGGCCTCGGAGTAGGCGGTCGCCAGCGGGTTGTCTCCCTCGAAGGCGTAGTCGTGCGTGAGGCCATTCATGGCCAGGGAGTTGGCGAAGTTGTAAAGCGAGCGGTGCACCGCCTCGAACAGGGCATCCTGAATGACCGGGTCGTTCTTGTAGTCATCCTGGAGAAGAACGTCCTTGCAGACGCCGATCTTGGTGTAGTTAGCCGCGAAGAGCCAGGAGTGCGTGCCGTTGAGCAGGCCGTCGACGGCATCCATGAAGGCGCCCTCGAAGTTGTCGGTGATATTGGTGCCGCGGTAGCCGAGCTCGCCCTCGAGGAAGTCCTTGAGAAGGGCGTGGCTCTCGCCCGTCCAGCTCATGGCCAGGCGGTTGAAGCCGGACATGAAGCCCGTCGCCTTGCCCTCGACGGCCGTCTTCTCGAACTGGCGCAGGTAGATCTCGCGCATGGTCTGCTCGTTCATCCACGTCGTGGAGCCGTGGCGGAACTCCTCCTGGTCATTGCCGGCAACGTGCTTGACGTAGACCAGGCCGCCCTTCTCGCCCACGCCGCGCGTCTCCTCGGCGCAGGAGCGGCCACCCAGGTACGGGTCCTCGGAGAAGTACTCGAGGTTGCGGCCGGAGTACGGGGAGCGGCGCGCGTTGCAGCTCCAGCCCAGAAGCGACGTGTTCTTGACCTCCATGGTCGAGGAGTGGAGCATGGCCTCTCCGCAGAGCTTGCCGATGCCCTCGTTGATCTCGGTGGAGAAGGTCGCCGCAACGGTCTCCTTGGACGGCCACTGGTCGACCTGCAGGCCGGAGGCCTCGTAGACGTCGCTGCTGGAGCCACCCCAGCCCAGGGAGCCATCGCGGCTCACGGTCTTGGGCTTGCCGATGGACTCGAGCGCCGCCTGGGTGTCGGTGATGTAGGTGACCATGTCATCATAGGAGAGCGTGGAGACGATCTTGTCCCAGTCGGCGTCGTCATAGTCCTTGCCGCGCATGTCCACGAGCATGACCTTGTTGCCCTGCTTGCCAAACTCATGGGTGGGCACGCTCTTGGCGTCACCGGAACCGGCGGCATAGGCAAACGGCCTCGCGAGCTCGGCCAGCTCATCGGTGTAGGTGATGTGCGTAGCATCCTTGGGGAACGTTCCCTGCCAGTCGGAGCGGCTGAGCCACGTCACGCTGTTGTGGGAGGAAATCATCTGGTTCTTGTTGGGGTCAGACTCGTCAAAGAGGTTGGTGACCTGCGCCCCGCAGACCGACTCGGCAAAGGTCTGCGCGTCAAAGTCGGGGTTGGACCACACCTGCGCGAGCGAGGCGTCGCCCTCTGCGGTCATGCCGTCAGCCACGGTCTTGCCCTTGGCGGCAAGCACGTTGTTCATGGCCTCGTGGGCAGAGCCCGCGACGGTGAAGTAGTAGTCGCCAGCGTCCAGCACGTAGGTCTTGGCGCCGTTGGCGTCATAGGAAGCAAGCTCGCGGCGAGAGACCGTGATGGCAACCTGCTCGGAGGCGCCGGGAGCGAGCTCGGAGGTCTTCTCGTAGCCCTTGAGCTCGACGGCGGCCTTCTCGATGCCGTTGGCGCGGTCATAGTCGGTGTAGGGGCTCTGGACATAGGCGCACACGGCCGTCTTGCCCGCAACGGAGCCGGTGTTGGTGACGGTCACGTTGACGGTGAAGTCATCCGCGCCCTCCTCGACCTTGAGGTCGGAGTAGGCAAACGTGGTATAGGACAGGCCGTGGCCGAACGGGTAGGCCACATAGGAGGCGTAGTCGAAGTCGCCGGCGTTGCCCTGGCCAAGGACCTTGTCCTCGTAGCGGGTCTCGGGGTAGCGATAGCCGACGTAGATGCCCTCGGCATAGACGTAGTTGCGACGCCAGTGGTTGCCGATGCTGTTGCCTGGGGCCCACTTGTCATTCTCGCGCTCGATGCTCTCGGCCAAGCCGTCGGAGAGCAGCGAGAGGTCAGCGTCAATGCGGCCAAAGTTGGCCATGACGGGGTTGGCGTGGTTGTCCTTGTAGAAGGTGTCAGGCATGCGGCCGGAGGGGTTGGCCTTGCCGTCAATGAGGTCAACGAGGGCCTCGGCACCGTGGGGGAGCACGACGGAGTAGTTGGTGAGGCAGATGCTGCCAAACCACAGGATGGAGTCGATGGCGTCAGACCACTCACCGTCCTCCCAGCTCACCGTGTTAGACATGGCCATGACGACGATCATCTTCGAGAACGTGCCGTCGCGGCGCATCTGCGCGACGTGGGAGAGCATGTCCTTCTCCTCGGCGGAGAGAGCCAGGTAGTCGTTGTCCTCGTACCAATGGGCGTCGCAGCCCTCGTGGCAGACGCGGCCAAGGAACACGATGGCGGTGCCGCCCACCGACTGCAGGAAGCCCGCCGACTCGACGTCGGACCAGGGGTTCTCGTTCACCTTGTAGCTGTTCGAGTTCTGGCCGCCATCGGTGTAGAACTTCCATGCGGCATCATCAAAGGTGAAGCCGGCGTCGGTCATGGCCTTGTCAAAGCCCGGCACGAACATGGGGCCGGCGTTGCCGAAGGCCGTGACCTTGCCCTCGCTCGTGGAGAGGGGCAGGGCCGCCGCCTCGTTCTTCAGGAGGACGACGCCCTCGTGGACCGTGCGCATGAAGAGGTCGCGCTGATCGTCGACGAGCTTCTGCTCGCCATCCTTGGTGAACTCGTAGTCGCTCTTGAAGTAGGCGTTCTTGTCGCCGTTGTCGAGCTGCTTGGGCGCCTCGGACTTCTTCTTGGCATCACTGGAAGCGCCCGGGGTGCTGCAGGCGGCAAGGCCGGCCATGACGGCCGCCGAGGCGCTACCGAGGACGAATCCCCTACGAGTCATGCTGAGCTTCATGTTCTTCCCTTCTTCCCTCGTCCCAGTGTGGGGCGAAACGCGACTGCCCGCAGGCAGAAAGTGAGACGCCCCACCACCGGCCTCCCGGGTTGACAAAGGGACTGTCCCTTTGTCAACCCTCCAAGGGCCGCGGAACCGGCGAGAAGAGCGACCGGCCCCGCGGAAGGGAGGGTGGAGGTGAACGTCAACCTCTTGGCCTAAAGATAGGAAGTCGGTTTGGGTGGTTTTAAGCCACCGTACGAACTGCGCGGCGCGACACCAAATGAGCCGCACCGCGCACGAAGTGCATGATTTGCGTCACGAGTTGCAGTTTTTCTCGCCTGGCGAGCGGTTGGGAATTGCCGGTGAGCGGCGGGCGGAAAGTCAGGGCCTCTCAAGACCCGTCCCCATCAACCTGCCAAACGGACCCGTCCCCAATGGCGGGCTCCAATGGCGGGCTCTACATCATGACGGCGTTCTTCTTGCTGAGGAAGTCCATGTAAGCAAGCTTGACCTCGGCGGTCTTGGAGCGGCTGATGGGGATGAGCTCGCCAGCCACGGTGAGGCCCTTGGAGCTCAGTTGGCTCACGTGGGCAAAGTTGACGAGAAACCCCTTGTGTACGCGACAGAATCCCAGCGGGGCCAGGCGCCCTGCCAGCTCGTCGAGCGTGACGAGCACGGTCTCCACGTGGCCGTTTGTCATGTGCATCATCTTGTCTCGACCGCGGGCCTCTATGTAGAGGATCTCGTCCGCGGAGAAGGTGCCCATGGCGTGGGCCATCTTGAGCGTGACCATCTTGTCTGTGCGCGAGCTCTTCCACGTGCGCACGAAGGCGGCCATGGCCTGCGCCATGTCCTCGGTGAAGTGGCTCTTACGCACGAAGGAGAGCGGCCGCAGCGGCAGGGATTCGAAGACCCGGTCCTCGCTGTTGGAGACAAAGACAATCTCGGTCTTGGCGCCTTGCTCACGCAGGGCGCGGCCAAAGGTGATGCCGTCTATGCCCGGCATCTCTATGTCAAGAAGCACCAGTTCAAAGGCAACGTCATCAAGTCGGCGCGCCAAGGGCTCCACGCCGTTGAAGACCTCGATCTGCGCCAGTGCGCCCAGGCGAGACAGCTCGCGCTCGGCAGCGGCGGATATGGACGAGGCCGCAAAGGGCTCGTCGTCGCAGACGGCAATATGGAATTGAAGCATTGACCCTCCCCCGGTCGGCTTCGTGGCGCCACCCCTACTCGGGTAGCGCGAGCATCACCTTAGCGGTAAAGACCCCTTCGGCAAACGTGAAATCGGCCACCCCGTCGTACTTCTCGGCAATCTTCCTCACGATGCCCGTGCCATAGCCGTGAAGGCTGGCGTCGCCCTTTGTGGTGCGCAGGCGGCCTCCCTCCTGGACGGGCGCCTTGACCGCCGGGTTGGAGACGCTGACGATAAGAGAGCCCTGGTCGGCAAGAATCCCCAGCCGGACGCACTTCTGGCCGGCGGGCACGCCGTCACAGGCCTCTATGGCGTTGTCCAGCAGGTTCATGAGCAGGCTTGCCAGGTCAATCTCCTCGTAGGGCAGCTCGGGCGGCACGGCAATGCGCGAGTCGACGTCCACGCCTGCCGCCGTGGCACGGGAAAGCTCGAGGTTCACGATGTCGTCAACCAGACGGTTTCCGCTGTTGACATGCAAGAACGTGGGGTTTGCGCGCATGGACATCTCCCCGAAGAACTCCTCGGCGCGCTTGTAGTCCTGCCGCTCGAGGAGGAGCTTGATGTAAGCGTACTGGTTCTTGACCTCGTGACGCAGGACGCGGAGGTTCTCGCCGCTCTCCCGATATGCGTCAAGCGCGGCCAGGCGTCCGTCCATGAGGTGGCGCTCCGCCTGCATTCGACGGCGCTCCTCGAAGCCGCGCACCAAGTGAAGCGTCGCATAGTAGACCACAAGCTCGGCCACCTGCCCGTTTATGCAGGTCAGAATGCTTTCGAGCGTACTGACCGAATACGGTCCCATACCAAAGTCGCTGCGCAGGTAGAGGATCGCGCGAGCGGCCAGGCCGGAGACGCAGACCACCAGCACCGGCAGAACGGAGGCCAGCGAGACATCCGGCCCCTCGAGCGAGCCGCGCCGCTCCAGCAGCAAGATCACGGCGAGCACGCCCAGCATGTAGGCGAGCGAGACGGCGGCAGCCATGTGAATTCCACCGTGGACCTGAGCGTTTGCCACCTCCGCGGCCGTAAGCGAGTACATCCACGCGCACATGAGCAGGCACAGGCGCACGCCGCGCGCGGGAGCGCGGAAGTCGCGGAAGAGCAGGGCGCACGCGCAGGCCGGCAGCACCGTCCACGTAATTGAGTTGGGAAACACCAGGTCGCTGATGGTGCCGAGCACCCACGTGGCAACAAGCGCCACGCCCAGGCGCTCAAGCAGGGCAAGCCACAGGCGCGGTCTGCCGTCCAGCCGTGTGAGCAGCAGCACGATCGAAATCGCGTACGCAACGTTGTATGGCGAGGCCACGCTTGCGCGCAGCGTGGAGAGAATGACGTCCATCAGGGTCCCTTCGTTCTTCTCGCCTCCATTTTGCCTGCCGCAGGTTGAGAGGCGCGCTTCTCCCCTAGCGCTCCCAGGTCGGCGGGACGGGAGCGTCGGGCGTGGACCAGGTGCCCAGCGGCGCGTTGGGTGCGGCGTCCAGCGTGAGCTCGGCCACGTTGCCGGCAAGGTAGCTGCGCAGCGCCGGGATGCCGATCATGGCGGCGTTGTCTCCGCAGGCTCGCATGGGCGGCACCGTCACGCGGACTCCCATCTTGGCAAACGTCTTCTGGTAGGCCGCGCGCAGCTCGGGATTGGCAGCCACGCCGCCGCCGATGCAGATGTCAGAGACCCCCGTCTGCTCCACGGCCGTCTTGGCCTTGGCCACCTGCACGTCAACGACGGCGGCCTCAAAGCTTGCCGCCAGGTCGGGCAGGTTGATGGGACGCCCGGCGCGGTTCTCGCCCTCGATGTAGGTGATGACGGCGGTCTTGAGGCCAGAGAGGCTGAAGCTGTAGTCTCCGCTGTGCATCATGGCGCGCGGGAAGTGGATGGCACGCGGGTTGCCCTTTGCGGCCAGCTTGCTGATCACGGGGCCGCCGGGGTAGCCCAGGCCCAGCGCCTTGGCAACCTTGTCGAAGGCCTCTCCCACCGCGTCATCGATAGTGGAGCCAAGCACCTCGTAGTCTCCCCAGGCGCGCACGTGGACGAGCATGGTGTTGCCGCCGGAGACCAGGCTCGCCACGAAGGGCGGCTTGAGGCCGGGCGTCTCAAACAGGTTGGCCATGAGGTGGCCCTCAAGGTGGTGCACGGCAATGAGCGGCAGGTCAGCGGCCACGGCAAGTCCCTTGGCAAACGCAACGCCCACCACGAGCGCGCCCACGAGGCCCGGTCCCGACGTCACCCCGATGGCAGCGAGGTCGGACGGCGCCAGCGTGTCGCACCCAAAGTGGGCGCCCGCCTGGGCAAGGGTCTCCTCCAGCACGCCGACGATGGCCTCGGTGTGCTTACGGCTGGCAATCTCAGGCACCACGCCGCCGAAGCGGGCGTGGAAGTCAATCTGAGTGGCCACAACGCTCGCGCAGACCACGCCGTGGGAGTCCGTCACGGCCATGGCGGTCTCGTCGCAGGAGGACTCGATGGAGAGCACCAGCGGACCAGCGACGGCAAGCGCCTCACGGCAGGCCTCGCTGCGCTCGCCCGGCACGATGGGCCAGGGGCGGATGGACGCGCGCGGCTCAGGACGCTCCCCCACCAGCTCGACGTCAACGGCAAGCGGCAGGCCCACGCGCATGATGAGGGCATCGTGGCCCGCGCCGTAGTAGCCAGGGCGGCGCCCCTCCTCGACAAAGCCAAGGCGCGCGTAGAGGCCGCGGGCCGGCGCGTTCTTCTCGTCCACCTCAAGGCTGCAGGTGGAGGCGCCCAGCATCTGCGCGTCATAGGCCACGCGAGAAACGAGTCGGCTCGCAATGCCCTGGCGGCGGCGCTCCGGCGCGCAGACGACCTCCTCAATCTCAAAGTCGGCACCGGCCAGGTAGCCGCCGGCAAAGCCCACGATCGTTCCCTGGTCATGCGCCACCCACCAGCTGCGACCGGGCTGGGAGAGTTCCTCGTAGAAGAGCTTCTCGCCCCAGGCGTTGTGGGCGGAGCCCTCGTACGTGACCGCCTCGAGTGCCGCCACGGCGGGCAAGTCGTTCATGGTCATGGGACGAAGCTGCAGGTGGATGCCGGCGAGCGCGTCATCAACGCCCGTGAGGTCAACGGATGCCGGGGTCTTGAGGCCCAGGCGCGTGCGCTCGTTTTCCTCCGCGTCAGAGAGGCGCGTGTAGATGGGCAGCACGAGCGCCGGGTCGCCATCGGCGGCAAACGCACCGGCCTCGACAGCAGCGTGAAGCAGGCCCTCACCCGTAGGCCACCAGGCGTCCTCGGGCGCAACCTGCTCGGGCGAGAAGCCCGCGTCCTGGAACTTCTCTCCCAGGGCACCCGGCTCCGTGAAGAGAGAGCGGTACTTGACCAGGCCGTTGCCCGTGAGCGTGAGCTCGGCGGCGTCCGCGCGGGAGGCCCAGTCCTCGGCGCAGGCAGCGGCCTTGACCACGGTCTCCGCCGCAAAGGTGCGGCGGGCGCCCGCCTCGTCCAGCTCGTAGATGCCGGGGTAGACCTCGCCGCGCATGGCGTCTCCGGCCACGGCGAGCTTGCCGCGAACGCCTGCCTTCCAGGCAGACCACGCCATGGCGTCAAGCGCGGAGGTGCCATAGAGCGGGCAGCCCAGGCCGCAGGCCAGGCCCTTTGCCGTGGCGATGCCTATGCGCACGCCCGTGAAGGAGCCTGGACCGCGCCCCACCAGCACGGCGTCGACGTCGCCCATCTTGAGGCCAGCCTGCGCCAGCACGCGCTCGCAGGTGCCCACGAGCTCCACGTTTGC
>ERZ1034920.577-NODE-577-length-28000-cov-17.428520_pt1 | contig 28000 bp, 17 predicted proteins | sample MGYA00520688_ERZ1034920 | MGnify/ENA primary metagenome ERZ1034920 (study PRJEB33766, sample SAMN09781785) | gut metagenome | biome: gut microbiome | host: Homo sapiens | place: Madagascar | study: EMG produced TPA metagenomics assembly of the PRJNA485056 data...
ACCTTAATATAGATCTATGAGTTATCTAAAATTCGAAAAGGCCCTGATGACTAATTTACAAGAGTCATTGCCAAAAGAGTTGTTACGTACAAACCGCTCGGGTGCTTATTCGTGCTCAACGATTGTAGACTGTAATACACGAAAGTATCACGGACTGCTTGTCGTTCCAGTACCAGAACTGGACGATGATAATCACGTGCTCTTAAGTTCGCTCGACGTTACAGTGATTCAGCATGGCGCTGAGTTCAATCTTGGATTGCACAAGTACCAAGGCAACAACTACAGTCCGATGGGTCATAAGTACATTCGTGAGTTTGATTGCGATAAGGTGCCTACAACACTTTACCGCGTGGGTGGTGTAGTCCTCAAGAAAGAGGTAGTCTTCCAGCATTATGAGAACAGAATCCTGATTCGCTATACGCTGGTTGATGGTCATTCTGCCACTACACTTCGTTTCCGTCCATTCTTGGCCTTCCGTAGCGTTCGCCAGTTTACACATGAGAATGCCACAGCATCTCGTGACTATTCTGGAGTAGACAACGGAATCAAGACTTGCATGTATGCTGGCTATCCAGATCTCTATATGCAGTTCTCTAAGAAGAACGAGTTTAAATTCTGCCCAGATTGGTATCGTGGCGTGGAATATCCTAAGGAGCAGGAGAGAGGTTATGCTTCTAACGAAGACCTCTATGTACCAGGATATTTCGAGATGGGTATCAAGAAGGGTGAGACTATCGTCTTTGCTGCCTCTACTTCTGAAATCAAGACCAGTAGCTTGAAGAAGCTCTTTGATGAAGAAGTGGATGAGCGTTCGCCACGTGATAATTTCTTCCATTGCCTGGTGAATGCGGCGCATCAGTTCCATCGTCGTGAAAAGAACGACGACCGATACATCTTGGCGGGCTATCCTTGGTTCAAGTGTCGTGCCCGTGATACATTCATCTCTCTGCCGGGTCTTACCCTCTCTATCGAGGAGAACGACTACTTTGAGTTGGTGATGAAGACTGCCATGCGTGGTTACTATGAGTTTATGGAGGGCAAGCCTCTTACTGCTCATATCTCGGAAATCGAGATGCCTGACGTTCCTCTTTGGGCTATCTGGGCTCTGCAGCAGTATGCCAAGGAGACCTCTAAGGAGGAGTGCTACAAGAAGTATGGACAGTTTATCAAAGACGTAATTCATTTCATCCAGGACAACAAGCATCCTAACCTGGAGCTGATGGAGAACGGTCTGCTCTATACCAATGGCAAGGACAAGGCTGTGACTTGGATGAACTCCACTGCCAATGGCCGCCCTGTGGTTCCTCGTACGGGTTATATCGTAGAGTTCAATGCTCTGTGGTATAATGCCCTGTGCTTCTGTGCTTCTCTGGCAGGAGCCGTTGGCGAAGAGGCTGCACAGCAGGAATTGCTGGCTAGCGCAGAGGTTACCAAGAAGTCGTTCGTTGATACATTCCTCAATGAGTATGGCTATCTCTACGATTACGTGGATGGCAATATGATGGATTGGAGTGTTAGACCAAACATGATCTTCCCTGTAGCATTTGATTATTCTCCTTTGTCGCAAGACCAGAAGAAGAAGGTGCTTGATATCTGTACACGTGAACTCCTGACTCCTAAGGGATTGCGTTCACTCTCTCCTAAGAGTGGTGGCTATAACCCTATTTATGTAGGTCCTCAGACTCAGCGCGACTATGCTTACCATCAGGGTACGGCATGGCCATGGCTCGGCGGTTTCTACATGGAGGCAAGTTTGAAGCTGTACAAGCGTACTCGCTTGAGCTTCGTAGAGCGCCAGATGGTGGGTTATGAGGATGAGATGTCTTATCACTGCCTCGGTACCATCAGCGAGCTCTTCGATGGCAATCCACCATTCTCTGGTCGTGGTGCCATATCTTTTGCTATGAACGTAGCAGAGATACTCCGTGCACTCGAATTACTAGAAAAGTATCAATATTAATATAAGGAGGACGCTATATGAAAGTTTTAATGTTTGGCTGGGAGTATCCTCCTCATGTATTTGGTGGCTTGGCTACTGCCAACTTTGGTATCACTCAGGGCTTGCATGCCCAGGGTGATGTTGATATTACACTGTGCCTGCCTCATCCTTTCGGTGATGAGGACCGCAGTGCATGTAAATTTGTGGCTATGAACAGTGTGCCTATCGCCTGGCGCGACGTCAATCATGACTATGTGCAGCAGCGTGTGGGCAACATCATGAATCCTGATGACTATTTCCGCTATCGTGACCACATCTATGCCGACTTTAACTATATGAATGTGAATGACCTCGGTTGTATGGACTTTGCCGGTGGTTATCCATCTAATCTCCACGACGAGATCAACAACTACAGCATCATTGCTGGTGTTGTAGCCCGTAGCGAAGAATTTGATATTATACATGCCCACGACTGGCTGACATTCCCTGCCGGCATCCATGCCAAGAGAGTGAGCGGCAAGCCTCTGTGCATCCACGTGCATGCTACTGATTTCGACCGCAGCCGTGGTAAGGTGAACCCAACCGTGTATTCTATAGAGAAGGATGGTATGGACAATGCCGACTGCATCATGTGTGTATCTGAGTTGACCCGCCAGACCGTGATTAACCAGTATCACCAGGATCCACGCAAGTGCTTCGCCATGCACAATGCAGTGTATCCATTGAAGCAGGAGTGGCAGGATATCCCACGTCCAGACCATAAGGGTAAGGAGAAGGTGGTAACCTTCCTGGGACGTCTCACCATGCAGAAGGGTCCTGAGTATTTCGTTGAGGCTGCTAATATGGTATTGCATCGTACCCGCAACGTGCGTTTCTGCATGGCAGGTTCGGGCGATATGATGGACCAGATGATTTATCTCGCAGCCGAAAGAGGCATTGCCGACCGTTTCCACTTCCCGGGCTTCATGCGTGGTAAGCAGGTATATGAGTGCCTGAAGGATAGCGATGTCTATGTGATGCCATCCGTGAGTGAGCCTTTCGGTATCTCTCCTCTGGAGGCGATGCAGTGTGGCACACCTACCATTATCTCTAAGCAGAGTGGTTGTGGAGAAATCCTCACCAACTGTATCAAGGTGGATTATTGGGATATCCATGCTTTGGCTGATGCTATCTACAGTATCTGCCACAACGAGAGTCTGTTCGACTATCTCTCGGAGGAAGGAAGAAAAGAGGTAGACCAGATTAGCTGGGAGAAAGTGGGAGCCCGCATCAAGGACCTCTATCTCAAGACATTGGGATGGAAATAGTGGGCTATTAATAATCAAAAATTAATAATTAATAATTATGAAAACAATTTGTTTATATTTCGAGATACATCAGATTACCCATCTGAAACGCTACCGCTTCTTCGATATCGGTACTGATCATTATTACTATGATGATTATGAGAATGATCGTAGTATCAATGAGATTGCGGAGCGTTCCTATATGCCTGCCTTGAATGCCATTCAGGAAATGATAGAGAAGAACGGCCAGTACTTCAAGGTTGCCTTCTCTCTCTCTGGTGTGGGTATGGAGCAGTTGGAGCTCCATGCTCCTCAGGTATTGGAGAAGTTGCAGGAATTGAATAAGACTGGTTGCGTGGAGTTCCTTGCAGAGCCTTATTCTCATGGTCTTGCTTCCTTGGTCAACGAGATGAGCTTCAAGTCTGAGGTAGAGCGCCAGTGCACCAAGATTGAGGAATATTTCGGCAAGAAACCTACTGTGCTCCGTAATTCTTCTCTCATCTATAGCGATGAGATTGGTGCCGAGGTAGCTGATATGGGCTTCATCGGTATGCTTACCGAGGGTGCTAAGCATGTGTTGGGTTGGAAGTCACCTCACTATGTTTATCATTGTGCGATGAATCCAAAACTCAAGCTCTTGCTCCGTGATATCCGTTTGAGCGACGATATCTCTCTCCGCTTCTCTAACAGCGATTGGGAGGGCTATCCACTCTTCGCTGATAACTATATGAACGAAATTGCCGCCACACCACAGGAGGAGCAGGTAATCAATATCTTCATGGAGTTGTCTGCTTTGGGCATCGCTCAGCCTCTGTCAAGCAACATCCTCGAGTTTATGAAGGCTTTGCCTCAGTGTGCTAAGGATCGTGGCATCACCTTCTCTACTCCTACAGAGATTTGCCAGAAGATGAAGTCTGTAGGCGAGATCAACGTGCCTGATACATTGAGTTGGGTAGATGAGGAGCGCGATGTAAGCTCTTGGCTCGGTAACCCGATGCAGCGTGAGGCTTTCAACAAGCTCTATAGCGTAGCCGACCGTGTTCGCATTGCCAATGACCCACGAATCAATCAGGACTGGGATTATCTGCAGGCAAGCAATAACTTCCGCTTCATGACCACCAAGCCAAGCAACGTAGGTTTGGATCGTGGCATCTATTCTAGCCCATTCGATGCATTCACCAACTATATGAATATCCTTGGTGACTTCATCTCCCGAGTAAACAACCTTTATCCTACTGAGGTGGATAATGAGCAGTTGGAGGGACTTCTGACTACCATTACCAACCAGGATCAGGAAATCGAGATGCAGGATAAGGAGATTACCCGTCTCCAGGCTAAGATTGAGAAGATTGAGGCAGAGGTAGCTAAGCTCCGTGGGGAGAAGGCGACTAAGGCTTCAGCTAAGAAGCCTGCAGCAAAGACTGCTGCCAAGAAGGCTCCAGCCAAGAAGACAACAAAGGCTGAGCCTACAGAAGAAAAGAAGGATTAGATTTTAGATTACTCATAACTATTAATCCCCCTCGCTGCATTGATTTGCGGTGAGGGGGATTTTTTATTTCCCAAAAATATATACATTGATCATAACGAATCCGAAGGAAGCGTTATTTTTCAAAGTGAATCCAGTCGATATCGAAGAAGGCTGCATCGTTCTTCTTGGCTGTGCGGGTATTGAAGAAACCGAGTTTCGCTCCAATCCACTTGCCTTCGCGCACAGTAAACGGATTGCCTATCTTGATGAACTTCTTGCCATCCAAGCTGTAGCTCCATTCTGCGATGGCCTGTATCTGGTTGGCAATGCCCTTGCTGTGTACCTTTACACGGAGCCATACGTCCTGTGTGGCGATGCGGGATGACGGGATGTCATCTACGGCATATTTCACAGTGTAAGGCTGTGGTTGCTTGCTAGTCTTGATGGCTACTTGCTTCATCACTTTCTCTGCCTTTCCCTTTTCTGCCTTCTCACAAGTTACATATTGCAAAACAACGCCTTCGTTCTTGGTATCAACAAATTTGAGTGCAGCATAGTCCATGCCCTGCATAATCATTCCTGCGCTTTCGCCCAGTACCTTATCTTTCTCCTTGTAAGCCTCTGTGCGGTTAGGAATGAACTTCACCTTGGCTGTGGCAGTGAAGTTCTCTGTAGGGAGCTTCTGGAGCAGCAGGTTAGGCAAATCATACAGGTTCTTCACATCTTCTGCCTGTTGTACACCATAGAGGCGCAGCTTGGAGTTCTTGGCATTGCAGAAGTACCAGTATTGACTGTAAGGACCATTCCACTGCCATTGCAGACCGAGATCTATGCTGTTGAAATCATCCGATTCCTTAGGCTGGAAGTTTCCGCTTGATGGCAGGTTTGGCTTCTTCCATTGCTGAACAGGGTCACCGCAGCCATCGCCATCCTTGTCGTCACCGATAACGAGCCAGTCGTTCACCCATTTGGCTGGTTGCAGATGAACCACACGTCCGTAGGCATGCTTATCCTGGAAGTGGAGGAACCAGTCCTCGCCGTTTTGGGTATCTACCCAAGCACCCTGGTGAGGGCCGTTCACCTTCTTGTTCTTTCCCTGTGCCATGCCCACATACTCCTCGTAAGGGCCGTATGGATTCTTGGAACGCAGTTCTACCTGCCAGCCGTACTTCACTCCGCCCGCAGGACTCATGATGTAATAATAGCCGTTGCGCTTGTAGAATTTGGTACCTTCGATGGTTGGCTGGTCTTCATGACCATCATATACGATGCGTGAAGGACCGATAACCTTGGTGCCGTCTGGTGACATCGGAGCTACGAAGAGCACTGACTTGATGCCGGCTCTGGAACCTGCGCATCCATGCGAAAGATAAGCCTTGCCGTCTTCATCCCAGAGAGGGCAGCAGTCGATAAGACCTTTTCCCTTCATCACCCAGGTGATAGGCTCCCAAGGACCACGAGGATCCTGTGTCTTGGTCATGAAGAGACCCTGGTCTGGGTCGCCGCAATAGATGTAGAACCATCCGTCGTGATAGCGGATAGAGGGTGCCCACACATAGTTGCCATGCTGAACTTTCTTGCGCCAGTCCAAGTCTGTGCCCTGATACTCTGGCAATACAGGATAGTCATCGAGTAGGGCAGCTCCGATAATCTCCCAGTTTACCAGGTCGGTGCTGTGCAGAATCTGCAAGCCAGGGAAACACTGGAAGGAAGAGGAAGTCATGTAGTAGTCATTGCCCACACGACAAACATCCGGGTCAGAGTAGTCGGCGTCAATCACCGGATTGCGATACATTCCGTTCTTCACATTCGGATTCCATGTATGTGAAGCAGCCTTCTGTGCGTTGACTCCCATCGCTGTGAGTGGAGAGCTCAAAGCGATGGTTGCGAGAACGCACAGGAGTGAATGAGATTTTATTTTCATTGTTACTGATTATTTTTAAGCGAGTTATTTTGTTACGTATTTCTTGTTGTTGAAAACGTAGATACCTTTGTTGAGGCTCTTCAAATCATCAGCCTTAGCATTGCTCTTTACCACTCTGCCGCTCAAGTCGTAAACGTTGTTGTCGGCTGGCTGGGTGATGGCTGTTATATTCTTGATGCCTGTAGATGTTTCTGTATAGAGAGTGAACTGCAAGATGCACTGCTTTACCTTTGGAGTGAAAGTAAGCGTGTGTTCTACTGGTGTGTTAAACTCCACCGTATAGTTCTTCACGCTTTTATCTTTCGGGAAAATATAGGTGTCAGCATCATAGCTTGTACCATTAATCTCACCGATATAGGCATCAGCATCTGAATAGTTGTTGCGACCCTCAATATCCATCTTGGTAATCAATACACCATCAGGAATGATGATGGTGTATTGATTGGCGCTAAACTTGATATAAGTAGTACCTGAACCAACATCGTATGACTTTCCCTTCTCGTTGTTGATAGCGAAGCCATTGCTGAATGAACCGGCTTTCTTATCAGTCAAAGTCTTTGAGTTCAAAGTGAAAGGACCCTTTGTGTCTGTTATGGTAGAACCTGTAGATGTAGCACCACACTGGTCATCCCAGGTAGAATCAAACTTCTTGAGCCAGATAGAACCGTTGCTGACGGTAATCTTAGAGTTGTTCTTGAACACGAGATTATCTACGAAGCGGATATCGATGCCTTTCTTGGCTGAAATCTGCACGTTGTCGAGTGTCACGTTCTTGATGTGGCTCTCAGGGCGACCTACCAGGAAGATGGCATTGCCATCGCAGACATCTGTAGTCTTCACGTTCTGAAGCAGAATGTCGGTGTAGGTTGGGGTAGTGCTATCTAAAGCTCTTGCGTTTGCCTTATCTACGGCAGGATCACTGTTGTAGTTCTTATCGTAGAAGCAGTCGATAGAGAATGGATTCTTCACGTTGGTCATGGTGAAGTTGGTGAACTTCCAGTCTTCCTCGCCACCACCACGCAGAGTTACCTTGTTAGTTGTTTTATCTACATCTTGACCAGTCTTCATGCGGATGCCCGCAGTAGTACCGTTCATGGTGATTTGATCAAACCATACATGCTTGATGTTTTCGGTGAAGCTGCCGATAGAAGCTCCGTGACCCGTTCCGAAATAGCAGTTCCATACATGGATATACTGTGCATCGTTGTCGCAAACTACGTTGTCATCTCCGTTGCTGATGTTACAGTTGTAGATATTAACGTATGGACCCCAGATAGAGATACCATCTGTATTATGAGATGCCTTTCCCTTGCCAGCTTCAGATGAAGGTTCGCTGATGGTTACATCATGGATGGTTGCATGGCTAGCCTTACCGCTGTTGCTGATGGTGATGTTCACACCCGGAGTATTCTGAATCTTGAAGTTGCGGAGCAGGAAGCGCTTGCCCTGCTCGAAGCGAATCATTGCGCCAGGGTTAAAGGTTTCACCATTCTCTCTAGCGAGCCACCAACGTGCACCCTGACCGTCGATGACAGAAGTTTCACCTTCACCCTCGATAACAACGTCGGTAACGTTCTTGCCCTTGTTCTTTCCGCCGATGAAGACAGTCTTGGTATTAGGAGCCTTGCCATATTCCACGAGTTTCAGGGTGGCACCTGCGCAGAGGTGGAGGATGGTCTTCGCCTTGATGCTGAGCACCTCGGTCTTGCTGGTCATCTGGTCTGTGCTACCAAACATCCAGGTACCTGCAGGTATTACGACCATACCGCCAGTTGAAGGAACTGCATCAAGAGCTTTCTGGATGGCCTTGGTATTATCTGCAGCAGATGTAGAGGCACCATAATCCTTGATGTTAAACGTATTTGCCGAAGTGATAGCAGGCAACTGAGGTAAGTTGACTGCAGTCCAACCCGCAGGGGTGTTCTGTGCGTTCTGCTCAGCAGTGATGCCGGCAAAAGTTTGTGCCTTGGCAAAGAAAGGCACAGCCATGAGTGCAGCGAGCACGATGGTTTTAATCATTTTTCTATTCATATTTTTTAGGTTTAATTTCTTTTTGGCAAAGTTACTACTTTTCTTTCGATTACTGATGCAATCAGTATAGAAAAAACACGAAAACGATTACGCAATTTATCAGCCTTATCTTTATGAACTATAATAGGAAACAAAAAAGTGCAATGCTCCAAGTAAATAAGCATTGCACTAGATTTCTTATGATTTCAATTTCTTGATTTCTTCAATAGATAGGCCTGTAGAATTAGCTATGATATCCAAAGGGGTGTTATAGGTCAGAAGCTTCTTGGCAATTTCCAGGCATTTCTTTTTTTCTCCTTCTTTCATGCCTTTCTCCATGCCTTTCTCCATACCTTTCTCCATACCCTCTTTTATGCCTTTGTTAACGGCATGCTCAAGTGCTGCATAATTGTCCCACATGACCATCATGCTGTTATCATATTTCTCCTGTTCTTCTTTTGTCAGGGTCTTGGAGTCAGCGATTTCTGCCAATCTCTTGAATATCTTGTGCTGAGCCTCAAAAGGCATTAGTTCTAAAGTCTCCATATGCTTTAAATTATAAATCCAACAATCAAAAAACGTAGTACATTCTGCTTCTTTCTTTTTAAAAAGAGGCATCACTAAGTAGATAAAACGGATTTTGTTTGAATAAACCTCTCCGCTTTCCTTATCTGCAAGCACAACATCTGTTCTGAACTTCTTTGGCGTATTTTCATCTACATTAAAGTTCATGAAGCAGATTACATAAACAGGCGTGAGATGATAATCCCATCGTCCTTTTACGCCTTGATCTACTATCGTTTTTGATGCATAGTAAAGAGAACGGTCTATGAAGTAGGGCTGACTCTTGTTTTGCATCTCAACAATAATGTGCTCACCTGTGTCAGTTTCGCAAAAGACGTCGTAGATGATTCCTCGCTGGTCTTTTGTTTCTGGCAACATCTCTTTGTCCTTAAACTTCACATCCTTGATGTGCTGTTCTCCCAGGAGAAGCTGGTTTAAGAATTCTATCAGCAAGTCCTTGCTGTATTCCTGGCCGAAGATTCGTTTGAACGACCAGTCTGTGAATGGGTTGATGTATCTTGCCATATCTTTGCGATGTTATGTTCACGTTGCAAAGATACGCTTTTTCTTCGTAACTTCCAAGAAAATAATTGTAAAAATGAGATAGAGAATAAGAGAAAATAAAAAAAAGTGCAATGCCCGACTTTTGATGAGGACATTGCACCTTTAATCATATTATTTATCAGATGTAAGTACTATTACTGTACAATCCAGCGTGGGTCGCCGAAGTTACCATACTTACTCTGGTATTTGTCTTGGATAGTGAAATCACCTGTTGAAGGTGATACCCAAAGTTCTGCAGATGAAATATCTGCAGGATCTCCAATATGCAACTTTGACTTCCAAGTGTATTCATTGGTATAATATACATCAACGAATGGAGCGTTCTTGTAACTTGTTGCAGTTGCATCTGCCAACGCTGCACTCTGACCGATGAGGGTGTTGCTAAAGTTAGGAACAATATTGTTGTTCTTGTTGGTATCGATGAGATACTTACTGCCCACAACTGCGTCATACAATGTACAGTGATCTACATTTACCTTTGTCATGCTGTTGGCTACAGCAATCATAGAACCTGCTGAGAGATTAGTGATGGTAGAGTTGGTGAGGTTTACTGTTTCCAACTGTGCCTCTGGAGCATCTTTACCTGCTGCCAACACACCATAAGAACCGATCTTATTGATTAAGCAGTTGTTGAAGTTGATGCTACCGATGGCAGGTTTAATTCCCTTCTGCAGACGGATAATACCACGGGTATTCTTGATATTACACTTATCGAACTGAATAGAACCGATGTTATCGTCCGTGTTCAAGTTGAGGATGTAGTCTGCGCTGTTGTCCTTATTCTCCAAGTTGAGGTTGTAGAAACGGATGAGATCTTTTTCGCCCTCAATCTTGATTTCCTTCACCTTCCATGTAGAAACGGCACCAGATGCTCCCCAGAAGTAGATGCTCTTGATGTTGGCTGGGATAGTGAGTCCCTTCTGTTCGCCAGTATCAGAACTTGTCATCTGGTAAGTTGCATTCTTAGGCATAACAATGACAACCTTGTCTGATGTTGCTTCCTTCAAGATGGTACCCAGGTCCTCGCCCTCGGCAAGAGTCATGACATCAAAGCCTTCAGGGTAAGCTTCGGTAGTCTTGAATGAATAAGTACCTCTCAGATTCTCCTTGTTCCACAACTTCACCTTGTATGAAGAGTTAGCCTTCAAGCCAGTAATGGTCAGCTTACCTGCTGCAACGTCCTCGGCAGTGAAGTCAACCTTGGTAGAATCTTCTGAACTCTTGTAATAGTAAACAGCATCGATGGTCTTACCTGCAATGAAGCTTACGGTAGCTGTGCTTGATGTAACATCAACACCTGTGATAATCTGTTCAGCCTTGGTCTTAAACTTAAACTTATCCAAGTATTTCCAGTTAGAAGACTTTCCGTCTAAGCTGCGACCCTTGATACGGATGTAGTACTCTGTGTTTCCATCCAGATTGTAGATGCTGTCAGGAGTATCTACAATTGTTGAGTCAACAACGCTATGATCGGTGCCGCCCATAGGAATATCGTTGTACAAAGAGTCTGTGCTGTACTCAATGATGTAATAGTCGGTGTTTGGCATCTTCTTGAAGCTCACCTCAGCGCGGTCGTCCAGAGGAGTAACCGAAAGTTCGATAGAGTGGAACAAGCGGTCGTAGCTAGCGTCAACACTCCAGTCATTGTCATCGGTACAAGATGTCAATGAAGCAAATCCCAGGAGCATGAGTGCTCCGGAGATTGCGCTTTTATTAATTTTAGATAAATTCATTATTATTCAAATTTTATCTTTTATTAGAATGGTTGATGAATTGCTGTTTTATAGCAATCGCTTATTAATACCCATAAGAATTACTCAACTTGCCCTGTGAATCGGCGATACTTGATGTAGCGATAGGGAGTAGGTAGCGGTTCTTTACAGTTGTATTGAGATATGAACTGATGAATGGCAGTTTGCCTTTAAGGTTCTTCTGGTCCTTATCGGTTACCTCTGCACCCCACCAGGTTACATTCTCGTAGCCGGCTGTATTCTCAGGAACTTCATACCAGCATACAGAATTCATATCAATCTTTTCATCTGTAGCAGTCTTGATGGTCTTGTAATAGAGCTTAGCAGGATACTCATTGATCTGAGCCTCATAGTCAGCCTTAAACTGGTCTATCTTCTTGCTCAGGAGGTTCCAGCGCTCCAACTCATATTTACGTACACACTCACCTGCAAACTCCCAGGCATTCTCGTCAACAATGGCATTGAAGAATGCATCCTTGTCAGAAGAAATTCCAGCTACGTATGCCTTGGCATCAGCCTTGTTGGCATCAGCGAAAGCACGCTCGTGTACCATGCCGAGAGCGTCACGGGCACTTAATCCGTTTACGCCACCTGTAGTAGCGTCAGGATTGCCGTTAAGCTCATTCATTACTTCAGCATACATCAGAAGAATCTGAGAGTAGCGCAGGGTAATGAAGTTGATACCTGTACATACCTTTTCTGTACTTCCCAAGGCAGCCTGACGCCATTCCTCACTCATCTTACGGATATCCCACTTACCGCAGTAGATACCGAATGGTGCGTTCTTGTCGAATGACTCTTTCATCACACCATCTGTCTCCTTCAGGGTGTAAGGAACACAGGTTATGTCACGACGCTGATCTTTGTGGTCGTATGACCAGAAGAGAGGAGCTGTCATCTTAACCTTACCAGATGAGTTACCCTTCTTACCATAGCGTGAAGAAGAACCATTAATGCGAACACCGATGGTATAGCCTAACTCACCACTTCTGTTAACGCCCAGTGCTACTTCGAAGAGATTCTCGTAGTACTTGTCATCAAGCTTGTTCTGGTTGATGAGATACCACTCGTTCTCATAGCTTGGGTTCAACTGGTGAATGCCCTTACTGATGATTTCATTGAGATGAGTCTGTGCCAACTTATAATACTTGGTACGCTCAGCTGCACCTGGACGCTGTGTAGGATAGGTAGGGTCGCTGTTCTCTGTAGCAGTCTCATATCCGTCTTTCTGACTTTCGCGGATAGCCCATCCAGCACGCTGCAAGGCAATCTGTGCGAGCAAGCCATGAGCATAGCCCTTGGTGATGCGCTCTGTGGTATATGAGTTTTCGCCTACCCAGCAAAGGTCTGGGATAGCTCGCTCCAACTCTACGATCATGCTGTCCATGATTTCATCACGGTCGGTCTTGCCTACGTAGATGTTGCTCAAGTCTGTCTTAGTTCCTTCCAACTTCATTGGCACGTCACCGAAGTTTCTTACCAGGTTAAAGTAGAGGAGTGCTCTTACTGTGATAGCCTCAGCACGGTAGCGATGCATCAGTTTGATGTTGCTCTTGGTTTCATTGCCACTCTGTGTGTCGAAGTTGTTTACGAGCTCGATTACATTGTTGCTGTATTCGATACCCTCGTAAAGCTTGTCCCAGCTGGTCTGAATCTTAGACCAGCTACCAGCTACCATGTTGAAGTTGCAGGCACCACGCTCACTGTTGGTCTGTGAAGTGGTAGATGCGTCCTGACCATCTATCAGCTCAATATCTGAGTTGGTACCGAGGGTGATACCCATCAACTGTCCGTAGATACCCTCTTCTGTCAGTTCACCATATGCCTTGTTCAATACAAGACTAGTATAGTAAGGTGAAGTTGCTACCGCATCAGGAGTGTGCTCCGAAGGTGACTGCTGATCAAGGAAATCACTACATGATGTTGTTGTACCGAGCAACAATCCGCTTATCAATAATGCTTTAAAAATATTCTTATTCTTCATTGTTATATCCTCCCTTGAATTAGAATGAAACGTTCATACCAAATACGAATGAGCGGCTCTTTGGATAAGCTGCATAGTCGATACCTGGGCACATTGGATTCTTCTTTGAACTTGTATCTGTCTCTGGATCAGAACCTGAGTAGCCTGTAATGGTTAACAGGTTATAGGCTGTTGCGTAGAAACGTACGTTGCTCAAGTTTACCTTCTTGATAAGGTACTTTGGCAAGGTATAACCCAATGTCAATGTCTGCAAACGGAGGAATGAACCATCCTCTACAGCATAGTCTGTGATTGACATGGTACCTGTTACACAAGGGTTGAATACGCTTGCGTTGGCATTGATGGCATTCAGGGTGTTGTAGATATTCTCGATGCTGCCATATTGAGCAATGACAGTTGAAGAAGGCTTTGTCAGATTGACACCTGTGGCTGGATCAACGCATGTATAGCGGTTGATGAAGTCGTTGTTCAGGTTGTAGCCCTTGCGAGAACCCTGATAGAAGCTAGAAGCCAACTTGGTACCATTCACAATCTTGTTGCCGAATGAGTAGTTGCAGAATACAGATGCATCGAAGCCATGGAAGGTTGCGTTGAAACCGAAACCACCTGTCCAAGGTGCGATGGTGTTACCCAAGCGCTGCTTGATAGCCTTGCCGTTCTCGTCTGCCTCCAACTTGATGGCACCTGGAGCCAATGTTCCACCGATAGTACCTACGGTATTTGCGATGCTGGCATCTGCCAACTCCCATGCAGTACCGTTCCACTTCAGGTCGCCTGTGCCGGTCTCAGGGTTATAAACAGTATAGAAACCGTTCATCTTGTAACCCCAAACCTCACCGAGTCGGCCACCTTCTACGAGGCGGAAGTTCTGGTTGTCATTGCAGAGAGAACCTGCCCACTTATACTCCTGGAACTCAGCCTGGCTGTTCAGCTTGTCAATCTTGTTGCGGTTGTAAGAGATGTTGCCAGTGAAACCGAGTGTGAAGTCCTTCTTGTTGATGATATCAGCATTGATGGTGAACTCGAAACCCTTGTTGGATGTCTGACCGAAGTTCTGATACTGGTAAGCATATCCCGAAATAGATGGGATGTTGGTCTGCATCAGCAAGTCCTTGGTTGTATTCCAATAGAAGTCGATGGTACCATTGATACGGCTGTTGAAGAAGCCGAAGTCGAGACCGAGGTCACGGGTGATGGTTGTCTCCCACTTCAGGTTTGGATTAGACAAAGTCTTGTGCTCCAGCATGGTAGTGAATTTACCATCGAAGAATGGCACCTTTGCTGTAGCATCAGACAATGAGTAAGTTGCATCAATCAAACCGCTCTTGATACGGTTGTTACCAGCAGTACCATAAGAGAGACGGAACTTCAAGTTTGACAACCAGCTGGCTGTACTCTTCATGAACTCCTCCTCGCTTACACGCCATGCGAAGGCTGCTGATGGGAAGTAACCCCAACGGTTGCCTGCAGCAAACTTAGAAGATGCATCGGCACGGAGGGTAGCTGTGAAGAGATACTTCTCTGCGTAAGAGTAGTTGATACGGCCGAAGTAAGACAAGAGGTTGTCCTTACGGCTGATGGTATTATCGTTAGGGAGAGCTGTACCAGCAGCCTGGTTAGCCAAAGCTTCCTTGATACCGAATGTAGTAGGGAAGGCTACGGTTGTTGATGTGTAGCTCTCGTCCTGAGATGACGACCACTCCTGACCTACGAGTACGTTGAGCTTGTCACCCTTCAGCAGGGCGTTCTTTGTATCGTATGTCAAGGTATTGGCATTACGCCAGTTCTTGTTGTCCTTGCGGATAATCTGAGTCTGTGGCTGACCAGAGTAACCGAACTTAGAGTTGCGTGATGCGTATGTACCCCAAGCCTGGTCTGTCTTCTCATAGCTCCAGGAGTAACCGAATTCAGAACGGAAGGTGATGCCCTTGAATGGCTTCCAGTTCAAGCCGGCATTGTAGTTCTGACGGAAACGGCGCTGCTGCTTGTAGGTGTCATCCATACGCTGTGTAGGACTAGCTTCTGTGCTGTTTGAGCTTTCATCATCGTCATCGCCGCTGATGAACAGAGGATCTACTGGGCGGAATGTAACAGTCTTGGCTACAATAGAGTTAGAGGCATTGCTCTCGTTGGTGTCAGCACCAGAACCCAAACCGTTAATCTTGGTATAAGCCAATCGGGCATTGAAGTCCAATGTCAACCACTTGTTCAACTTGCTGTTGAGCTTAGCGTTGATATTGTCCTTGGTATAGTCAGATGACTTCATGATGCTCTTGTCGTCAGTACGGGCATAGCTGATGTTGTACTTAGTCTCCTTGGTACCACCGTTTACTGCTACGTTGTAAATCTGCTGCAAGCCAGTGCGGCCGAAGAGGTCGTCCTGCCAGTTATTACCCTTTACAGACTTCCAAATCTCCATATCATCGTAGTCACCATACTCAGTGTTACCTACTTCATACTGATAGAGAGCGTAGTTGTAAGGATCCATAACCTTGGTCTCCTTAGCTATCTTCTTGAAACCTAAAGATGCACCAAAGCTCACCTGAGTCTTACCCTCCTTACCACTCTTAGTAGTAACGATGATAACACCATTGGCACCACGGGCACCATAGATAGCTGTTGAAGAAGCATCCTTCAATACGTCGATAGTCTCGATTTCGCTTGGAGCGATATCGCTAATAGAACTTACAGGGAATCCGTCAACGATGTAGAGAGGAGAGTTATCCTGTGAAAGAGAACCACCACCACGCACGCGGATCTTGATGTCTGCATCAGGCGAACCTTCTGTAGTTGTGATGTTTACACCGGCAAGCTTACCTGTCATGGCCTCGCCTACACTTGAGACAGGGATGTCTGCAAGCTCCTTGGAACCGATGGAAGCCACAGAACCAGTAAGGTCCTTCTTCTTCATCGTACCATAGCCGATTACTACCACATCATTGAGGGTAGTATTGTCATCCTCGAGCTTGATGTCAATCGTTTCTTTACCAGCAACGCTTACTTCCTTCGCTTTCATACCGATGTATGAAATCTTCAGTTTCTTGCTTTTGCCTTTTAAGTTTACTGTGAAGTTACCGTCAATGTCGGTCACGCCACCATTGCCAGCTACACCTACCTCCATGACAGATGCGCCGATGATTGGCTCGCCCGTATTGTCAGTAACAACTCCCTTTACCGTTTGCGCTGAGACGCTTGTTACCATGAACATGAGCGCACCTGCAAGCGCAATCTTTTTTCTGTTATAATTACCAGACATACACTTATAAGGTTAGATTATACTTATTAAAAATTTGTTTCTTAATCTCGATTTATACATTTAAGTAGATTAAAACTACTATGCAAAAAATGTCTGCCTTTGTGGCATCGATTCATGCACGGGTTATTATTTCCGTGTGCAAATTTAGATAAAAAAAATGAATTACGTTGTATAAATCTGCGAAAACATTACGTAAACGTTTGCTAAAATGTGTGTTTTAACATAAAATCCCCTAAAGGATGCCTTTTTGGAGCTATTCTTTAGGGGATGAAGTTTTCAGGATTTTACCTGAGATTTCTACTTCTTTCTTTCAGCTTTCCGACTTCATGATGCGATTATTTCACAATCATTTTGGTTGTCTCCTTGCTGCCGTCTGTCAGGGTCTTTACTACGATGTTGATGCCTTTCTGAAGACGGCTCTGCTGTGTGCCGCTTACTGCGAAGATGGCAGTCTTTACGGCTGCACCGTTTTCTGTGGCAGCGTGGATGTCTTTGATGCCTGTAGCTACAGATGTCACCTCGCCGAAGCCACCCATCTCGTTGGCAGCACGAACAGTGAATGTTCCTGTTGCACCCTCGAGGTCGAGGCTCTTTTCGCTGGTCAGAGCGAAGAACTCGCCGTTCTTCAATACGATGTACATCTGTGCATCGCCTGTCCATGAAAGCTTGCCGTCAACTTCTGTTGCAGCGCCTGCGGTCTGCTGGGCTGCCAACTTGGCTGGTTCCCACTTGCCGAATACATTCTCCAGGGTGTAAGCTGCTGCTTCGTCGGCTGTGAGGATGATGTTCTCCTCGTCCTTCAAAACCTTGCCGTCTGATGCCTTGAACACTACCTTCTTCTCTGCAGGAGAGAATACGTTGCCTTCTGCATCCTTCAATACGTCGAGGCGGAACTTGTCTGCCATCGCATCGCCCATTGCGTTGATGGTGAAATAAGCAAACTTCTTGTCGTCGTTCAGAATCTCATCCTTCTGGTTTACGGTGGTGTTGAGCCAAGTAAGACGGGTGATGTTGTTCCATGAGCGGCCCAGGCTGAATGCAGCTGCCTTGTTCTCGATGGTGCAATCCTTGAAGATGTAGCCCCATTCGCTCTTGCTGTTAGGAGCTGCAATCACATCCTCACCGTTCTTTTCGCCTTCCTTGCGACTCTCGTTTACGAAGAGTACACGGTTGAAATATACATCGCCGCCACCACAAACGTAGTCCACGGTGCCGTGAATTTCTGAATCCTCAAAGTAGAACTGGCCCTTGCCGTTTGGCTCATTGCTATAGTAGGTATCCTGGTAAGAGAGCATCTTCACATTCTTGCAGATGGTCTGGGTACCACGATCCTGGAGGCAGACAGCACGACCGGCTGAACCGCTCTTGTAGTATTCCAGTGCATTCTGTAGGGTGACGTCCTGCATATAGAGGTTGTTGCTTGTGTTGAGAAGGGTAGCGGTGGTACCGATGCCCTCGTTCTCGATAGCAGGCTTGTTGACGATGATGGTCTTGTCCATGCTCTCACCGATGATAGAGATGTTGTTACCACTAATCTGAGTGAGGCACTTGTCTCCCAAATCGTATGTTCCGTCTGGTAAGAAAATGTATGAACGTGGAGCGTCTGTTGCTGCGTTAGCTGCATTGACGATTTCCAATGTTGTGCTGAAACTCTTAGCATCGCCTGCCTTTACTGTGTACCAGTTACCATCTTGAGCATAGGCTGGTTCTGTCATGTTCACAATGCTAAGGCTGTGGAGGTAAGCATTAACGGCGAATGTAAGTGTGTACTCGCCACTTTCTGTAGAGCTGTTCTGCAGGATAGTGCTGATACCATCCTTGTTTGCCTTAGCCTCTACACTTGCAATCTTATTACCTTTAGGGTCTGTCAATGTGATTTCGCCTGTGGTTGAATATTGGCAGAGATCCAATTTGAGGTAACCCTTGCCACCCATCAAGATTTTAATCTTGTCACCAGCAGCAAAAGTCCAGCCATGTGTTTTATCGTGCCATTTACCATTGCCTTCTACACAGAATGCTTCATGGTCGTCTGCACAGAAACCTTCCTTCTGAAGATTGAAGTCGTAGCGAGCTGTTGTGTTGGCTGTTTCGATGTCGGTAACGACTGCATAGAGTTTTGTATCTGATGTAATCACTGATGATGTCGTATATTTCTTTTCATCCTGCTTTACAGATGTTGCCCAGCCGCGGAATTTCTTTCCGTCAGTTACGGTCACCTTTCCTTCTGCCTCTTTATCGAAAGAAGCGATTGTAGCATCCTGCTCAACCTTTTGGGTGCCGATAGCTGTTGTTTCGTCTATATCATAATAGGTGAGGGTGAAGTCTGGCTTAAAGCCTACAGTCAACTCGTATATTGCTTCATCACCATTAGCTTCTACCACGATTGAAACGACTGTTTCCTGATTGTTGCCCTCTCCGGTAGTAGTATAGGTTGTACTCTTGATGGTTCCGTTGTCTGCTGTGATTTCTGTCAGATGGTTGGTCTCTGAAATGAGATTCGCCTTCTTTGAGACAAGAATAGTTGCCAATTGCTTGCCTGTAGCATCCTCGTTGAAGATATCTACTGCTTGATATTTTTCTCCGTTGAGGCTGAAACTTCCGAGCATTGGAGTCTTGCTCATATCTACATTGCCATAGATAGTCAGGTCGGTAACGTAAGCGTTCTGACCGAGAGCAAAGTTCTCAAACTTGATCTGACAATTGGTGCGGTTTACGTCGAGTGTCAGATCCTCACCACTTGCTTTTGCGATAGATACGTTGTGGATTACTACCCAGTCTTCATCGCCGTCACCTTTGACAGAAACCTTGATACCACGTTTGCCGCCGGTAGCAGCCTGGTGCAGTGTAATCTTGGTGATGTTAGCCAAAGCAGATGTTACTACGTTAGGTTCTGCAGCCTTGTATTCGCCAGTATATTTGGCTGTCTGCATGAAACCGGTAATTTCAGGGAACTTAGAGTTTGTACCTGTTGGATAAACACCCACACCGTTGAATGTAAAGCTGAGTTCCTCCTTGCTGTAGAGGGTCTTCACCTTTGCCACCTCGTTGGTAGCTTTTTTTCGGTCAATTTCATTCCAGTTGGTGAAATCTGTAGAGTAGAGTGTCTTCTCCTGCAAGGCACTTGCCTGAACGAGCTTGATGCCGTAGAAGTAACCGTTCTCTGCTACTTCAATCTGTACATAGCCCTGAGTAGCTTCATCTACAGTAGCATTGTGCTCAATGTTTTCATCAGCCGAAGTTGTTTCACCGATGGTGAAAGTAGCACGATACTTCTCGTTGCCATAGTTCATGATGGTAACGATGTCTCTGGATGATTTCACCGGAACCTTCAGGATGGTTCCCTTGTTGATCTGGGCATCGGCAGAGCGGCCCTTCAACTTGCCGTTGGTTGCATCCACGGTCATTTCGATACCTTCCAGGGTAGAAGCGATAGCGGTTACGCTCTTCTCTACCTGGATACTTTGGATACCTTCCGGCAAATTGGCTTTGAAGTTCCATTCTGCCGTAACGTCTTGTGCTTTAGCTATGAAAGCAAAGACCATCATCAGGGATAGAAGCCCGAATCTTAGTAGATTTCTTTTCATCTGTTATATTCTTTTAGGTCTATTAAAAATCTTGTTTATAAGTTGTGAACTTGTTTGTTAAGTTGTGAACTTGTTTATTCGGTGGCAAAAGTACGCATATTATTTGGGATAGACAAGAGTTGGGTGGTGATACTTTCACGTAAACGTTTTCGCAAAATCTTGGAGATTTTCAGTTCATTTTCTTGGTTAGTGGCGAATAATTGATTACTTTTGCTGCCGTAAACAATTACAAATTAATACTTAAACGTACATACCTATTTTTAATTTAGATATTCATACCTATTTTATATATAGATATTACAAATTAAACAATAAAAACAATATAAACGACTTAAACTTTAAAAATTATGAAGAAATTTTTTACTCTTATTGCAGCTGTCGCTATGGCAGCAAGTATGAACGCTCAGGGCACTTATGCAGTGCAGATTGGTGACAATGTAAAGGCTGGCGATCAGATTTCATCTGTAGAGAACATCACTCTTACTTATATGGAGAATGATGGTGTTGAGTTTGCGGCAGGTAAGAAGACTACTAACTGGGCTGATGCTGATTTCGGTGCTTACGTTTGTGGCAAGAACAGTGGTAAGTTGGTGTCAGATGCAGCGCCAACTGGTTGTGGTTATAAGTTCGAGACAGCAAAGGCTGGTTCTGTAACTGTTGCTGTTCAGTTGAGTGGTAACAAGGGCTTCCATATCCTTGATGCTGACTTTGCTGAGGTAGCTCCTGCTTCTTATAATTTGCCTGCTGCCAAGGATGGTGCTTCTCAGGAGTTTACACAGAACGGGAAGGGCGAGAACATCATTGCAGAAAAGTCTAATGGTACTGTAACATTCAGCGTTGCTGAGGGTGGTACATACTATGTTCTCGCTGCTGGTACTAAGATGGGTTTCTTCGGCTTCAAGTATGAGACTGGCACATCAACAGGCATCTCTTCTATCGAGGCTGCTGCCAAGAACGATGGCAAGACATACAACATGGCTGGTCAGCAGGTTTCTGGCTCTTTCAAGGGCTTGGTAATCAAGAACGGCAAGAAGTTCGTGAAGTAATCTGATTATACCAAAATTAATCAATAGTTAGACTTCATACCAAAAATAATCAATAGTTAGACTTTTCAGGTTTAATCATATAGCAATAAAAAAGAGGACGCTCCATCATTCCGATGGTTGCGTCCTCTTTCTCTTTTATTCCTCTTCACTTTAATTCCTTTACAACCTTATCCACTATGGTCTTTCCGTTCTGAAACAACATCTTGCGGGTGTTGATTCCTTTTTGAGGAGCAGAAAGAAGAGTGCCGTTGAGGCTGTAATACGTTACTTTGGCTATTCCTCCAGGATAGGAGGATATCACTTGCGAGATACCGGTGGGATTCTTGCATTCTGGATAGTATTCATCTACCTTGTTCTCTGCATTAGCATTACCTTGCTTCATGATGTCCTCTACCAGCGAATTGGCATATACTTCCACGTTGGTGTAGTAACCCTTGCCGTCGAGCGAGTAGGTGAGGGCATCGCTGCCATCGTTTGGATTCAAACCGTTGGCAAGCTCCCATGCATCAGGAATTCCGTCCTTATCCGTATCGAAGTCGGCAGGACGGGAAGCGGTGCCGAAAGTAGATTCGGTGTAGCCGTTTACGTCTGATACCTTATCGATGATGCCTGGCGACTGAGTGATACTTCCCTTATACTGTGCCGTTCCCGTCTTAGCCTCTTCCATGTAGCGTGCATCAATCTCATCGCGGTAGAGCGAGGCTCCGCCGTATGCCAGTACCTTGCTGAAGGCTTCGGCTGCAGAGTGGGTGGTAACCTCTCCCGTAGGAGCAGGATTATCCATCTTGATCTTTACGCACGAAACACCGTCAATGGTTTGGTGGGCTACAGCATCTCCGTAGAAATTCTTTTTATCAGCAGAATATCTCTCGCCATTATAAGTGTAAGTACCTTTGTCGTATTCCACGCCCTTCCAGTCCTGGTTCTTGGTAACTGTTCCCTTGGTGGTTTCGGTGGTGTTGCCGCTGATGAAATAACGGCTGGTCATCTCGTAGAACTCTGGATGCTTCTTGTCGGAATTTCTGCTGCTGGATACGGTAACTTGCGTGATTCGGTTCTGACTGCCACGTTCCTTTCCGGTGCTTACGCTTACCTTGATGCCATTCAGGGTTTTGCTCGTCAGACTCTGGCTAGGTCCTGCCTTGTAGTAGTTGTTCACGATGTTGATCTGTCCGCCGCCAGGACCTCCGTAGCAGGTACCTTGCGCATTATACATCACGCAGTTTCGAAAGTCAACGTTTTCTGCCTGTACGGGGTTCTCCCACTTATAGGTATCGTATTCCTTGTTGCTGGTGTATCCTGTCCATCCGTATCTGGCACCATTGAAGCGTGGACCACGGTTCATCAGATGGCCTACGAAGTTGTGGTGGAAGCTGGCGAGCTTGCCGCCCCAGAGGCCTCCGTAGCCATGTGCTCCCTTGGAGTGCCCCGGATTGGTGAGACTCTCGGCAACGGTACACCACTGCATGGTGAAATTGTTGTTGTCGTAGAAAGATGCCACCTCGTCGATACTCCAGCTGAAGGAACAGTGGTCGAAGATGATGCCCGTCTTGTTGCGCTGCCAGGTAGCATCAGCACCATCATTGATGTCCTTTTCCTGTCCGCGGCGCAGACGGATGAAGCGGATGATGCAGTTGTCTTCCGGACGAACCGTGTAGTATCTCAGAGTGATGCCCGGAGAAGGAGCAGTCTGACCTAGGATGGTGGTGTTGGCTCCGATGGTGAGGTCGGAAGCCAGCGGAATGACGCCAGCCACATCAAAGACGATGATCTTCTTACTGTTGCCTGTTACTGCGGCACGGAACGATCCGGTACCCTTGTCGTTGAGATTAGTTACGTGGATTACTTTTCCACCTCTTCCGCCCGTTACATATCTTCCGTGACCTTCTGCGCCCGGAAAGGCAGGGGCTTGTGCTAGAGCAGCAGCACTCACGAGTGCTGCTGCCATGCTTGTTAATATCTTCTTGTTATTCATTTGATATTGATGTATTCAAAATTCAGCCATTATTTGATGTATTCAAATCTTTGCAATTATTTGTTCAATCCCTGCATTTCCATCTCCAGGCTAGCCCAGAGGAATGGACCAACGCCCTTGGCGTCGTTGTCACGGATTGGCTCGCTCATGTAATACTCAAAGCTGCCGTCACGCTTGAAGTTTGGCTTCTTGACGTATGGACCAGGGCCAGGGCCCAAGCCGCTTACAGAACAACACTTGGTAAGACTGATGGTCTTGTCTGCATTTACCTGGATAAACTGGTCGATGATGCCCTTGTAAGCCTTTACGCCGGCATCGCGGAACTTCTCGCCGAGATAACCCTTGCGGTAACCCTTCAGCAATACGTAGGCAAACATGCTTGATGCTGTGCTCTCCAGATAGTTGCGTGGGTCCTTCACGTCCATCACGTCATACCATACGCCCGTCTTCTTATCCTGATACTTCACCACGCTCTCCATCGCCTTGTTCAGCAGGCTGATTACCTCGCCACGGCGGGCATAGTCCTCAGGCATCGCCTCCAGGCACTCGGTCATCGCCATCACATACCATCCCAAGGCTCTTGCCCAGGTATGCTGGCTCTTTCCGTTCTCCTTGTCAGCCCAGAACTGTTCGTGAGTCTCGTCCCAGGCATGCTTCCACAGCTGGGTCTTCTCGTCGTATGTGCGGTAATCAGTCTTGATCATCTGGTCTACGGCATCGTCCAGAATCTTCTTCGCCTTCTTAGGCTTCAGGTTCTGTACGGCATAGTTGCAGTAGAAAGGCAGGCCCATGAAGATACCGTCCAGCCAAACCTGGTTGGCATAGATAGCCTTGTGCCAGTAAACGCCTTCCTTGGTGCGAGGCTGGTTCTGGAGCTGCTTGAACAGGGTCTTCAGTGCCAGTTCGTTTCCCTTGCTAGGGAAGAGGTTCTGCATGCGGAGGATAAACTTCGCCGTGCGCACGTTGTCGAGGTTGAAATCCTCGTATTTATAGCCGGTGATGTTTCCCTTCTCGTCAATCATCTTTGCCGGATATTCCTTCAGATATTCGATGATGCTCTCGTGGTCGGCTGTGCTCTCTGTGCCCTTGAAGGCATTCTTGGCGTTGAAGGTGCTCTTGTCCTTATAATATAAATAGGTGTCGAGCATGCCTTCCATCTCGATGCCCATCACATAGCTCCAGCGTGGTTTCTTTGGACTGAAGTCGAGGTTGTATGGGTGTGGAGTGCGATGCATCTCGCTGTGGGTGAGCCACTCTGAATAGTTCTGGTAAGGCTGTTCTGCCTTGCTGAGAATCAGCGAACCGTTGATCATCAGGTTTTCAAACTTCACGTTGCGGGTCTTGCCGGTCATCTGAACAGGCTTCTTCACCACGCCGTTGAAGGTACAGTTCTTCACGTCGATGTCGTAAACGTTCTCCACCTCGTTTCTGCCGATGATGAGCACACCATAGTTGCTCTTCTGGCAGGTTACGTCTTCCATGCTCACGTTTCTCACGGTAGGTTCGAAACCGCGGTAGCAGATTTCCTTGCGCTCGTAGTCGAGGTTGATTTTCAGCACGGCTTCCTTACACTGACCCACGGTCACCTTGCGCATGTTGATGTTCTGAATCAGTCCGCCACGGCAGTTGTTGGTCTTGATGCGGAGGATGCGCTCCAGGTTAGGCGAGTCCATGCGGCAGTTTTCTGCATACACATTCTCGCAACCGCCCGAGATTTCCGAACCAATTACCACGCCTCCGTGTCCATCCTGCATCTCGCAGTTGCGGATGATGATGTTGCGTGATGGCTGGTTCCAGAGTCGGCCGTCGTTGTTTCTTCCGCTCTTGATGGCAATGCAGTCGTCACCGGTGTGGAAGATACAGTCCTCGATGAGCACGTTCTCGCACGCCTCAGGGTCGCATCCGTCGCCGTTAGGGCCTTCGTTCCAGATGGTTACGCCCTTCACTGTGATGTTCTTGCAGAGCAGTGGATGGATTACCCAGAAAGGCGAGTTGAGCAACTTCACTCCCTGGATGAGGATGCGCTCGCTGCGTACGAAGTTGATGAGCTGAGGGCGCAATCCCTGTCCCAGTCCAAACTTGCGCTGGTCGAAATCCACGCCGTCTTCAGCCTGCTTCAGCAGTTTGGCACGCGAACCCAGGCTCTGTGCTTCCTTGGTGATGCCCTCCTTGTAGTTGAATCTCTTGTGTCCGCACATCGGCCACCATGTCTCCATGTTTCCGCCTCCGTCGATGGTACCTTCGCCGGTGATGGCGATGTCGGTAGCCTTATAGGCATAGATGCAAGGCGAGTAGTTCCAGCAGGCAAGACCTTCCCATGAGGTGCGTACCAGTGGATAGAGCTTGGTGTCGAAAACAAACTGCAGGGTAGCATCCTTCTGCACCTCCAGTTTCACGCGGCTCTTCATCTCTATGGCACCCGTCTTCCAGGTACCCTTAGGAATCACCACGCATCCGCCTCCCTTTTTCGAAACCAGGGCGATGAGCTTGTTGATGGCTTTCTGGTTCTGTGCTGCCGGATTCGACAGTTTGGCACCATACTTGGAGATGTCATACACTTTTGCCGACTGCGGCAAATCAGGCAGTTGAATGCTCTGTTCAATCCGCTTGTACTCCGCCTCGTCCCATCCTGCGGCGTTGGTCCAGGCAGGAATCAGCAGGGCGATGAGCAACAATTTAAAGATTTTTTTCATTGTTCTGTTTATCTAAATATGTTTTTAAATAGGTCGGTTCTATATCCTTATCTGATAAGAAGATACACCGATGCAAAGATAATGAAATTATTTAGAATAAGGGAGCTTTGAAATGTTAAAAATGCAAGAAGCCGCTTTTTTATCCGTAAAAATTTGGTGGTTTTAATAAAAAAGTGTACCTTTGTAGCGAAATTTAACATCAATCATACAATAATTAAACTGTTCGCCTATCGATTAGACATTTACTTAATATACTAATAAATATTTAAGAAATGAGAAATCTGAATGAAATGACAGATGAGGAACTGGCCTTGGCTTACGTCGAGGGCAACAATAAGGCTTTTGACCTTTTGTTGGCTCACAACGAAGTGAAGCTCTTTTCCTATATCATGTTTGTAGTACACGATGAGGAAGTGGCGAATGATATCTTTCAGGAGACTTTCGTCAAAGCCATCGTCAAGCTCCAGAATGGTGCCTACTCACCTAATGGTAAGTTTGGTGCATGGCTCATGCGCATTGCGCATAACGTCATCATTGATGGATACCGTGACCAGAAACATCAGCGCATCGTTGACCAGAAGAACAACAACGACCTGTCGGGTCTGAAGGGAGACGGTGTGATAGATAGCTACGTGGAGCGCGAACTGGTGCGTGAGCAGATTATGGGCGACGTGAAGAAGCTCATGATGTTCTTGCCTGCCAACCAGCGCGAGGTGGTTTACATGCGATATTACCAGGACATGTCGTTCAAGGAAATCGCCGAGACCACCAATGTAAGCATCAATACTAGTCTGGGCCGTATGCGCTATGCAATCCTCAACCTTCGCAGAATGGCCAAGGAGCATCATATCAGTTTGCAGCTGGACTAAATGTTTCCAGCTGCAAGCTGCCTGTTGCTTTTTCTGAGAACAGAAGATTCTTTTTCTGAGAACAGAAGATGATTCTAGGAACTTGAAAATCCTATGGAAAGATTCTGAAGTGTTAATCCTCAATCTGCTCCAGTTCCTTCAGTGAATGGATGGTAGCCAGAGGGTCTTTGCTCTTGAATACATAGCTTCCGCTCACTAATACGTTTACCCCGGCCTTCACCAGTCGTGGGGCAGTCTCTCCCTGCACGCCGCCATCCACCTCTATGAGTGCCTGGCTGCCGCTCTCTTTGATGAGTTTGCGCAGTCGTGCCGTCTTTTGGATGGTGTTTTCGATGAACTTCTGTCCGCCGAATCCAGGGTTTACGCTCATCAGCAGCACCATGTCTACATCGCAGATGATGTCTTCCAGAACGCTCACTGGGGTAGAAGGGTTCAGGGTAACGCCTGCCTTCATGCCGGCAGCATGTATCTGCTGTATGGTGCGGTGCAGGTGGGTGCATGCTTCGTAGTGAACGTTCATCATCATGGCACCCGTCTTGGCTGTCTGCTCAATATACTGTTCCGGGTGCTGAATCATGAAGTGCACGTCCAGCGGTTTGGTGCATGCTTTCGCTACGGCTTCTAACACAGGGAAGCCGAAGGAGATATTAGGTACGAACACGCCGTCCATAATATCCATGTGGAGCCAGTCGGCTTCACTCTTATTAATCATTTCTACATCGCTCTTCAGGTCAATGAAATTGGCTGAGAGGAGTGAAGGTGAAACTATCGTCTTCATCTTTATCGTTTTTCTGTTTTTTGTTTGTCAGGGTACTAGACCCTAGTTGACACAATACGCCTTGCAAGATTCATTCTTCTTGAAGGCACGGTAGGTGTATGCCAACTGCTTAATGAAAAAGATGGTCTTTGCCGACGGTCTCATTTCTTCTGAAGTAAACAAATGCTTCATAGGCGTATATCTTTTAAATTGTTAATATTGAAATCCTTTCTCTATTATCATAACGGCGGGAAGTTTCCTTTATTACATTTTACCCTAATTTTCTTCATTTCTTTTTTGTTTTTCCCAATTATCTTCTATATATAATAA
>ERZ1034920.578-NODE-578-length-27995-cov-6.850000_pt1 | contig 27995 bp, 15 predicted proteins | sample MGYA00520688_ERZ1034920 | MGnify/ENA primary metagenome ERZ1034920 (study PRJEB33766, sample SAMN09781785) | gut metagenome | biome: gut microbiome | host: Homo sapiens | place: Madagascar | study: EMG produced TPA metagenomics assembly of the PRJNA485056 data set...
GTTGAATTTTCAACTCCGCCGCCTTATCTTTTCCGCAAAAATTATAAATTCTGTTAATATGACTTGTCATCCTGAGCAAACTTGCGAAGGATCCCCGCAATAAAGGACGGAGCGGCTTTTATAGACGGACGTACTCCTATCTTCGGAATTGTCGCGAATATCAAGGGATTGAAGAAACTGCCCGATATATCACGGCAAAACTTTGAACGCCTTTATGCCGTCGGCTTTCGCGATAATCTCTATAACGTATTCGCCTTTTTTGCCCGAAATATTCAAAGCAATCGGCTCGGTAAGCGTAAAATAGTCGCTTAAAACGCTCGTTACGTCCTTTTTAATAAGTTCCTGACCGCTCACGGCAAAATTCATTCTGTCGCTTTCTATAATCTTTTTAAGTCGTAATTTATCCCCTTTCATAACCCGCTTTTTATTTTCCTCTTAATATATCCCGAAAATCCCCTGTACGCCCGCGAAAAATCTAACACTTTGCGTTTGCCCGTCAACAGATTACCCGCGAGCAACTTAAACGCTCTGCCGCTCTTTGCGTCGGGCGGAAGTTTACCCGCGTCGCGTAAAAGAATTTCGTCGTCGTCCGGTATAACCCCCGAAAGCGGCAATCTCAACGTTTCGGCGACTTCTTCGGGCGAAAGCGACAATCCGCCCGCGATAAGGTCGCCGCGGACTTTGTTTACGACTAAATTTATCTCTTTAAGCCCCGACCCGCGGAGCATTGCCGCGGTCTTATCCGCGTCGCGAAGGCTCGGCAAGTGCGCCGTGGTTACGAGCAAGGCTTCGTCCGACGCGCTGACCGCAAGACGAAAATTATCTCCTATCCCCGCAGGGGAATCGGTTAAAATAAAATCGAACGCGGAATTTAACCCCTCGTACAACTCTTTGAGCGCGTCGAAGTATTTTTTATCGTCGGGCAACGCCTTTACGCAGGGCAACACGAACGCGTTTTTACTTTCGGGACATTCGATTATCGCCTGCGCCGCCCTGCATTTACCGTCCAGACAATCGACCAAATCGTATGTAACGAGGTCTTCCACGCCCGTGGCGACGTCCAGATCGTTAAGCCCCGCGTCGAGATCGATAACGAGCGAACGCTTACCGATACACGCAAGTTTTATAGCGAGATTAGCGGCGACCGTAGTTTTACCCACTCCGCCTTTACCCGACGTAACGACTATTTTTCTTGCCATTCGGATTACCCTCCCGACCCGATTATAGCATAGGCGAAAGGCGTTTTTTTGCGTATTTTTGGCGTTATATAATAAATTTTGTCAATCTCGTTTTTTGCAACGTTGTAACACAAAGAGTGTGTTTATAGAATTGTCATTGCGAAGAAGCAAAGCGACTGTGGCAACCTTAGGCAGGGTCGCCCCCCTTTTGTCGCTATGCGACATTTTCCCCGTTTCATCGGGGACATTTACCCCGCAATAAAGGGCGGAGCGGCTTGTAAAGGCGGGCATACCCCAATCTTCGGGATCGCCACGCTACGCTCGCGATGACAGGTTAAAAAGTGTCATTCTGAGGCGAAGCCGACGGATGAGTCCCCGAAATGGTAGATTACCGCAAAGTAAATACACGAATTATAAAAAAACGGGGAGCAAAATTGCTCCCCGCCTTCGTAAATATGATTTTGCCGGGCAAATCCGCACGCTTAATATTGCAAAGGCGATTTTGCGTTTGCTCCCGCCATGTTTTTGCAAGATAATTTTCGGTTGATCGAAAAAATGCCCGAAGATACGCTTAAAAACATAGTAAAAAAGTACGTTGAAATGAACGTTGCTCATCCGTTTATGGAAGGAAACGGTCGAAGTACTCGCATTTGACCGGATTTGATTCTGAAAAAAATCTTAAAAAACGTACCGATTGGAGTAAAATCGATAAAAAAGAATACCTTACGGCAATGCAAGAAATTGAGTTACAATAAAAAGCCGTAGCAGAGATTTTTGCCATTGATTTTTGATTTTCGCTGCGCTACAACCACTTGCGACGAAACTCTCGTTTGCCTTGTAAAGGCTGATTAACTAAAATAACCCGCCCGTGGGGTCTACTCCGTAGACGACACGGGCGGGTTGTTTTTGGTAATCAATGTTTTGCGTAGCAAAAGCGAAAGTTTCTGTGCGTTTGGTATTTCGCCCGCGACGCGGGCGAAATATACGTTTTGCGAAACAAAATATATCTTCCGCAGATCGTAGCCACAAAGCGGTAATTTTACGGTTTATACTCCCGAATAAGCGGAGAAGCCGCCGTCTACGGGGATGACCGTACCCGTTACGAATCCGCTTGCGTTATCGTCTACGAGCCAGAACAAACAGCCTAAAAGGTCGTCGATCTCGCCGAATTTTTTCATTGGCGTAGCCGCCAGAATCTTTTCGGTACGAGCCGTGGGTTTCCCGTTTTCGTCGAACAAAAGCGCGCGGTTCTGATTGGTTACGAAAAATCCGGGCGCGATCGCGTTGCAACGGATATTGCAAGGCGCGAAATGAACGGCAAGCCATTGCGTAAAGTTGCTTACGCCCGCTTTCGCCGCCGAATACGCGGGGATTTTGGTGAGCGGTCTGTACGCGTTCATCGACGATATATTTATGATATTGCCGCCCGTTTTGACCATATCTTCGGCGAACACTTGCGTAACGAGAAACGCCGAAGTGATATTGAGGTCAAACACGAATTTAAGTCCGCTTTCTTCTAGCGCGAAAAAGTCTTTTACGCCCGTGGTGTCGGGGAACATATATTCGTTGTCGCAAGTTGCTTTGGGATTATTCCCGCCCGCGCCGTTGATAAGTATATCAACCTTGCCGAAAGCCTCTTTAACCGTCTTATACGCCTCTTTTATGCTCTCTTTATCAAGACAGTTGCAACGGATAGCCAAAGCGTTTTCGCCTATTTCGGAAGCGATTTTTTCGGCGGCGTCGTAGTTGATGTCGAGAAGCGCGACGTTCGCGCCCTGCGTAGCCAAAGCCTTTGCGAACTCGCCGCAGATTATTCCGCCCGCTCCCGTTATAACGGCGGTCTTACCGCCTAAATCTATACTGAAAGGTATCTTCATAATTTTTTCTCCTTTTTCAAATCTTTTTCTACCGCTTCGAACACGCCCGTAAGGTACGCCGCGCCGAGGGCTCTGTCGTAAAGTCCGTACCCCGGTTTTGCGTCTTCACCCCATATATTTCTGCCGTGGTCGGGTCTTAAATAGCCGTCGAAGCCGTTTTCTACGAGCGCGCGGACGATTCCGTAAATATCTACGTTACCGTCGCCCGTCCGGTGTCCGTTTTCGTAGAAATCGGTTTCGGAAGTATACTTTAATTGTCTTAAATGAGCGAAATAGATACGCTTTGCGTATTTAGCCGCCATTTTCGGCAAATCGTTGAATCTGCCCGCCCCCAGACTGCCCGTGCAGAACGTTATTCCGTTATGCTTATCCGGCACGGCGGCGAAAAGTTTGTCGTAGTCCTCTTCTCTGCCGACTATTCTCGGCAAATCGAAGATATCCCACGGCGGATCGTCGGGGTGAATAGCCATATTCACGCCTGCCTTCTCGCACGCGGGCATGATAGCGTTAAGAAAGTAGACGAGATTTTCAAAGAGTTTCTCGTGAGTCATACCTTCGTACGCTTTCAGAAGTCCGTTAAGTTCGTCGGGGGTGTAACTTTCGTCCCAACCGGGCAGACGCAGATTGCGTTTGTCGAGTTTTTTGAAATCGGCTTCCGAATAAGAAAGCGACGTCGAACCGTCGGCATGCTTATAGTATAAATTCGTTCTGAACCAGTCGAAAACGGGCATAAAGTTATAACAAACGCACTTAACGCCTATTTTACCGCAGTTGATTACGTTCTGCTTATAAGCCTCGATATATTTATCGCGCGTCGGCAGTCCGAGTTTTATATCCTCGTGTACGGGGATACTCTCTATAACTTCGGTTTCAAGCCCCGCTTTCGCGGCGAGATCTTTGAGTTTCTGCAATTTTTCTACCGGCCACACGTTGCCGACCGGTTCGTCGTATACGGCGGTAACCACGCCCGTCATACCCTGAATCTGCTTTATGTAGTTAAGGGGTATGCAGTCGTTTTCGCCGTACCAGCGGAATGTCATTTTCATAATTTTTCCCTTTAAGTCTTATCGTCTTTCTCGACGATAAAACCTGCTTATATAATACTATAAACCACAAAAAAAATCAACGGTTTTCTTTCCGTCGATTTTTATCTTTTTGCAATATATGCCGTCGCGACGATTAAAACAACGGCGCGAACGGATCCATTATTATTTTGCCCGCTTTTTCGAGTACGTTGAGTTTCAGGCTCTTATCGTCCGCAGGCGTACACTCGGTTTCGAAGAGATTATCGAAATCGTCTTTTACCTGCCCTACGGCTTTTTCGTCGGTGAATATTATTCCACACTCGAAGTGATGCACGAACGAGCGATAATCGAGATTGACCGTCCCCGCGAACGCGAGTTTTCCGTCGCATATCATCGTCTTGGAATGTACGAATCCGTCGCGGTAGAGATATATCTTCACGCCCGACTTTTTAAGCAGCGAACAATAAAATTTGGTCATTATATATATCGTCTTTTTATCGGGCTTCTGCGGGATTATAAGCCTTACGTCCACGCCGCGCCGCGCGGCGTTTGCGAGGGCGTTTCTTATATCGGTATCCGCCACGAGATACGGGCAAGCGAAATATATATACTCTCTCGCCCCGTAAATAGCGTTCAGAAAAGTCGTTTCGGATATGTGTTCGGTCGTTATAGGCGCGGGCGAGTCGCCGAAAGGCATGCAATAGCCGTCGCTTAAAAACTTTTCGTGCTCACGGCAGATAAAGTCGTTTTCGTTTATCGGCTTGCCGCTTACGTTGAAAATCTGCGTAAACAGCCTTACGAAACTGTCTACGGGTTTACCCTTTACCATAACGCCGCTGTCAAGCCAACGCCCGTACGGATGCGTTACGTTGATATATTCGTCTGCGATATTCACCCCGCCCGTAAAGGCGATTTTGCCGTCCACGACGACGATTTTTCTGTGGTCGCGGTTATTGTGGATAATCGATACCACGGGTATGAATTTATTGAACTTCCGCGCGTTTATACCCTCTTTGCGGAGTTTGCGATAAAACCCCGAAGCGACTTTGGTAACGCTGCCCACGTCGTCGTACACGAGATATACCTTTACGCCGTTTTTCACTTTATCGAGCAGAATTTTATGCACGGCGTCCCACATTACGCCTTCCTGAACGATAAAATATTCTATGAAGATATACTTTTCGGCGGACGAAAGGGCTTTTTTGAGTTCTTCGAAGTACCTTTCGCCCGACGGCAGATATTCTATATCGTAATCGTCGTACACGGGTAAAGACGTAACGCCCCGAAGGTATCTGAACGTGCCTGCAAATTGCGGCTCGTCTTTATAAAGATTTTTGACGATTCTTTCCTGTTCGTAATATCCGTCGTCCTTCTCGTGATATACCGCCGAGAATTTCTTTCGCATACGGCGGCTTAAATGAACGTTTCCGAACGTCAGATAGCACATCGCGCCCGCGTAAGGGAAAGCAAGACACAGGATAATCCACGGCAGTTTATACACCGCCGCGGTTTCCTTATTTATTAAACTTACGAGCAATATACCGCCTGTAACGTAAGTCGCGATCCATATCCAATGCCGATAAGAGCCGAGTTTGTTTAGTCCTATCCAGATACCTATCCAGATAGCCACGGCTTGCAGGATTATCGAGAGCGCGATAACGGTAAATCTCGAAAATATCAGTCTTTTGTTATGCTTTTTCTTCATGTGGTCGTTACGTGGTATTCCTTTCCGAGAACTCATCCGTGTTCTTCGTTGATGCCTTCCTTGCAAGGGAAGGCAGGCGCGCGATACGTCGTTGCGGGCGTACTTTATATTATTTTGCCAAAAGAGCGAATAATTTATCCGTAACGGCGGTCGGATCTTCTACCGTAAGACCCGAAATCAACCTGCCCGCCTGATACAATACTTCGGCGTAATCGGTAAGTCCGTCGGCGTTTTCTGCGTATACGGCTTTGAGTTTTGCGTATAACGCGTGATTCGAATTGAGTTCGAGTACTTTGTTCGCCTTAACTTTTTCTTCCGCGCCGGGCATGGAGTTGAGAACCTTTTCCATTTCGAGCGAAACTTCGCCCTCGCTCGACAGACAAACCGCGTGATCGCCTATCGAAGTGGAAACTTTAACCTTGCTCACCTTGTCGCCGAGCGCGTCTTTGATTTTGGCAAGCATATCCTTATCCCGTTCGGTTATTTCGTCGTCTTCCTTGCTTGCCGAAACTTCTTCGCTCAGAACGTTCTTAAAGGTCTTGCCGTCGTATTCTCCGAGCATCTTTACCGCGAATTCGTCCACGTCGTCCGTAAAGCACAATACGTCTTTACCGTCTTTAAGGGCCTTTTCGCACTGCGGTAACGCTTTGACCGCCGCCACCGTCTTGCCCGAACCGTAATAAATCGTCTTGTCGTCTTCGCCGAGAGCCGAAACGTACTCTTTAAGCGTAACGTATTTGTCCTCTTTCGCAGACTTGAACATTACGAGATCCTGCAGAAGTTCTTTGTTCATTCCCCAGCCGGAGTACAGACCGTATTTGAGTTGAAGTCCGAATTTTTCAAAGAATTTATCGTAATTCTCCCTGTCGTTCTTCTGCATGTCGAGAAGTTCGTTTTTAATCTTCTTTTCGAGGTTGGAAGCGATAAGTTGAAGTTGACGGTTATGCTGTATGGTTTCACGCGAGATGTTAAGCGTGAGTTCGCTGTCAACGAGCCCTTTTACGAAACTGAAACAATCGGGAAGCAGATCTTCGCAGCGGTCTGTAATAAGCACGCCGTCGGTGTAGAGTTTAAGACCTTTTTCGTAGTTCTTGCTGTAATAGTTGTAAGGCACGGTGGACGGAATATACAACAGAGCCTTATACGTTACCGCGCCTTCGGCAGACGTGTGAATATAGCGTAAGGGGGCTTCGTAATCGTAAAAATTATCCTGATAGAATTTGTCGTATTCTTCTTTGGTGATTTCGTTTTTGTTCTTCTTCCACAACGGAACCATGGAGTTAAGAGTTTCCCATTCTTTGTAACTCTCTCTTTCTTTGCCCGCCTTTCTGTCCTCTTCGCTCTGTTCCTTGTACTTCGTAACCTGCATTTTGATGGGGTAACGAATATAATCGGAATATTTTTTGATGAGATTTCTTATCTCGTATTCCTGCAAGAATTTGGAATATTTATCGTCGTCGGTGTCGGGCTTTATATGCAGAATGATTTCCGTGCCGCGGTCGGCTTTGTCGCAGGGCGCAATCTCGTAACCTTCCGTGCCGCTGCTCGTCCAGACGTTTGCCTCTTCCGAGCCGAACGCTTTCGATTTTACTTCTACTTTATCCGCAACCATAAACGCGGAATAAAACCCCACGCCGAACTGACCGATTACCGAAACGTCTTCTTTGTCTATATCCTTGTTTTCTTCCTTAAAGGCAAGCGAACCGCTTTTAGCGATAGTGCCGAGATTGTCTTCGAGTTCTTTCGCCGTCATACCGATACCGTTATCTTTTATCGTAAGAGTTCCGTTATCTTCGTCGGCGGTGATTTCTATCGCGAAGTCCTCCCTCGTAAGACCCGAAAGCCCTTCTTTCATTCCCTTGAAATAGAGTTTGTCGATAGCGTCGCTGCAGTTGGAAATAAGTTCACGCAAGAAAATTTCTTTATGAGTGTAAATCGAGTTGATCATAAGATCGAGTACTCTTTTGGATTGTGTTTTGAAACTTTTCATATATATTCGCCTCTCTTTATATAAATTTAGCAGGCAAACGCCGAAAGTGTTAGCACTCTCTTTATTTGTCTGCTAATATTATATCGCGAATATTTACCGAAATCAAGCGTTTTGCGTAACGTTTAAGTGAAAATTTTCGGCGCGCTTTTTAAGTTGCCGTATCTATCCGCAATTTTCTATTGAGAATTTTCGTAGAATTCTACACTTTTTCTCAATAACCCACCATTGCATGAATGCTTTCCCTATCGGGGAAGGCAGAGAAATAATAAAGGCGGTCGGATAACCGACCGCCTTTCGCGCGAATGCCGTTTGATTACAAACGGACGTTATTTGGTTTTCCAGGTAATACTCTTATTAGCGGCGTCGACGGTCCAGTAATTATCCGTCCAACCGGTTGCGGGGAAAGCGGCAAATTTATCGCCGGTTTCTTCCGTCCCGTCGGAATACCGTAAATACGCGTAATACGGGGTATTTCCGCCGCCGAGTCCGACGTAATCCAAATAACCCATTTCCGAACGAACAAGTTTGCCCTTATTGCCGCTTCTGAAATCTTTTTTCATACCTATAACGGCTACGTTATTCATAACGGAAAGGTTATCGAATACGCCTATTATAGATTGACTCTTTCCCGCAGCCCATGCGGTATCGGATATTGCGCTTAAGTCGATTACGACGTTGGTCAGAATCGCATGACTGAACTTGTCGTTTTCGGTACTCGTAAAGAAGGGACCGCATAAGGGGCTTGCCCAGCCCGAACTGGAGGTTGTGCCCGTGCCGTCGGACGCAAAACCGGTAACGGCGGAATATTTGACGTAAATATTTTCAAAAGTTCCGTTTCCGCAATATACCAGGGATTCGTCACTTCCGAGCGCAAAGTCGGTAAACGCAACGTTTTTAAGGATACCGCCGTTGATTTCGTGAATAAAACCGGAATGATACTTATGAACGGCAAGCACGAGTTTCTTAATCGCGTATCCGTTACCGTCGAACGTTCCTTTGAACGCATAAGTTACGCCGAATCTGTAATCTTTTGCCGCTTCCTGAGTTGCCCCGTACGAAGTATACCATTCGCCCGCTTCGACGTCTGCGCCGAGGCGGTAATAACCGCCGCCTTGCATAGTTGCGGAATCCGCGTAGTTTTTCAGCGATTGTAAAGTCGCCTTATCGCTTATGGTTTTGGTAATAACAAGCATAGGAACGGTTATTTCGTAATCGATTGCTTCGCCTTCGATTTTTACTTTTAATTCAACGTTCCCGTACGTGCCGCTTACCGGAATTACGGAAGTATTGAAAGAAAGTACGCCGCCGTTTATAGTTGCCGTGCCAAGGCTTACTCCGTTCAAAGTTAATTCCGCTTCGGAAGTTTCGTTATAAACGGTCGTCAGATCGATGGTTTTATCGTCGCCCGCCACCGTAACGACTCCGCCGTCAGCCGCAGCGTTAAGGTCTACTTCGGTAGTCGTTTCAAGAGCGAATTTAACGGTCTTTTTCGATACCGTGACGGTTATTTCGACGGGATTAGCCACATCGAAGATATTTTTCGAGCAAACCGTAAACGTCGTACCGATAGCGACGCTTTCGTCAACGGTAATAACGCCGTTTTCAAGCGTTACGCCTTCGGGCGTATTTTCACCGAGATACAGCAGGCAGTTTGCCGGAACCGCAAATTCCGCGCTTGCTCCGACTTCGACAGACGAAGCCGATTTGGTAAATTCGGCGGATTTGCTATAAGCGGTCATACCCTTAAACGTAGGCATTCCGCCTTCCGCGCCCGACCAGAAGTCAACGTCCCAACCGCTCGACGGAAGAGCAACTCCGTTAGTGGAACCGTCATCCGCATAATAAACGTATATGCCCGCTTTCGCGCCGTTATTCCACGACCAAGCCGCGTCGCACACGATATTAAATCTCATGCCCGAAGAATCGTATTGCGTGGTAGTACCTACTTTGGAATTATTTGCTCCGATAAGCGCGACGTTGGTGAGCGAGGAACTCTTATCGATATTACCGAACAAGGCTCTCGTAAAGGTCGCGTCCCCCCAGAAATATTTATCGATGTCCGTACTCGTTACGTTATAGGTTTCGTTATAATCTACGACGATATTTTTCATCGTAACTTGCGCCGGCGTATTAGACTTGGCGAAGAAAATCGTGGTGTAATTACCGCCCCAACCGCCGCTGACGATGTTATAGTAGTTGCTGTAAGCGGCAATTCCCACCTTGGAAAGTTTTATATATACGTTTTCAAAAATACCCGTACCTTCATAGGTAAGCCCGCTGCCGCTGGATAAAGTAAAATCGGTAAACGCAATATTCTTAATCGTTCCGCCGTCCATTCGTTGAACGAAACCGCCTTCTATACCGGAAAGCAAAAGTTTATCAACGGCGTAACCGTTGCCGTCAATCGTACCCTTGAAAGGATATTCCGTACCTATTCTGTAATCGGCTGCGTTATCTCTCAGATACCAATATCCGACGTTTACGTTTGCGCCGAGGCGATAATAACCGCCGCCTTGCATGGTTTCGCTGTCTGCGTAAATTTTAACCGATTGTAAAGTCGCTTTATCGCTTACGGTTTTGGTTATAATAAGCGCAGGCGCGACGAAGTCGTAATCGACGGTGTCTTGGGAAAATTTGATTCCGAGTTTTACGTTGCCGTAAACCGTTACGGGGATAACGCCTTTAAGAGTGATTTTGCCGTTTACGACAGCCGCGTTATATTCGGTTTCGTTTACGGTGAGTTTAACGCCTTCTGCGCTTTCGCTATATACGGCGGAAATATCGAGTTCGCCTGCGGTGGCGGAAACCGTTCCGTCGGCGCCTACGGTAGCCGCAAAGTCAACGGTAGACCCCGTAGTCCGTTCGCCGGTTACCTGCTTATGTCCGCAAGCGCAGGTTGCGGTTACGATACCGTCGTTTTCGACTCCTTCGCCGAATTTATGAGTCGCAACGATAGAAGCGACCTTATACGCGGAGAGATAATTTTCGCTTTCCGCCGCGGTGGCTTTTACGTAATAAGTCTTGCCCGCTTCGAATTTGAAATCCTCGCCGAGTCCGTCTATAGGATAGAAATTAACGTTATCGATCGAGTAAGCGTAAGTTATCGCCCCTGCAACGGAAGTCGCGTTAAATTCGGTAGGAACGGCGTCTCCGCAATGGATTTCTTCGCCGTCGAGCGAGAAAGTAACTTCGTTTGCCGCTTTCGCGATAGTTACATTTACTACCGACAAATTGCTTTCGATGTCAATATGGTTCTTGTCGCCCTTTAATCTGAAATAAACGACGTATTCGCCCGCGTTGGTGGCGATGGGGATATTTTCGCTCCATTCGCCGTCCGCGCCGAGTTTGTATTGTAGAGTTCCGTCGGCGCTTTCGCCCGCGGTAACGAGCGCTTGCGCTTCGCCGTTATAAGTGAGTTGATTTGCGGCGGGATTGCTCGTAATCGCCGAATGTGCTTTCGCTATCGTGAATTTAAGAGTTTGGGTCGCGTCCGCGTAGTTTTTCGTTTCCGCAACGGTAGCCTTTACCCAATAATCGCCCGCATCGATGGGCACGGTTTCGCTATAAGTTCCGTTTTCGCTCGTCGCATACGTGAACGTAGCCGTACCGAATTTCGCCGTAGCGGTCGGTTCGTTAGCCGTTTCGCCGTAAGTCCAGCCCGCAATGGATATACCCGTGATTTCGTTGGTCGCCTGAGCGATAGTTACCTGAATTTCGGTTTCGGCGGTATCGCTATGCGATCCGTCGCCGACTACTTTGTAATATACTTTATAATCGCCTGCGTCGGTCGCCGTGGGAATAGTTTCACCCCATTCGCCGTCGCGGTCGGTGTCTTCGGCGTTTCGCCGTAAGTCCGGTCGTCAACGGTCAAAACCGTAATTTCGTTGCCCGCTTTCGTTATGGCGAATTTAAGCGTAACTTTGGTCTTGTCGTCCGCGTCGGGAGTAGTCCACTCGTACTTCTTCGTATCCGTAAGCGTAAGAACCACGTCGTAGTCGCCGACGTTGATTCCGCCCTCGTTTACGGTTACTTCGTAAGCCTCGTTTTCGGCTACCGTCGCCGTCTGATTACTGCTCGTGTAAGTCTTTGACGCTATTACGGGAGAATCGAGTTTCGTCTTTTTCGGCTCTTCGGTTTTCTTGCACGCGGTTATTACACCGAGCGAAAGAGAAACCACGAGCGCGATTAAGAGCGCTTTGAGAGATTTTCTCATCGTTTTACCTCCTGATATTTTTCAGTTTTTATATTTCGCGCAAATTACTTTGCCGACGCATACTCTGCAACGGAAAGCAATGACGTTTCGTTACAATGAGGCATCGTAAGCCGAGCGGGTTGCGTAAGGATGAACGTTCTTCGCGTTTGCGCCGAACCACTCGCTCGCGTTGGCGACGGTACATTTATTCGACGAACCGTCCGTCGCAAGTCCTCTTATGCCGATTACCGCTAAACCGTCGAAATAAATATTCGTTTTGGCGTTCGGCGAATATATCTTGCCGAGCGCGCACGATAAGTTATAATTCTTGACTCCCGTCGCCGTCGGATCGGCAGCCACCGTATTTACGATATAAATTTTATCGATTTCTGCGTTGGCAGAGCCTATTTTACCGAGCAGAAGCGAATTTTCGCAAGTCTGTTTGTTATCTTCCCAACTCGTAAACGCGGCTTCGACGTCTACGTTTTCGATCCTTCCGCCGAAAGCGTTCGCGCAAAGAAATTGCGATTTCGTTTCTTTCGCTTCGCCTTTAAGCGTCAGATTTTTAATCGTTCCGCCGCTGCCGAGCCTGTATATCAAAGCGCCGTCGGCAAGCGTAACGAAATTCGTTATTTTATGGTTTCGTCCGTCGAATACGCCCTTGAAAACGTATTCGTTGCCGCCGTAACCTATCGAATATTCTTTCGACCATTCTTCGGTAAGCGTTATATCCGAGCACAGCATAAAATATCCGTAATACGCCTTTTCGTAGTCGTTCGCGACTAAATAATCGTTGAGCGATAAGAGATCGGTCTGACCGGTAATCATCTTGCCGTATACGGTTACTTCTAAAAGCGTATCTTTGCCGTCCGCCGTAACTAAATATTGCCTGGGTTTATCCGAAGCGTCGGATTTGGTATACGACAGTCTTCCGTCCGTCAATCCGTCTGCGGCTTTCCCGTAAAGGTCGGTAACGCTCGTGATATTCTGCGCGAAAGATAACGAAACTCCGGTTTCGACGTCGGTGTCAATCGGAAGATATTCCGCAGTCTTTTTACAATTATTACAGGTCGCAACGCCGTTCGCGACGTTGAAATCGTGTCCGATTGCAGGGCTGGTTACCGTCATCTTTCTGCCCGCAAAGTTATACACTTTTACTCCGCTTTGCGTACAGGTCGCCGCCTGCGAAAGCGGATCGTCTTTCAGTTCGTCCGGATCGAGCATAATAGCCCTTACGGTATTGATCTGATTTTGAGTAACCCCCGCGGAAAGCAGATAATTTTCTATTTTATCCGCAAGCGTTTCGCCCGTATACGACTGCATTGCCTTATTGAGTTTGCCCCAGGCAACGTAGTTGGACTTGTCATTCTGATACACTCCCGTATCGTCGAAACCCGAGGCGTCGGACTTAATCGCGCTGCGAAGTCGCGGTCCCTGACCGCCGAAAGAGGTGAGTTCGAAGTCTTTGGTAAGATTGCGATAACTTACGCCCAACAGTCCGCTTATCAGATAAGCGAGAGTTCCCGTTCTGTCCGCGCCGGCGTTACAATGGAAATATATCGGATAGTTGTTTTCGTCCGCAAGAACGTCGAAAATCCGTCTGAACGCCTCTTTACTGCCCGATATTGCGGGGTCGTATTGATTAAGCGATATTTTATAATAATTCGCCGTCGGGTCGAATTCGCATTCGGTCTGCCCGCCGTCGTCGCTGCCGCGCAAGTCGATTTCGGTTTTTATGCCGAGATCTTCGCGCATGGTCTTTTTGCCCGCGTCCGTAATACCGGGGTTGCCTTTTCTTAAATTGAGTTTCGCCCCGCGATAGATTTTGCCGTAAACCACTTTATCGTTATTCTCGGTAGTCCAACCGCCGAGGTCGCGGATATTCCTCGCGCCGGCAACGTTGATATTACGTAAAAACGTCTTATCCGTGGTTATCGTTCCGCGTTCGGTCGCTTTGCCGCCGTTATCCGAGATTTCGTAGTAATAAACCGTATCGGGAATAAGCGTTCCGCCGAAAATAAATTTACCGTCGGAATTTACACGCAATTCACGCGAGTTTTCGAGTTTATCGTTATCCGCGTATTTAAGCGAATAAGCAGACCCTTTCGGCGTTATCGTAAGCGTGGCTTGCGTATCGCGCGACGTATTGAGATTCGCCGATATTATATCGAACTCCTCTTCGTCGGTTTCGGCGGCAAGATAACTCTTTACCACGTTATCCGACAAAGTAATCGTATAGGTATTATCCGAAAACTTCGGTTCTTCGCTCGGCTCGGGGTTTTCGGGGTCGGGATTTCCCGGGTCGGGTTTCCCCGGCTCCGGTTTTTCCGGCTCCGTCACCGAACCGGTGTTCGACTTCCCTTTGCACGCGCTCGCCGCGGGAGCCGCGGCAAGCATGGTTATAACGAGCAAAATCGTGATAATTTTTTTGAGTAAACCGTTCATTATTTAGTCTTCCAGGTTATAGTGCCCGCAGCGGCGTCAACCGTCCAGAAATTCGTATTCCAGTTATTTGCGGGGAACGCAACGCCGTTAGTCGAGCCGTCGTCTGAATAGTTGACGTAGATGCCCGCTTTCGCGCCGTTATTCCACGACCATGCCGCGTCGCATACGATGTTAAATCTCAGACCCGAAGAATCGGAGGCTGTTTTAGACCCTTCTTTGGCTTTATTTGCTCCGATAACCGCAACGTTTTTAAGATCGGACGCTTTGTCTATATTGCCGAATAACGCTCTGACTTTAACGTCCGGATTCTCCCAGAACCCGACTGCGGTATCGTGTGTGGCAGATAAATCGACTACGACGTTCGTCATCGTAACCACGGCAGGCGCGTTATCTTTACTGAAGAACGTAGAAGTATAATATCCTGCCCAGCCGCCGCTGACTATATTCGTCAAAGCCGCATACGACGCAGGACCGGCTTTGGAATATTTTACGTAGACGTTTTCAAGCGTTCCCGTACCCGTATAAGTAAGACCGCAACCGGTAGATAACGCCAGATCGGTAAAGGAAATATTTTTTATCGTTCCGCCGTTTAACGTATCGATAAAACCCGAAGAACTTCCGATTTTTGCCACGCCTACGGCATCGAGAGCGTAACCAGCGCCGTCTAACGTACCTTTGAAACCGTATTTTACGCCGAAACGATAATCGGCATCGACGGACGACCCCGTCTTTCCCGTATACCAGTTACCGACTTTTATATTCGCGCCGAGGCGGTAATAGCCGCCGCCCTGCATGGTTTCGCTATCCGTATAACCTTTGAGGACGCGAAGTTCGTCAAGCGTACCGATCGTTTTCGTTACGACGAGTACGGGCGCGTTTATAAGTTTACCCTCGCTTGCGATTTTAATCGAAAGCGTTCCGTTGCCGTATACGGTAACGGGAATATTTTTTGCGCTGAACGTCAGAATTCCGTCTGCTATCTCGCCCGTCTGAACACTTACGTTTCCGATAGTAAGAGGTACGTCGGTCGCGCTGCCCGTATAAACCGACCTTAAATCGATTTCTACGTTTTTATCTGCTGCGGCAATCGTTCCGTTCGATACGGAAGCGTTCAGATCGATAGTCGTTGTCGTTTCTAAATCTACGCGTTCAAGCGGTTGCGCGACGGTAACCGTTACTTCTTCCGCGTTGGCGTAGTCGAAGATGTTTCTTGCGTAGATTTTGAAAGTCGCGCCTACGGAAACGCCGTTATCGGGTACTGTTACGACGCCGTTTTCAAACGTTACGCCTAATCCTACGGCGTCGTCGCCGAGAGTTATTACGTTAAGCGCGAGCGGCGCGAACGTTGCCGAAGAACCTAATTCGATTTCGGTTACCTTTTCGGCAAAACCTTTGGCGGAAGGCGCGGTATATCCTTTGAAGAAAGGTACGCTGCCCTCGGACTTGGTTATCCAGCAATCGCCGTCCCAACCCGTGGTCGGAACTGCCGTTCCGTTAGTCGTTCCGTCCGTATACGAAATATATACGAGATTATTTTTACTTGCTTGTATCATGTAATTCTCGTACTTTTTATCCACTCCGAACAGCACTACGTTCGTAACGTTATTCGTATCGAGTTTTGCAAAAATACAACAGTTATTCGCCGCGGTGGCGTGGGGCACGTTTACGATATTAGTATAATCGATTACTATATTTTTATATTCGCCGCTATTGGTTTTACCGTTACGACCGAGCGTGGACTTATACGTTTCGTCGTTACAGTCGAATTTCGCAAATTTAATATAAACGTTTTCGATTAAACCCTGGTTGCAAGCGATAAGCGAAGTGGCTCTGTTAAGCGTAAGATCGGTAAACGCTATATTTTTCACGACGCCCGTCGCGGAAAGTTGAGTTAAAAGTCCCGTCTGAATGCCGCCTTTGGTCTTATCGTATTGGGTCAACGTTAAATTTTCGAGCGCGTAACCGTTACCGTCGAGCACGCCTTCGAGCGTCGCGCTGTATACTCTTTCTTCAAAGGGCTTCGACGACATATCTACGTTATCTTTAAGCGCGTAATAGCCCGTCAGAGTAACTTCTTTGCCGAACGTATCGTAAATCTGTTGAGCCGAAGTAAGATAAGTTACGGGTTGAATTTCAACGTCGATATAATAGAGATTGCCGTCTTTTTCCGAGAAAATCGTAAAGGTTACGGACGTAGCCTTATCGGCGTATGCCGAAAGGTCGAGCGTGATTTTGTTATCGGTTACCGCTGCGTCTTTTTCGGTCGAGCCCTGACGGACTTTGACGGTTTCGCCCAGATAGTCCGCCGCAAACGAAAGGTTTACTTCGGAATTCTCTTCTGCCGCCGTGTAAATAACGTCGGACGTTACGGGAGCCTCTTCGGCTTTTATAATCCTGACGGATGCGGTGGCTTCGCTGCCGTCGAGATAAGACTTCGCGCGGACGGTGATCGTTCCGTTTTCCGCTTCGCCCGTAACTTTAATCGTGTTGCCGTTTAATTCGATACCGGCGGGCGAATCGTCAATCGACAAACCTCCGTACTTCTGGCTTATCGAAAGCGTAGCCGACATACCGCCGTAAAGTTTTTCGGGCGCGCCCGAAAGTCGGATCGCGGCGGTGTTTTCACAAAGCGCGTTATAGTAATTTTTAAGGAAAGGTACTCCGTTGGTCTTTTCCCACTCTTCGCCGAAGTTGGCGATTGCCGACGAGAACTCGTCGACCATCTGCTTATACGACGAAGCCGTAAGCGAACTTCCGGAGGTCTGCGCGGCGTAAGCGTTATCGGTTAAAACGACGAGATTTTCTACGTTTTTAGTATTCGTACCGATATGAAGAACTTTTTTCGCAACGGCGGACGGATGAATTTCCGCGCCGATGGCGTCTACGAAGCAATCGACTACTCTGCCGTTACCGTTATCGGTATAGGGGTAGAACGCGCCCATTGCTCTCGGCAATTGTCCGCCGGCGTCCTGAGTATCTTTACCTATACCCAAAAACTTGAATTGAATACTCACGTTTTCGATCAGTCCTCCTCCGAACGAGGTGATAAAACCGCTGTTTTCGTGAATACCCGCATTCGTGAACGAGATATTTTTTACAACGCCGTCGTTGTTCATATATCCGACGAAACCGCCCGAAGCAGTGCCGCCGTCGCTCTTTTTCGATCTGCCTTTTACCGCCATTCCGTCGATGTTGTAACCTTTGCCGTCGAATACGCCCTTAAAGCCGAATCTTGCCGTATTCTGCCAGGTGTTGTCTTTTATGACGTTGCGATTTAACGTATACACTTCGTCGCAATCGGTAGGCGAAACGTATTCGCCGTTATATTCTATATTTGCGCCGAGCGCGAAATAACCGTCAAGCGCGGCCGTGGAATCGAAATTGCCGTTAGTTCTCGCGATATTGCCCCAGGCGTCCATATCCGCTTTGGTCTTTATAACCATCGTATAGACGTCCGCTTTCACGGCGTAGTCGTAATTCGCGGTGGAAATAACCAGATCTTTACCGTCGCCGAGATACTTCGATCCTTTGGGGAACGAAGACGCTTCAAGCGTAACTTTTCCGCCGTCGCAGGATTTTAAGACGTTTACGCCGTTATACGTTACCGAAACGACCGCGCCTTTCACCTCTTCGGGCAAGTCGAGTTCGATTCCGTGTTCTATATCGATAACGGGTCTGTAATCGAGATTCATCACCGCTTTAAGAACGCGGATATAGAGTTTTACGCCTGCCGTTCTGCCGTCTGCGGCGGTATACGTTCCCGTAAGAATCGTTTCGCCTACGCCTTCGGTCTTAAAAGTATAGATTTTGCCGTCTTTTTTCTCAAACGAGGCTACGAATTCGTCGTAGTCGTTGTCGTCTTCGTCCCACGAAATTTCGACTTCGCCGTAATCGGTTACGCCGTCGGTCGCGACGAAAGTAAGATCTTCCGCCGTTTTAAGCCCGTCGTAGTCCGCAGTACAAAGCGTTACGGAGTAGCCGCCTTTTTCGGCGGTAACGTTCCCTTCGGGTATAAGCGCGATACGGCGTTCGACTACGGTCATTTTAACCGCTTTATTAACGTACTTCCCGTTGACGGTTGCCGAAACGGTGTATTCGGTTTCGCCTTCGGCGGTCGCGGTAACAGTTACCGCGCCGTTCTTGCCGCCTGCGACCGAACATATTCCTTCGGCTGCGCCGTCCGCCAAAGTCCATACGAAATTTACTTTGGTATTATCGTATTCCTTATCTCCGTAATAAACGGTTACCCGCCCTTCGTATACGTCGCCCGTTTCGAGCGTCAGATCGCCGAACGCAAGGCTCGGAGCGGCGTCCGGATCGTAAATCGGATCCGTTTTACCTTTATCGTTCGTCTTGGTCGCGCAACCTGCAAAGCAAAATACGCTTATCGCAAAGAAAACGAGTAAACTTATTATAATATTACGTTTTTTCATTTCCCTACTGTCCCCCATTTTATTCAACGCCCCATTCGTAGAACGGTCTGCCGGCGTCGGTTATCTTGAAGTGTTCCTGTTCGGTGGTGTTGCCGAGATTCTTGAAATCGTCTGCGAACGCCTGTCTTGCCGCCTTGAGTTCTTCCGCCGACGTGAACGAATCGGGATAGTGCTGGCAAAGCACGAATCTCGGGAAAAGTTCTTCGATTAAGAGATGCTCGTACAAAGCGTCGTATCTGTCTTTGTTCGTCTCTTTCAAAGGCTCGATTTCCGCGTAAGCCTGCGCGAATATGTCGAGATAGTATCTGATTGCGTCTATCGGCCAGAGAGAATCGTCGGAGATCGTTTCCGCCTGTATGTTACCCGTTACGAAACTTTCGTTGACCTGCATATTGTAGGTGATAAGGTCGAAGAATTTCGTCATATACGGTTCGGCTTCGCCGAAATAATACTTGAAGAATTTGTTTTTGAGTTCCTGATAGTTTACGTTTACGTCAAACAACGCTTTACCTATTATATAGTCGCGGAGTTTGTTGAACGCGGGAATATTCTTGTTCTCCCACGTGCCGTTCATAAACATATAGTTTCCGTTGATTTCTTTGAAAAAGCGGAGTTGTTCGACGAGTTTGCTGTAATTGTTATAGGGGTACAGATAGTTATGGAAGTTCATCTGGTAGCCCCAGAGATACAAGTCGCCCTTAAGACCTGCCCACGCTTTTACAGAAGCCGCGTACATTTCGTTTTCGGGTTCGTAGAAAGAGTGCAGCCAGTTCGCCGACGACGGAGCGAATTCGTAAGCCACGTGTTCGCCGCATACGAGCATTACGGGGTTATTTTCTTCGTCTACCGCCAATATCTTCTTGCCCTCTTCGTCGAAATCGCAACGCTGAACGGGTACGCCGTCGCCGTTATCGTCGTAAACGAATTTGGAACCGTCTTTCTTCGAGGGGGAGTTTATACCCTGACCGTAAGAAAGCACTACTATACTGTAAACTCTTTCCGTTCCGCTTTCGGCGTAACGTCTGTCCATCTCCGCCGCAACGTCGTTGGAAAGCGCGACCATCGCGCCGGACATCGATCCGCCGTAATATTCGAAACTTTCACGGCACGCCGCGCAAGTACATTTACCCGTAGTATTGTTACCCGTAACGTCGTTCGGGCTGATACTTATAATGGAAGTAAGATCGTTTTCGGCAAGTTTTGCGATAAACGTAGTAGCAAGGTTATCTACCATAGCCGCGTATTCTTCTTTATCGCCGTGCGCCGTGAAACACGGCTGACCGATTACTTCCTCGATGCCGCGCTCGTCTTTGACGACTGCTTTGTCGGAAGAGAACCACTTCGGGTGCTTTTCGAACATCGCCGAATACCAGTCGGTGTTTTTAAGAGCGTTCTCGCCGGCAAGGTAATAATAGAAATTGTGTACGCTTCCGCCTTTCGACATGGAAAACTTCGGGTCGGTCATAGTATACGCCATACCGAATTTTTCGTCTTCGCTTATGGTCTGGTTGCCGGGCATACGGTATTCGTAGTCGGGGCGTTCGGTTATATCCATTTGCGGAAGAACTTTACCGTCCTTTTCGAATATATACATATCGTCTGCGAAGAGATCGAAACCGAAAACTTCGCGCAGTATAGCCAGAGCCGCCGTCTGCGCCGCGCTCGGCGTGTAGAACCCGACGTAAACGTCGTCGCCGACCGTCTTTATACGGTAACCTGCCGAACCGAGCGTGGAAAGAGCCGGAACCTCTACCCCTTTGCTTTCGAGAATTTCGTTAAGGCCGAAAACTATATATTTCCCGTTATCCGGGTTACACGTTCCGCTTCCGTCGATCTGAAGGTTCGCCCCCGTCGCTTCGTTTATATATTTAACGAGCGACCCCGCCGCCTTTGCGTAATTGCCGGTCGTTACTATAGAATAATTCGTCTTTCCGTTCACTACGAAGTCGCCTACGGGATTGTTCCAGTCTACGTTTACGTCGTGAAGCCTGTTGACGTCGCTTACGAGGTGTTCTTCCGCCGCCTCGACGGGATCGCCCTTCGGTTTTGCCGTCGTCTTTTGGGACGATGACGACCCGCCGCAACCGACGGCGGTGGAAATCGCCATCGTAAGAGCGGTCATTGCTATCAAAGATTTATATTTTTTCATCTGCTTTCTCTCCTTATCCTACGGTAACGACCCATTTAAGTACGGCCGCGTTGTTCGGGGTGTCGGCGTCGGCGGTTTCGCCCAAAATAACGTCCTGCGCGTATACGACGAAGGTATACTCTCCCTTGATCCTCGCGATTACCGAGTTGGCGTCGCCTTCGAGTTCGACGAGTTGTCCGTACGGATTTATAACGTACTTCCAGACGAGAATTCTTCCCGACGAGGTAAGGTTATCCGAAACCGTGAAGTCGGGCATTACGATTACGTCGCCTACTTTTGCGGTCTTCGTGCCGTTATTCGTAAATTTAATCGTCGGAGGAAGGTCGTCGGGTACGTCGTAAGTTATTTCGAATTCGTTTTCCTGCTCTTCTTCCATCCAGCCTACGGTTTTTATAAGGTATACCACCTTATATTGACCGTACTTGCCCGCTTTGATTTCGTAAACTTTATCGGGAATCACGTTTTGCATTTTTTTGCCTTTAACGTCGCTCACCACTTTTCCGTCGGGATCGTAAACGGTGAACGAAACTTCGGTTTCGGGCGCGTAAACGTCCGAACCTTCGGCTATATTCGTAACGAAGGTACGCCCTTTTTTAACGCTTCCGCCGTAGTTGCCGTAAAGAAGCAATGCGGGGGCTTCGTTATCTCGGTTGGCGTACGAAACGACGTTTCCGTTGACGTTCTCGATTTTATATCTCGCGTTCGCCTTATTAGCGAGCGTGTTTACCGAAAGGTAAATTCTGCCCGACGGGAAACCTGTGAATTTTTCGCCGTTTTCGTATTGAGAAAGGCTTACGAAAACCGAAACGTCTTCGGTCATAAGCGAAACGCTGCCCGCTTCGTAACCGAGCGTGAATATGTTGCCTTTTGCGAGATTAAAGTCCGCGCTGTATTCCTTAACGCCGTGATTTACCTTTTTCGAATTTACGCCGAGCGTTACTTTGACCGATTTGGAATAATCCGCCGAATCGGTAAGGATAAATTCGAACGCCGAGAAGTTCGTCAGACCGTTTACGGTCGAAAACTGAACTTCGAGTCCTTCGGCGATAAGCGGATTTGCGAAAAACCAGCCTGCCCTGTCGGAGTCCGCTTTTACGACGGAAGCAACGCCGCCTCGTCTGTATTTTTCGCCGTTTTCGTCGTTATACGACATCTCCGTATCGCCTACGAAATATTTATAGCCGTATACTTTCCCGTTTTCTCTCGCGATAATCGCCGGGATTTTTACCGTTTCGAAAGCGGTCTTTCCGCTGTAATAAGTAACTTCGACTTCGTCGCCGTCGTTTCTTACTTCCGGAATAAAACGGCTGCCCGCTTTATAAGTCTTTTCGCCGTTCGCATCCTTTACCTTAACGTCGGCAAGGACGGTTTTATGTTTGCCCCCCGCGTAGTCGTCCGCGTAGAGTTCCGGAAGCGTATATCCCGAACCGGATATAAACGCCATGGGCAGAGTCGCTTCGTTTGAAAACACGGGCGCGCCCGAATAAGCCGCCGTGACTTCGTAACTGCACGCGGCAACCTGACCTAAATAATCCGTAACGGTGTAAGTTACGGTATACTTACCCGCAACCTGAGGAACGAACGAATCGTCTATTTCCGTAACCGTCTTACCGAAAGTTACGGTTTTTACGACGGCAAGATTACCGCTGCCGCCGCTCGTTACCGGCTCTTTTACTTCGGTCGCAACGCCCAAAACGGCTGTTTTCGCCGCGTCCGTCGGAACTTCCGCGGAAATTTCCGGAACGTTCTTCAGCGCGCGTACGGCCTTCGTTACGACGCTGTCGTTCCCGAACCCGTCGGTCGCTTTATACTCTATCGTATAATACCCCGGTTTAGACGGCTTGAACTTGCCGTCTTTAACGCCGATCGTAACGGGGTTTTCTTCGCCGTAACCGTAGAAAACGGTAGTCGTAACTTTCGCAACGCCCGTGTATTCGTCGCGCGCCGTTGCCGAGGGAACGGAATATTCCGTTCCTACCTGCGCGACCGGCATTTCGTCGTATTCGGTATCCACCTTTATATTCGGACCTTTGGAATCGACGAAATCGTTGCTTCGAAGAGTTTCCGTATCGGTACCGGCAACGTAAAGAATACAGAAATTAGCGGAACTCGCGTTATAAAGCGCGCCGCTTATCGACATTCTGACCTTTCCGCTGGGAAAGCCGTACCACATCTTTCTGTAATAAGTCGGATCGTCCATATCGGCGATAAGCACGTCCTGCGCGTAAGCCTGATTGGTCGCCGCGTCGTACGAAAGCGTAAACGACACGGTATCGGGCGCGACGTTATAGGCAGCGCCGCTCCAAGCCGTCTGCTTCTGCGCTCTGAACGACGTGTTTTCCATAACCGAACCTACGCCGTCGTTTACGTGCAGACCTTTATTCTTTTCGTAGCCGACCATATCCTGACCGTTGCCGCCCGCCATTGCAAAGCAAACGCCGAAACCCGACTGATCGGATATATAGCGGTTGACGTGAAGACGAAGGTATACCGAATCGTCTTCGGAATCGGTCAGAGTTACCACGAATCTGCTGAAATCGGGAGTGCCTTGCTGATCGGGGGTTATAAACGCCCTGATAAGATAATCCGATTTCGTTATATTCGAAACGTCTATAAGGTTCGAAAACGTAAGCGTGTCTTTATTCGCGAGTCTTACGATAAGACCGTCCGAGTCCGCCCCGTATTTATCGTAGTGTCCGTATTCGACGGAACTGTTCTCCGTTCCCACCGCATACGCCTTCCGTTCCACTTCGAAAGTTTCGCTTTCGCTATAATGTTTACCGTTTATTTCGGCGTAATAGTTTACCGTGTAAATTCCGAAAACGTCGGCGGTAATCGTCGTAGCCGAAGTTACGCTGCCGTCGGGGAAAGTAACGTACGCCGTAGCGGTTTTACTCGTACCGTTCGCGGTAACCGTCCTTTCGGGAACGGTGACCGTCGCGCCGTACGAATACGTTTCCGCAAGCGTGATTTCCTGCCACTCCGCAGCCGAAACCGAAGTTTTCGCAAACTTTGCGCCGAACGCGCCGAACGCGACCGTAGCCGCGCAGGCAAACGTAAGAATCAGTCGTTTTTTGATTTTCATCTTTTCCTCTTTTTTTGTTGTTTATTATAATGTCCGTCAGCCTTTGATGCCGCCGATAGACAGGTTGCCGAGTAACTTTTTGTTAAACGCTATAAATAATATCATTACCGGAAGAAGCGCCATCCACGAAACCGCCATACGACCGGGAGTCGTGCCGAACGGTTCGTCGGATTGTCTTCTCAGATCGAACACGAACGCGGCAAGCGTGGGGTGTTCGGGAACGTAGACCATAGGCGTCTGATAATCGTTCCAGTAAGTAATGAAACTTATAAGCAGTATCGTAAGGAACGTGTTTGCCGCTATCGGAAAATATACGCGAAGCATTATGGCAAAGTCGCCCGCGCCGTCTATTTCCGCCGCTTCGGCGTAGGTTTTGGGCGTTGCCTTGAATATATCGTAGAACACGAGAAAGTATATTCCGAGGAAACTTGCCCTCATTATAAGCATACCCCACATACGGTCGTACAAGCCGAGTCTGATCGACATCTGCAATTCCGCCGCCTGGTTACCTATAATCGGCACTACCATTACGACGAGTACCGTGGCGTAAACTATTTTCGAAAATTTACAGGGGTATCTCGCGCAAAGATACGCCACCACGCACATTACTATGGTGTTTACGAGCGAACACCCTACCGCGTATACTATCGTGTTCCATATAATCTCGCCTCTCGAAACCCGCGTGTTGGTCAGAAAGGTTTTCATAGACGCGTCCGTCCACGCCGCTTTTATCGTTTCAAACGTCCAGGGTTTGGGGAATCCGACTTCGTTTTCGCCGAAATCGAACGTGCCTTTGAACGCCGTCATGAGCGACCAGCCGAGTATGGTGATCAGAATCAGACAATAAACGGTAAGAAGCACGAGCATTACTACCGTAAGAACGGAGAATTTACTTCTGACGTCTTTAACTTTCATCTTGGTTTTAGTCATAGTCTTATTCTCCTTAATCTTCGCTCGGCCCGAATTTTTCGAGCAACCACCTTACGAGGAAGGTAACGGGTATCGCCACGACCGTGGTCATAAGCCCGAGCGCGGCTATCGGCGGGTATTTCGTTACGTCGCCTTGCGCGTTTTCGAGTCGTTTGTACATCAGGAAGCCTACCGTTGCCGTATCGGGGTTTACCGTATATTCGAAGAACGAAAAGTTATTGATCTGGTTGGTGAAAATGCTCGCTACGCCCGTAACGAGGAATACGGATACGACGGAGAACGTCTGCGGAAGTACTATACGGAAGAATTCCTGAAAAGAATTCGCCCCGTCGAGTTCTGCCGCCTCGATTACGTCCGGTGATATGTTCGCCATTTTATTGGAATACATAAGCACCGTCGTTCCGAAACCGACGAACAGGTTATAAATCATAATCGTCGCGTAACGCGTTTTATCCGACGTAAGCAGCGGATCGGTAAGTTCGTCCACGTGGAACCATTTAACCCTCATCGCCTGAACGACGTAATCGGTAAAGTTCTGATATATGGTAACGAGAACTATCGACATTATGATCGACGGCAAAAAGAGCATAAAGCGGAATATCATCGCGCCGGGCATCTTCTTGAAGATGTAGTACGAGAAGAACAGTCCGAGCGGAACGCTTACGCAAAGCGTGATCAAATACGATTTTATCGATATTTTGAGCGCGTTCAGAAGTTCCGTGCGGTCGCCCGAAAGTGAAAACCATTTCGTAAAATGCTCAAACGTCCAGGAAAAATCCCCCACCCTGACGGATCTTATGTTCTGAAACGCCATCAGAAACGAGTTGAAGTTTACGATAATGTAAAATACAACGAATTGTAATACCGGTATAGCCATAAGCCCGACGTAAAATACTACGCTTCTGGGGCTTTTGAATACCTTGTCTTTTATCTTAGTCATCATTCTCTTCTTTTTTCGGATTTCGGAGGGCGGCGGGATATTCCGCCGCCCGTCTGATTTTTGTTTTTATTTCCAGTTAAGGTTATCTCTCAACGACTTGTAATATTCGTTGAACCACGTCGCCGCGGAAGTCTTCTTTTCTCTGATGACTTTCGCGGGGTTTTTGTAAACGCTGCCGCTTATGGTAGTCTGATATACGATATCGTATTTAAGTTTATCGTTGTTCGCGTTATAGAATTTGCCGCCCGAGAATTTGTATATGACGTCCGCGCCCTTGACGTAATTGATTACGCTCTTCGTAAAGTAGGACATATCGGTCATATCCGACGGTTCGATGTCGTATTTGTATCCGCGGAGCGTACCCGTCGATTTGGTGAACGCGACGAGTTGTTCGTCTGTGGAAATGAACTTGATAAATTCTTCCGCCGCGCGTTTTCTCGTGCCTAAACCGCTCTTCATACATACGAACGTTTTAAGGTAATCGGAGTAAACGGGCTTTTCGCCTACTTTGTTTTCGTCGGCGTGCGGAAGAGGCATCCAGCCGAACTTTCTCGAATTGGCGGAATATTCGTTTCCGCCGTTCTTAACCATATTTTCAAACGCCGCTTTCGCCTCGGTCTGCCACCACGGGCCGTCTACGAGCATAGCCGTCGTCTTCTTTTCTTTACTGAGTCTGGTACCGTACATGAGGTAATCTCTCTGGTTATCCGTGTGAGTATAAGAAATCGTGTACGCCTTTTTATTATACCAGCCGTTACTCTGCTTCATGATTTCGCTCAAAAATTCGTAAGCGTAATATTTGCCTGCCTGACGGGCAAGTTCGTAGCCGTTGGCGGTAGTGATTTCGGTTTCGGGAAGTTCGGTAACGTTGCCGTTGCGGTCAACCTCTATAAGGTCGGTAGCCTTGACGGGAGTTTTGACGCCTTCGTTGAAACCGTAGTTAAGCATCATCTGATCTATACCTTCGTAACCCGCGACGAGGTTGTCGTAAAGGTTGAGAAGGTGGTGTTCGTAATATTTACCGGGCCAGCACAGCGGAGTCTGACCGGTAACCGTCTTGATATAGGCGCAAAGGTCGTAGAATTGTTCGTAAGTCGCCGGCAGACCGTCGTCTAACGAGTAATCGATGTTCGTCTTTTCGTCGTAACCCGTTTTGCCGTCGGGCCCGAGGCTTTTGACCGCGGTCGTATTGTCTTCGCCGATTATGTCTCCGTTCCCGTCGAAATAATATCCCATTTTATCGAAAAGATCGACGTTGTATACGATACCGTAAGTGCCGTAGTAGTGCGGAAGCGCGTAATACTTACCCGTCGTATCTCCGTTTTGTTTAACGGCAAAATAATTTTGCTGCTGATCGGTAAGTTTATCTTCTATGGTTCTGTTTTCGCCGGGAAGCGTGGTTTTTACGATGTCGGTAAGATCTTCGAGCGTTCCGTCGAGAAAATTATAGTAGTTCTCGTTTTCGAAGAAGAAGATATCGTATGGACTCTGGTTCATATTCGTCGTGGTCCAACTCGACATATCGCCCGCATGCCATACCTGCACGCCCTTCTTGCCCTCTTCGAGAGGAACGTTTGCGTACGCCTTCTCGAAAGCCTCTTCGTAATCGTATATCCAGTCCTCGCCGTAGCCCGCTTTGTAAAGGTATACGTTGATCTGCGTTTTGGAAGAGTCGTATTTCTTGCCGTCTCTGCGGACGTACAGACCGCTCTCTTCTTTCTTGGACTTGCCGCAGCCGGAGGCTCCGACGCCGACGCCGAGAACGACCGTTGCCGCAAGCAACGCGCTGATGAGTCTTTTTGCTTTTTTCTTCATAAACTTTCCTCCGTTTAAGAAAACTTGTTTTTTGCCTTTTTATTTTTTTGCCGCTAAACGATTCTTCTCGTCGTCAGACGAGAAGAGGGGTACCCCTCTTCCGCTTTGATTTCCCCGCGACGCGCGTTCCGCATTACATAATATAATGAGAACGTAACGCAACCGCGTGAACGTGAAAAATCGCCGCTTTGCGGCTTCGCTATAATTATAACATTATTATCTTGCTTATTC
>ERZ1034920.579-NODE-579-length-27941-cov-7.932834_pt1 | contig 27941 bp, 28 predicted proteins | sample MGYA00520688_ERZ1034920 | MGnify/ENA primary metagenome ERZ1034920 (study PRJEB33766, sample SAMN09781785) | gut metagenome | biome: gut microbiome | host: Homo sapiens | place: Madagascar | study: EMG produced TPA metagenomics assembly of the PRJNA485056 data set...
GGTTTATTTTAGTAGTTTGTTTAGTAATACTTAGTAAGAGATTATTTATTACTTTTGATTCATATCTTGCTGGTATTAAGATACAATACCTACCCTTATTATCGAACTTTTTGGGTTTTAAATGGCATCTTGGCATTACTAAGTAACTATAGATTAATAGAATAAAGGCACTTATAATAAATATTAAGCCTATTGAGTTGTATATCATTTTGTTACCTCCATATTAGTATAACTTTTATACATTCTAGTATCATTATAATGTTTATCAAGGAATTGTCCATATGATGTAAATGGTGGGATATCATGGTGTCTTAGTCCTAATCTAATACAAGCAGAGAATGAGATAAACATATCAAGTCCAATTATAATAACTAAAATACGATATAAGATTTGACCTAGGTTATAGGGAATACGTTCAATGTGTTTAGAAACATAGGGATATACTTTAGTAACGCATAGGTAACATAGAAGACCCCAGAATAACATAAAAGGAATGGTGGTACGACCATTGATATTAAGAAAATAAGTGGAATAGTTCCAAGATGTGGTACCTGTGAATGTTTCTTGAAGGAAGCTGATTAAGTATTCAAATGAGCCTCCAAGTAAGGCCCCTATTGTAAAATATTGATACTTAGGGCGTCCTTTTCTTAGTAAGACGTAAATCATAAGACAAGCTCCCCATCCATATATGGGAGATAATTCAAAGTATAGTAATCCTCTTTTAGTAACGTATTTAAATACACCAGTATTTAAATAGTTCATAACAATAGATAAGGTATCTTCATAAAGGCATCCTAGAAAACTAAAGATAATGAAAACAAAGAACATTTTTTCTTTGGATAAGCCCTTGGCAAAAGTCTTTTTACTTTTAAATAGATAATCTTTTATTTTTTTCATATTACTCACTAGTTATATTATAAAGGAATTATTTATTTGTGACAACTGTATTAGAGCAAGTTGGTGATTTTGATTTTAGGGGGGTGTTTAAAATAATGCTTGCAATATTCTTAGAAGATTACTATAATTTAGATATGCAGGCATAGTTTAATGGTAGAATTTGTGCTTCCCAAGCATACGGTGCGGGTTCGATTCCCGTTGCCTGCTCCATATTGTGTATTTATAGTCCGTATTAGTCTATATTTTGATAAATTTTATTGTATTTTTTACTGCATATTATATACTTCGCAGTAATTCTGCAGTAATTTTTTATGCGTAATAAGAGTAAAAAATTAGCAAAACTAGAAAGAAAAAGATATAGTGTTTTTACTAATAACTTAAATAAATGTTACTTATGTGATTCCCCGTATCAAGTAACTAAGCATGAAATTTTTGAAGGAAAAAATAGAAGAAATTCTATGATATATGGTTTTGTATTGCCATTGTGTATAAAGTGCCACACACGCATCACAAACGACAACACATTTCTGCTAATTTGGAAAAGAAAAGCTCAACAGTACTTTGAAGAAAATATTGGTACTAGAGAAGAGTTTTTAAAAATATTCTATAGAAATTATTTAGATTAATTGGTATAATGGTTTTGTGATAGTTCTCACACTAATCACACTAATCTTTAATAGTTGAAAAAGAGAGCCCATTGGGTTCTCTTTTTCGTACATTGCAAGCAAAAAAAGCTAAGCTCATTTTTGAACTTAGCTAGGGTGATTTGTTACAATTGCGCAAAACATTAACGCATGTGCTTAGAGGACATCAAACTAAACACAACCTAATTATAATACATGTCTGTTTAAATTTCTATACTAAATAGTTCTTACTTACCCATTTATTCTCTGTTGGACTTATCTTTGCCCAACCATTTTTTATATCATAAATAGCAACTTTAGTTCCTACGTCTAAAGTCTTAATCAGATTGCCCTTAATTGAAGCCATATTGCGGACATTTAAGCCACCATTTGCTTTGCTTGATACTTTATAAGTCTTTGGCTCTTTATCACTTAAATAAGCGCTAAATACCCACTGATTATCGCCCACTCTTGACCATGAATACGACGTTTCATAAATAACAACCTTTGAACCTATTTTTAATAGTTTACCAGTTTTAAAACCATTTGGTTTATTTCTTATAATAAGACCTTCTTCGTCAACACTAGTAACATACAGTTCTTTCTTGTCATTATTAGTACCTTCATATTTTAAATGATATTTTTCTTCAGTTTCAGCATCTACTCTTTGATTTGACGCAACTGTTAATATTTTTAATGGGTTGTATTTGGCATTACCATAGTTTATATTTGTTGTTATATCATATAAGCCAAAATGTAAGTGAGGTCCAGTAGCAATTCCGGTTTGACCCATGTAACCAATTATTTGGCCTTGTTTAACCTTTTGATTTTGTTTAACTATATAGTTTTTTAAATGGCCATAACAAGCACGATAGCCAGAATTGAAATCAATAAATACTACATTGCCACCTGTTTTTTGATATTCAACTCTTTTAACTACGCCATCATCACAAGCAAGAATAGGAGTTTTAGAGACTTTCCTTTCTTTGCCAAAATCAACCGATAAATTATTATTTTTGTGAGGATATTGAGTTATTCTTATATAATCTAATGGATATATCATAAATTGCCATCTACCTTTCCATCTTTTGCCAAATCTCTTAGCTTATCATATAGTTTTTGAACAATGATTCTAAATGAACTATAACTAATAAATACTTTAAAATAAGAGGGGACATAATCGTATGCATTACTACATACATAATCAAACTTAGTTGTACCATCTTCATCAGTCTTTTCGGCATCTAATAAAAGAGCATATATCTTCTCTCTCAGTTTAGTTTGACAAATCAAATAAAAAGCTGCCACGCATAACACAACAACTCCTACAATAATCAATACTTCTTTAATATTCATAAACTATCCCTCCTGATATATTTCAATGCATTTATTTTCAAATTTTTTGTAAGCATCTAGATACATTTCGCTCTTATTTCCGTTAAATGTAACCTCATAGTACATTCCATCCAATAAAGTTGTACTTAATAACGCTTTATTATTTCCTAACGTCTTACATAGCCATACACAATATACATCATTCTCGGTTATTTTAGCCTTATCAGTAACATCTAAATGTTCGTTAGCATAATCTCTAACTATTTCCTTACATAATTTTAAAAATTTATTGTTATCCATAATTTCACTCCTATAATTCTATTTTTTCAATTTCTGCTCTTATTTCAAGGCATTTTAAATAATTGCCCATATAGCACGCTTGCTTTTCTAAAATTTCTGGGGGACAACTTGGTTCAAAATTAAGCGTCCCAGCCTCACATTTGATTAACATTCTGTGAAGCTTATCATATCTTATCTTAGTTTGATAATATTCAGCTTTGAATCTTTCTTTATAGTTTTCACTATTCATTAAATTAATTGTATCTTTTAATTCCATATTTGTTACTCTCCTTATAATTTTCCTTTAATGTAGTCAATAATATTTATATAATTCCCTTGCTCATCAAAAACAAAAAAATCATGAGCGCATACTTCGCCATGAACGTCTACGAATCCTTCTCCTTTATCAATTAAAGGAATTCCCTTAGTTATCACTTCATTAAGTACTATTGCACATAATTTATCATTTGTACTTAGTTTTAATTGAAATGATTTTTGATAATCAAATTCATAATCTATGTATCCAGAATAGTTAAATTCATTAATTCCTTCAACTAAATCTATAATTAAATCAGGCAAGTCTATCCAATCGTTACTGCCTGTTTCGGCATATTGAACTTTGATAGTTCCTTTATTTGTTTCTTCATTGCCGCCCAAAATATTTTTTATAGACCCAAAATTTCCATTAAAAAAGCCCAATTTAAAATCAACACGTACTTTGTTTGATGTTGATTCAGTTCTATCTATATTCCAACTTTTAAATGCCAATTCAACATATTCTTGTATATCCATAGATTTTGTTATAGTTTTAGAACGATTTCTACTATCTACAATAGTTATCACAAAATCCGCATTTGCTGGTTCATTTATAATTCCTGGGTTTTCATTAATCTTCTGTGAACCATTAGTTATTGAATAGCTTGTTATATTTGCTCCCGTAGTTGTAGAATATTCACATTTTATTGCAACATTACTATGATTAAGAATAATTTTATTTTCATCACCAGTCAATTTAATAGTATCTTCATTTATATCTTTGATACTTGTAATTTTCAGTGTTGGCTCATACTCTTTCATTTTTACAACGCATGTAACTTGAGACTCTCCAATTTTATTATAATTAACAAATGTTTCACAGTACAAAGTTAAATAGCCTCTTAAATTAGAATTTGTAATATATTTATAAAATTCTTCAATATTTGGGTTCCAATTGTATTGCTCTAAAACACCAGAAGCTAATAGTTTTTTTTCTGTTGTTCCTTCATATTGATAGTAGATATTATGATAAAATAAATTACTAGCTCTACTGATGTTTATAGTAACACCATCTTCGCAAAAAAATTCATTGGCAGATATTCCACTTGCTCTTGGAATTGTATAACAGGTGAACCAGTCAGTATCCGCATTGCCATTAACTGGGACATAGTTATTCGTACCCGACTTTATCCATTTTACTCCAAGCTTCATATTTAAACTTCCGTCATCGTTATGTTTAAATTTTATGATATCTTCTACGCTTACTGAATCATTTCTTCCTAACGCCTTTACATTTATTTCTTTAATAAATACTGCAGTTTCTTCGCCTTCATTATTTTTAACATAGTAATAAATTGCTAGAGTATGATTAGAAGATGTACTGAAGTCTGCTGTACCAGTTCCTGATAACGTTCCACATACATATATTTCGCTGGTGTTATCTTCTACTTCCCAACTATCTTTTTTTTCATATCCAGTTATTGTTAAATCATATCCATACTTATTTGAGGCTGGTGGATAGATTCTAACTGTTTTTGTTGCCATCTAATTATTTCCTTTCTATTTGTCTAAGTCTTCTAGTTCTTCTATTAAATCTTTAAGATAGAATTCGCTAGTAACCTTTTCTTCTTTGCCTTTTCGCATTATTGTTCTCTTTGCTATTTTGAAGTAACCAAGTTGTGCATTATTTGTAACTATCATATTTCTAGCTCCAACTCCAAGATTGTTAGTTATTTGTTGAAGAACATTGTATGTATAAACCTTAAGACCTTTATTGTTAATTTTAGTTTGAACTGGGTCCGTGGACTTTGCAATCGTCAAATCATCAGCGTTAAAGTTATATTGCATTTTAGAAATAATTTCTTTATCGCTTTCAACATCATTTTGAATCTCTTGTATAGTTTTTTGAAATTCTAAAATATAGGAATCCGTATTCTTCTTTATTTCCAATACTGTTCCCTTTAAAATTGTCAAATCGTCTTTCAATTTATTAGCGAGAGTATCATCTGTATATTTTGTTGCAATAATAAAATCATTTTCTTCTAGTTTTCCAATTTCTTTGGATATTTGACATATATAAACCTCGCCATCATTTATCCATAAATCGCCATTGTCATAAGGAGGCTCTGGAGATTTTGTAAAAACTCTTCTTTTGTTATCGGCTGTATCCTTGGCAGCATTAGCTAAGGCTAAAGCCTTTGTAACATCGCTGTCTTCAATTTTAAGCCAACCATACGTTTCATTTTCATTATCCAAATAAAAACGATACGCATATCCCGTATCCTTGTCATAATATAAATCGCCCAAATGGACATTGTATTTTTCTTCCGGCCATTCATTAGCTGGATAATTAGAAAGTGTGGGAACACCACTATAATAATAAGATGTGATGTTCCCATCGATTTGACTTTGAAGATTGTTAATATCTCCAACTGTTGCTTCTACAAAATCATTTAGAATATTACTTGTTTTTGTAATTATATTGTTATTTAATTCAACAGCTTTTTTCAAAGACAGAAATTGTCCTAAATTATATTTTCTTTCTATATCCTGTGGATTTCTTACTCCACCAGTATCTTGTTTTAAACTCATTTATACACCATTCCATTCCTAATAGTAAAGCCTAACTCTTTGAGAATTTTTTCTTTATCACTTGATGATAATGACATTGCATTAACACTGCTGACTAAATAATTGTCAAAATCGTCAAAACCAACTTGTTTCAGCATGCTAGCTTTTTCAAACTTAGTATAATTCAAATTATTAATATAGGAGAATATTTGGCCATTATAAGTGTCATAGCTGTTGTATTTCATTTTTATCAGCATTGCCTTTTGAGCAACATTTAAGTTTAATGAATTAATATATTTTATTACTTTAGCTTGTCTTGAACCGCTTATAACTCCTTTAGAATTGTAATCACTTTCAAATTCCTGAGAATCATATTTGATAAATTCTTTCATAGATATACCAGAGTTCACTATAAAGTTTATTGTGGAAGAATTTGAGTAATAGCCTTGATATAATGTACCTATTAGCTCATCATTTAAGCCACTATTAATTAAATAATTAACAATAGATTTTTTCTTGGAGGAAGAATTCGTGTCATCTATACTTTGTTTAAATGTGTAATAATCGCTAATATTTCCACCAGCATTTACATATTCTTCTGCTTTAGAATAAGTATTATTTGAATCAGCGCCTAACACTTCTACTTTAGCTCTGTAGTTGGCATAGTTAGCAATATTTTTTAATACTTCAGCTTTATCACTATCAGTCATTTTTTTATAGCTTGAAGATTTTAATAGTTTGTTAACTTCTTCTTCAACAATATCGCCTGATGTAGTTTGATACTCTGCACGAGTTCTAGAGTCAAGATTTACTTTAGTAGTTTCTCCATTAACTTTAATACTTGTACTATATGGTGCACTAACTGGCATAACTGACTTTTCACCAGTTGCTTGATAAATATCATATATTTCTTTACCTGCTGTCGATAAATTTTGAGAGTTGATATTTGCAGGGTTTAAAAATATGTTGAACGCCGAATTATTACCACCATACTTTTTTACGTTGTTTCCTAAAGTATCAACAATAGGTGCTAGTTGTTGACTTAAGAATGGAATTTTAACTTTAATTTTATTTAATGCCGTTTCCAAAGGCTTATCTTTTTCATATGTTGCTCTTTGAGTTCCGTCTATCAAGTCAGCTATTTGTTTTGAAAAAGTTGGTACTGCTCGTGCAGGAAGGTCTAAAACTTCATTAATTATACCTGATACAATACCGTCATTATCAGTAAGTACATCATTTATACTTTGTAAAAATGATTGTTCAAGTAATATACTACCAGCAGAATCTAATGAACTAACTATGCCTTCCAATAAAGCCTTACCCTTATCATTAGAATTCACAATATTTGCCATTGTTGCAATTGGAGCAGCAATAGGTTGTGCCCAATCATATGTGAATGATTTATCACCAATTTTTATTGAATATGAATTAATACCTAAAGCATTTTTTATAAAACTTGCTACATCTTTATCGTCATCGCTATCACCTGAAGCTATTCCAGTTTTAGCTAATGCATATCCTAAAACATATAACATTGTTCCAGCTGTTGCCTTTCCTAAATCTTGAACAAATCTATGTTGCATTTTAACGTCATATTGACCATTATTTAATGATTTTGTTAGATTAATTCCTTCATTTAAGACTTTTATCAGCCCTGCTGGAGAATAGTCTACAATAGCCTTAGTTAAGTTGGCTGGCGTTTTGGCAAATGGTATTAAGACATCACCTAAGCCATATCCTTCTACGCCTATAAAATCATTCAGTCCTTTACGAACATTCAATACAAATTTTGTATAGTTATTATTGTCATTCCATGTTCTAGATAATGATTCTTGAGTAGCAATATCTACCATGTCTTTAGTTATTTCAGTTGTATTATTTAAAATCATTTGATTTTGTAAAGAATTTTCAAAGGAAGATTGACTAAATACCCTGTCTCCTACGTCCATAACATAATTTAACAGAGCTTCAGTATTATTTAGAGATTTTCCTAGCAGTTTATTATCATTGAATGATTTGCCATTGCTTATTTCAAATCTATTACCATTCATATTCTTAGTATTAATACCTAATTTATAATCATTGGTAGCCTGATATGCGCCTTCTTTAATACCTTTTAGCATTGCATTAACATTAGGAAGTCCCGTTGTTCTCATACCCGTTTTTGAAGCAATATATTTATCTGCTAATGTAGCAAAACCATCACTAACCATATTTACTGGAACTATTAATGCATTACCTACAACATTTCTTACCTGTGTCTTTGGATTGAATAGCATTGATATGCGAGACCAACTCTTTACTTTATTTCCAATATTAGATGGTAGTTTATCACTTACAAGTTTTTGAATCTTAGCCAATTCAACATTTTTTTCATAGCCATCTTCCATGCCTTTTACTTTTTCCATAATATTCATTATCTTTGCTGTTTCTTCACCAGTTAAATCAAATTTGGACCTATTATCATTTATCCAGTCTAAACTTTTATTTTTAACTATATTATCATAGGCTTCTTGTAACTCACTTTGAGCATAGGCTACCATTCCTTCTGGTGTTAATCTTTGCATTATATTAAATGCTTGAATAGTTTGACCAGCTTTTGTACCTATATCTCTCATTTTTTTAGCTACTTCTACCATTTCTTTAGTTTGACCATTATCGGCATATTGCTTTAATAATATCCAACCTTCTGCTACATCCGTTGCAGTTGCTGTTTTATTGTCTTTGTTAAACCATGAAGTCGTTTCAACGGCGCCATTTTTTTCTAAACGCTGTTTTGCTTCGGCTAAACTATCTTTATTTGTAATTTTATCATAGTATTTAACATCATCACTAGCTAATATTGTATCCTTTTGCTCTCTAGTTAGCATATTAGTTTTTTCATCAATATTTTTTGCGAAATGTGATTCGCCATTGTTATTATAATTATATTTTTTTGTAGTTAAAGCAGGTGTTGTACTAGCATCTTCTTTAGTTATATTAGCTATTTGTATTGGGTCAGCAATTTTGTTGTTCCTAACTGGAGCTATATCATTAGATAAATTATTGCCAATATTACCGAACATGTCTTTAGTACGTGTTCTTGTCCCTGTAGACGGAAAGTTTTTTTCTACATATTCATTCCAATTGCTAATGTCTTGAGAATATTTTTTAGCAGATGCATCATAAGTTTTTGCATATTGTCCTTGTGTAGGGTCTATCCAAGCAACATCACTAATATCAACTTCTTTAGAATAAACTTTGCCATTGCGAGAATAGTTCTCCGCCTCCATTTTAGATGGAGATACAAATATGCCTTGCTTTATTGGATACGAAGAATACACAATAATTTTCCCGCTATCAATAGCATTTTCTATATCTTGTCTTGATAAATCAGGATTATATTCATCATAATCAATCCAATCACTGTCATTTATTGTTTCTTCTAATGTTTTTATGTCTTCTATATTTCTTATCCAAGTATGATAATCATCATTAACAGGATTGTTATTTTTAATTATTTTTAATTGTTTTTCTTTCAAAGAATCTATGTTGATTTCATCATTAACAAGGTAACTAGATATATCTAATTCTTTACTGCCATCTAATTTTATCTTAACATCAGCATTATCTTCAAATATATCATCTAAAGTAAGTTTTTCTGCTGGTATTTTAAATTCTAATTTTGTGTTTCCTCTACCATCTGATTGGCTAGCATTTTCGGAAGTACTAAAATAAACATATGGCTCTTTAGCAATCATTTTACCACTTTGTCTTATTCTATCAGCATTTTCATTAGTAGTTTGATGATATAGTGTTACATAACCATTAACATCAACCTTTGCACCAACTGATTTAATTTCTTTTATTAAATCTTTAGCATTTAATAATTCATCACCAGATACTCGTTGTTCCAAAGAAAAAGAACTATTATTCAGTTCTTGTGCATTATTTTGAGCTATTTGCATAGAATATTTAGTATTAGACTTGGCTGGAGCATTGTTTTGCGAAGATGTAGTAGATTTGCTATTGACATTTGTAGAAAGTTGCGTTATATTATTTGCAGTTGAAGGGCTGAGGCCCCCGGATTGGACGGGGGGTTTAGCCCTTCCTTTTTTTGTATATACGATAGTTAATTCTCCATTTTTAACCTTATTGTTAAAGTAATTAGAATTTCCTTTTCCGTATGTAGTTTTTATCCTGTTTGTATCGATTTCAATATTATTATATTGGCCCTTTCTATTAATCTCAATTGGCACAATAATATTATTATTAAGTTTATCCTTAACAGACGTTAGTGCAATGAAATTATCAGCAGAATATAATCCCGTATTAGTATAACGATACACTGCAATAGGATTATCAAGTGAATCTATCGCTTTCATATATGTATTAACGCCTAATCCATGATAATGTTTTCTTTTAGCATTTAAACCTCTACTTCTAGCTTCAGCAATTGTTAAAATATTTTCTCTTAAATGGCCTTTTCTTACTAACATCGGTAAATCTTTGACACCGAGATTAACTAATTGTTTTGGAGTAAAATCTCTTAATTTAACCATTGAGTCTTTATTAGTATTAGAGTTATATACTGCATCAATCACTTCATTTAAAGCATTTGCACTTAAATGATATTTATTAGTTAAATTCAAATTTTCAATAGCTTGCTCTGTAGTAGCATTTCTATAAGCTTCTTCCCACTTATTTTTTAAATCTTTCACAAATAAGTCATACTTGCTGTTACCTGTAAATTTATTTGCTAAGGAAATTATGGCATTATAAATTCTTTTAAAGATGTTTGGCTTTTCAACTGATAAATTATTAATAAACTCTTGAGTTCCAAATAATTGGCCAGATATATCCGCAACTATTTCACTAGTAACTTCATTAGTGCCATAAGTTCTTTTTAAATCTTCTAGTGCATTATTAAATTCTGCATTTTTTGAAGCATAATCCGTAATTAAGTTTGCCATTTCTTTTGTTTCAATTGCATGGGTTACTTCATGAGTTATTAAAAATTCTACATATCTATTAGAGTTTGGATTCAATTTTATTTCAACTTGACCATTATTGCTAGTAATAAGGCCATCAACAGATTGTCCAACGGAGTTTTTAACATTTTCGTCAAATACAACATTATAGCCTTTATCGCTAATTATTTTCTCTATAGCATTCATTGCTGATTGTGATTCAGTTGAATTATTAAATCCATAAAAATCTGCGGATTCTCTTAGTTTGTTAATTTTTTCTTCAATGCTATTAGCAGTGTTAGTAAAGCTATATTTAGCATTCTTAGATAACTGTTCTCTAAGCGGAGCTAATACTTCATTGGCTTCTGCTAAACTCTTAGTAACATCTTGGATATTTTCCTTAATTGGGGCAATATCTTTTTTTAAATCATTAATTGTTTTTGTTGCTTCTTTTAGTTGACTAGTTAAATTTTGGTAATTCTCTTTTATTTTTCTTACATTTTTATCAGGAGCTATATCTTTATTGCTTAAGACCTCTTTAATCTTATCATTGTAACCATTTTTTGCTAACTCTTGCATATCATATACATTTGTGCCTTTTGAATTATCATAATGGCGTGAAATTCCCTCTTTTTGCATTGCAGAGACAAGTTTTTCATACACCTTATTATATAATTTTTTGTTATGCTTATTGATTTCGTCATATGACATAGTTGTATCTGCATCTTCAGCTATGAAGTTTTTTTCATATTCTGGAGAATTATAAATTATTTCGTTCAAGTGTGCATCGTCTATAATGTCATTATTTTCAAGCATTTTTTGAATATAGCTTACATTTCTTTCAATGTAATCATTTTGTTCTTTAGAAATCTTATTATTAAGATATTCTTTATATTCCTTGGAATCTTTGTTTTTTTCTAATTCCTTTATTTTAGAAGGCTCTTTAGTTTTTGTTTGAATCTCTTCTAAATTAGTTTGTTGATAATAATTTGCTTTAAGACGGTTGTACTCTTTTTGAAGTTCTTTTACTTCGTCGTTAAGTCCGTATTTTTCCTTAGCAGTATAGAATTTTTTGTAAGCATTATCTACTTCTTCTTGAGAAACATTTGGCGTTTCAATATCGCCTTCAATTTTAGTTTCGTTGTTAATCAACGATTTTTTATTTTCCTGAGATGTTTCTAAATCTGCCGTAGCATCTACATTAGTTTCTGTATTACCATTATTTTCTTTAGTAGAAGATTTAATGTTGCTTTCTGGTATTTCAATATTAGTATCTACACTTTGACTCTCATTTGCATCTATGTTTGAATTAACATTGTTATTTATTTCATTTCTGGCCGCTAAAGATTTATATATTAATTCTTCGCCTTTGGCAATTGAATCATAATAAGATTTTTGTAACTCTTTAATTTGTTCATCCGTAAGTTTTACATCTGTCTCAGTTTCAATGCTTTTTACTATAGAATCAAAATCGTATTTAAGTTTCTTAGATTGTTTTATAGCACTTGGGCCATTTAATAGGATTGACGAAATTGCTCCAGCAAAGCCAGCTTTAAAGTTAGCTACGTCGAAGAAATTAGAGGAATTAAGTGATGTCATAAAATCTTTATGTTCTAAAATATATGACTGCATAATTGGGTCTAACCATTCTTGTAAATATTCTTCACCAAACTCACTAATAGCATCAGCCACTAATTCTGTCATTACAGGATTTTTAATAACAGTTTTTCCAAGAAAATCGCCAATTGTTGTAGATAAAGCTGACTTTCCAAATAATTGTGGAATACCACCTAATGCCGACCCTAGAGAAGTTTCAAGCACTGTATTAACTAAAGCATATGCACTTGATTGTCTTTCATCATAGCCATCTGTTAATGCTTGATTTCTGGCTTCATTAAATGTAGAAGCAGCAAACAATACACTTCCAGCACCTGGCGCAATAGCATTGGTAGCAATACTAGGAACCATATTACCTATACTTTCTGTAACATTGGCATACATTTCATATAAACCATTATTTGTAGTTTCTACAGCTTTAGAAGCTTTTAAATCATTCAATGTAGGTAAATTAATATAACCATTATCAGTTTTAAAAGCTCCAACATTTCCAAGGTTATTAATGTTATCTAATCCGCTTAAAAATGGTGCTATTACCTTATCAGCAACCGTAGAATCATTCTCTCTTACTTTGTTTAAATCTTTGCTATATTTTAAAAGAGGATTAAGTTTATTTGTTCTATAAACATAATCCTCATATTCTTCTGTATTTCCTATAACTTTATTAAATGTTTCTTTATCCTTGTTTAGTTCGCTATCATTCTTTTCCAGTAAGCCATTTGTAGTGTTAAGAATTTTGCCTTTTTCCCACGATTGCTTTTTTAAATCGTTTTTTGCTTTGGCAGATAAGTCAGGAACTAATTCATCATTATTTCCAAGATAAATATTATTTTTCTTAGCAGTTTCAGCAAATTTTTTCTTGTAATCAGCAGTAACACTTAACGATTCATTTAATTGCTTATTAAACGAATTATATGTTCCATTGTTTGCAAAATTATTGATATCGTCCATATTTTTAATATTACGAGCACTATCATTTTTGTTTACATTATTAAATTTCACATTGTTTCTGTCATTCATTGAAACAAGAGTTGCATTTTTTGTTCTTTGCTGTAATTGTTCTAATATTTCTTGATATTTTTTCTTAGCCATAAAACCTCCTAGTTAAGCTTTACACCATATAAGGCATATATTTTATTTACATCACTTTGCGATAATTTGTTTTCACTTAAACCTTGAGCAAGTTTCTCGTTCAATTCTTTAAGTGTCATATTTGATTTGAAATTTTTTGAATACCAATCATAACTTTTATATGATAAAGAATTAGGTGAAGATTTAGCCTGAACAGTTGTAGAATCATTATTAGAATTAGAAGTATTATCAGTAGATATTCCTAACTGTTGTTTAATTGAATTAACTTGGTCCGCTGTTAAAGCACCATTACTTAACTGAGTAGATAAGAACTTTTCAACTAGTGCTGCACCATTTGGTTGAGTAGCTAGGCTTTTTACCACATTAAGCGATTTAGCATATGTTGTCGATGTTGAATTGTCGCTAATGTTATCATTACTGCTTGATAACGATTCATAATACTTAGAACTAGCTCTTGTTTGCTGTTTAGATAGCTCATATTGTTTTTGCCATTGTGAATCGGTGATTTTATCCCTCTCTTTTTGATACGCTAATGATGTATCGTATTGACGTTGATTTTCTTTTAAAGATTCATTGTATTGTCTTATTTGTTCAGCTAAAGAATTTTCACTATTGATTTGGCTTAAAACATCTTGGTATCTAGAATAGTAAGTATCGTCAATAGTTTGGTGAGCATTCATTTGCGATTGTAGCAAAGTATTTTTATACTGAAATCCTTGTAAAGCTAATTCTAATCCTTTTAAAAGGGTTTCATAAGCAATTTTAGCTAATGCTTCATTATTAGCCAATTGAGCATCTTTTATATTGTTATCGTAATTTAAAAGAGCCTTATTATAAGACTCTCTCGCTGTTGACACTCTATTTTGATATGTATTATACATACTGACTTTTGAAGACTCTCCTACACCAGTATTAGTTAACCCGCTCGCTGCCATTACTTCAGCATTATATCCATATTGGTCCGTTGCTTTTAAATAGTCAGTGTATGCTCCTTTTTGCTCTTTAGTATAATCTTTACCAGCTTGCTCTTTTTGCTGATTAATTAAGTCAATAGTTTGGTCTGTTCTAGCTTGCTGATTTTTTTGCTGCTCCGCTGCATATTTGTTTTGAGCATCTGTCTGTTTTTGGTAGAACTCATCACTTTTATCTATCATGTCCTTATATTGATTATTTACTTCATTTAATCTCGTATCTTTAGCTTGCTCGACCTGTTTAAATCTATCGTCGTCATAATTTATTTTATAATCCATACTTTTTCCTTTCTATCTCTTTATATATCCGCCGACATAGGCTTCTAATATACACGAGTACAACGCAAAATACTTATTTGAACTGAATTTCAATTTAATATTTTTCCATTTTTTCTTTTTTATTCTACATACTACATATCCTTTTATATTTTGATATGTGTTTATCATTTCGTAATCATTACTATCCGTTTTTGTATAAACTGATATTTCGTTTCCTTCCATATCAACAACACAACCACGTTTGTTAGTTGTTTTATTATATTGAGGATATTTAAACGAATCTTGAGGAGTAGTCCAGTATGCATATATATCATTTGAACCAGTTAACGTATAAATACCATCACTAGTACATAAGTAGAGAATCCCATTTCTAACTTGTGTATTCAATACTTTTTTGTCTAATTCCCAGTAAAACCATTCATACTCATTATGATTCTCATTTGTAAAAATTTCTCGAGAATCAGCTAAATAAACTTTGTTTTCAACTATTACTAATAAATACCCTTCCCATTCCTCTAGAATTAGATTTTTATATTCTTCTTCATTTAGTAGTTTGTTATCAACAAGGCTCGAGCGATGTGCCAATACCTGTTCTGTTGTAACATCTCCGCTTATAGCTTCCATTCCTCTATCACTAAAGAAAACAATATCGTCATTAAAATTTATTCCCGTGGAAACACACCCTGCTGAGATGCTAGAATGAGTGCTAGGATAAGTTTTGCCATATTCACTATCAATTGTAGGATTATGATAAAAAATCGTTGTATTGCCCTGTGAAGGCTCTTTAAACACCCACAAAGCATTATTACCTGGAACTATTGCTTTAACTTTGGATAAATCGCCTTCATTATAATAGTCTAAATCGCTACAGTATGTTGGGTCATTAAGCGATGTATGCCATATAACATTAGGATAATTTGGATTGCCACTGAAGAATATTCTATTATCAAATACAGCCAGCAAAGTACAACCATTTATTCTGTCTTTGTAACCATTTATAGTCTTTCTAAATGTTATCACTACATTATCTTGACCATCTGTTAAGGGCTTAGAAGGCACTTCATTAAAAGTGATTATCCCCGCACTTGTATTAACACTATAGTCAATATCTTCTTTTAGAATATTATCATTGCATACTACGATAACATTAAAATCACTATCTATTTGCTCAGCATCTAAATGATATTCTTTTGTTTCGCCGTCTGCACAAAACGAGTTTCTTCTTATTCCAGTAAGCATATTAATATCTTGATATTTTGTACCGCCGCCTAATGGTGCTCTGGATATAGTTGTTGTTGGAATATAGCCAGTAACTTCATGACAACTTTCGCCATCAAATTGTAAATAGTTAATGCCATCTTTAATATAGAATATATTGTTATAAATAAAGCTTTGGCTTTTTATAACATTCATCCCTTCAAATATAACCTTTTCTTCTCCATTTACAATATCGTATAGTTTCGCTCCACAATGAACTATCATATGCTCTACTTTTTCAACGGTATAAAAAAATAGCCCAAATACAGAGTTATTAAAAGCCTTTAGTAACTCTAAATCTGGGCGTGTTTCTATGCATTTACCCAAATTACTTTTATAGTTTTTCCACATATTAAGTGCGTCTGGGCTTCTTGTTAAACTTATGTCTTTTTTAGTGAAATCGACGCCTCTAAAATCTGTATATTGTCTTGTGATTAATGAACCACTTATTTCTGTACTAGACATCAAAACCACCTTCTACTTCCATACTTGGCATTGCATTTCTAGAATCAAGAGTTTGAATCATTTGATTATACCTTGTTGCATATATTTGACCATAGCTGTTGGATACATCTGCTTTTAATACATCTGCAGCCACTCCGTAAGGCATTATTTCTAAAGCATCCAAGCTTAATTCCATTTCGTAATCATTTGACGTATTTTCGTCTATAACTGTTGGATATTTATAGTAATCTATTTCTGCTATACCACTTTCTAGTATTTTAAATATTGTACCATTAGCCTTTGAATCAAAGCTAACTCCTTTTATAATTTCTATTTGATATATTTTACATTTAGTTTTTTTCTCAATTTTGGCAAAATTAATAGTGTCTCCCTCTTCTACATCTAATTCGATATATCCTGGAATTTTTTTATATCTTGATAATTCGAATTGGATAGCGTTGATAACATGATTTAACTTTAATTCAATGTCTGGGTCATTAGTTTCCTCTGTTTTTTCAGTATCAGCTTCTTCAATTAAAGTAAGAACTTTCTTTTTTATATCTCCTAATGTCATATTATCTCTCCTCTAAATGTTTTAATTTTTCTTCTATGTTTTTTATTTGCAATTCAACAACTGGCATACGTTTAGCAAAATTGTTGTGTTCTCTAACTTCTCTAGTTAGCTCAGTTATTTTTTCGTCAGTAACAGCTTGCTTTTTATCGAGTGTGCTCTCTATTTTTTTGTTTGACTGGGAATTAGTAAAGACTACCCCTATTAAGGATAGCCCACTACCAATTAGCGTAACTAAAACAGCCTCACTCATCTATTTCCTCATAAAGATTGTTCATCATCTCTTCAGTAAATGAGCTTGGAACATACACTACTTTTGAATATGTAGGAAAATGTTCTTCTACTTTGTTACCATTTTCATCTGTATAAGCTTCTTTATAGTTATCGTTTTTACTCTTTATTTTTTTATTATCGTTTGCCACAATTTTATATGGTATTTTATCTTTAATTAACTTCATTAAGACACACTCCATCCTTTAGTTGTTGCTATAGCTATTTCGTCTTCTGTTAACTTAGCCAAATTAGTTGAGCCTAGTACTAATTGCTGAGTAGCGACTCCAGCGCTTGCAATGTCATAAAGGCCATTGATTACGTTCATTAGGCTTTCATGAGTTAAATTTATTTCTTTGCTCATATCCAATTTATAATTATAATCATTACTAGAAGAGCTAGTGGTATATGCTTTTCCAAGATTAATAAAGCCACCAAAATCTTCAAGAGCTGGAGCTCCGGAATTTGGCATAACGCTTCTAACATTAATAACATTTGAAAAGTCTAAAGAACACAATTTTTTTAACTTGGGTACTTCTTGGAACATATAATCAGCGTTAACTAAATAATTTGTATTCCAATTTTTAATTTCTATCAAATTTTGACAATGGTAAAACCAGTTTGACGAATAGTGTTGCTTATATTGACTATAAGATGGCATCTTCATATTTGATAAATCGGCTACAATAAGGCCTGAGTTACCAAATATGTTACTGGTATTACCATTTCCGTTGTAATCTATTTCACTTATATCAATAGCCGGAATCTCTGTCATAGAAGTACAGCCATAAAACATATAACCACAGTCCTTTAATTTAGGCAAATTCATTGCATTTATAGCTTCTGTTGTTAGTGATTTACATCCATAAAACATGTTTTGTGTATATTGAACATTAGCATAATTTAATTTTGGAACTTTTAGTAATGATATGCAATTATAAAATGCATATTCATATCTCGTACATTTTGAAACATCAAGATTAGGAATCTCAGTAATACTTTGAAGATTTGCAAAAGCATACGCCATATTAGTAACTTCATTAGGAATATCCACTGTGGGAAGTTTTTTTATACATTTTAAATAAAAATACCCGTCATACGTATTGCCACCTGTAACAACATTATCACTATTAATAAAAGCACTAATATCGCCACTTTTAATGTTGTTAATATTAGTAGCCATTTCATCAAGTGTCATTTTATCAGTCGAGCCTGTTTTATTTCTTATGCTTTCTGCAATAGCAGATAATTTATCAGTAAGAGCCATTCTCAACAACTCCAATCTGTGTATTAATATAGTCTTGAATGCTTTTTATATCATCCGGTGTCCAGTAATCAGTACCTCTAATTGGAGTATGTCCGGCTTCACCAGTATCGCCTTTTTCTCCCTTTTCTCCTGTATCGCCTTTTAAGCCCTGAATTCCTTGTTCTCCTTTTTCTCCGGTTTCTCCTTTTAAACCCTGGATACCCTGAATTCCCTGTGGCCCAGTTTTTCCCTGCTCGCCCTTTTGACCTTGGATACCTTGCTCACCTTGAATACCTTTTTCTCCCTGTAAGCCTTTTTCGCCTTGAGGGCCAGTTAAGCCTTGAATGCCCTGTTCACCTCTTGAAGCAACTAATTGGAAATATTCCTCATTAGTTGGTAGATTTCCTTGAGTATCTTTTAAAGCAATATATGAGCTTCCATTATATACAACTAAATCTAAAATTTCATATTTCGCATTGTCGTTATATTCACCTTTCGGCGTTATTAACACCTTACCTAAATTTGTTTTAGCCATTTATTTCCACCTCCAAATTTCCATTTTCTATAGTAAAATCTATATCTTCCAAATTATCACTCTTGGTCATTTCTAATTGGCCTGTTTTAAAGTTGATTTCAAAAGTTGCAAAATTGCAGTCTCCCTTATCACCCTTTTCACCTTTCGGACCCCTTGGATAAATACCACTCTTAATAGTTTTTAAAGCGGTTAGTTTTCCTTTTAAAATCATTCTTTATCAGCTCCTTCTGGATAAAGCATAAATATCTTTTCGCCGTCATCGTCATAGCCAATTAGTGTTTGAATATCATTTAAGCTTATTTCATACCAATACTCAATAGCTTTGTTTGCATAAGCTCCAATTTTAGTATCTTCACTATCCAAACAAATATTAATATCAGTGCTTGCTTCTTCAACAATTACTTTTTTTTCTAACACAGGAGGTAAGTCTAATCCTTTTTTGGTATATATTCCTAATTTAATAACATCACCTTTTTGAAAAGTATATAATTCACCATTATCTGTTTGACACTGTACAGAAATTGTGGCTTTATCTCCTCTTGTTAATGAAATTGTTGTATCTTCAATTTTATACATACTACACTTCCTTTATATTATTTAAATCACTTATTGCTTCCTCAATTGTTTGCATGCTTTCAGCTGGTTTAATATATCCACGGTCTTTTTCTTCAAATATAAGAATATCTCCTTCTTTTAAATTAATCGTGGTATCATAAGTCGATGTATAATCCTTACCTTTAATGCATGTAACAGAATGAAATACTAAGTCTTTTAAACTTTGTTTAACATTATCGTTTTCATATTCAAGTTTCGTGTTCTTATCTACTATAATTCCTGGATACATGTTTATATCTGGTGTTCTAATAAATTTAATATATTTCATAAAAATCCTCCTTAAAAATGGTCGGGTAGACGGATTTGCACCGTCATAGCTTTTATTCCCGATAAAAAGAGGCTATCGCTAGCCCCTATAACTATGCTAATGGTATTTTAACTACTTGAATTCTTGCTTCATCAACTACTTTAGCACCAAATGTATCTAAGCCTCTAATAATATCTTTGAATTTCTTTTCGGCTCTTAGTGCTTCTACTTCATTGATTTGACCAGCAAAAGCAATAGCTTTCTTACCACGAATATCACAATATGAATATTTAGTACCACTGCCACTAATGTCTTTTGCCATATTATTTGTCATTACAACTTCAAAACTGTCATAAACACCTACGATACCTTTTTTAATATATTCAGGATTATTAGTTGATAATGTAACTAATTCATTTTTAAAAACATTATAAGCTGCTGGGGTAATTTCAATTACACCTTCTTCATTGAAATTTCTTTCACGAAGTGATACGATAGCTGCATCAATAGCTGTTTTAACAGCTTCGCTTGTTAAAGCTGTAGCCACTGTTGCATTTTTTGCACCTTTGATAAGTGTTGCAACATAACTATCTCTTGCTACTGCTAATCCATGAACGGCTTTCTTTTGGTATGCATTTTGTAAGCCTGGTACTGATTGAGCCTTGTTAACATCATCAACATAGAACGCAAAGTAATTTGCTTGGTCTATTGTTAATAGTTGACTTTTATCATCCATCTCTTCAATTTCAATGTCGCTACCATCATATTTTCCAATAGTTGGTTCTCCAACTCCTAGAATTTTTACTGATTTGGCGTATTCACAGTCGCCCTCATATTCTCTATTACAATTTTGTACTAGTTTTGTTTCTAATTCTAAATCATCTTGAATTTTTTTACTCCAAATAGTTTGGATAAAATTTGAAACTGCCATTAATATCATTCCCTTCTATTGCAACGGGTTGCTACCATTTAGCCATAGATTTCTCTATCGCCTTAAATAATTCAGGGTTTTTGTCTAAATCTTCTCTTGTAAATTGCAGTGCTTCGTCTTTTGTATAAAAGTCTTTCACTGTAGAATCTTTAGACTTTACACCTTTCATGCTTCCCATTGGTTCAACCGTTGGCTTCGGTTTAAATTTTGAATAAAAATCATATTTATCTTTGATAGACATGTTTTTATCTAAATGTTCAGCAAATTCTTTAAAATTTTTATCTTCTAAGGCTTCTTTGCCTACGCCAATTGAAGCTAGAGCTTTTAAGTCCTCTTGCTTTTGACGTTCTTGAGCTAGTTTTGTAAATACTAGTCTTTCCCTAGAAGTCATGTTCTCTGTTCCTTTATTAGCTAATCTATCAGTTTCTTCTACTATGTCTTCATAACCTGAAGCAATAATATCTTTTGCCTCAGCATCAGCTAAAAGTTCTTCTTCACGACTAGAGTAGTTTCTTTGATAATCTGGTATATCAACATTCCTTTCACTATAGAATTTTTTCATTTCTTCTGTAGCTTTTTTAGGATTATCTACTCCTATGCCTTTCTTGGTAACATAAGCCAGCTCCAAGTCATCAGCATATTTGTCTTCAAGTTCTCTACGTATCTTTGCTTCTTTTCTAGCAATTTTTTTAGCCAACAAATCGTCGACTTTGCTATTTAATTCTGCTTCGGTATAGAGTTTTGGCTCTTCAGTTGTTACTTCTTCAACTTTTTGACCATCAACAAGTTCTTCTGTTGCTTGTTCCACAACATTTTCAGTGCTTTGCACAAGTTCTTCGTTATTTTCCATAACTATTCCTTCCTATTTTTTAGAGTTTGCTTCTCTACTTCCATAGCTTTTAAAGTCTTCAATGCTTGGACAATTATTTTAATTTTGGCTGCTTCACTAGGGCTCGAACCTAGAAAATAACGGAGTCAAAGTCCGCTGTGTTACCATTTCACCATGGAGCAAAAAAAGCACCTATTGAAGTGCTTGTACTTGATTAGCCATGCCAGCCTGAGCATTAACATCGCTATTAATAAATGAATTAACTTGCTGTTGCATCAACTGAGCATTAGCATTAATCATTGCAATATTCTTTTGAGTTTGTTCCATCATTTCTATTGCTTTTAACAATTTAGTTTTTGGAGCTACAGCATCATCGTCTAGCAAATTAACATATATCTTTAATTCTGGAAGCTTTTGAATATTAAACATACCGGCCTTAAACATATTTTCCAAAGATAACTCTTGAGCATATTTATCATAAGCGCCTTTAGGAGTAACATCTACTTTTACTGATATCTTTAACTGCTCTAAAACACTAGATGGTACTTTTTGTAGTACTATCTCTTTGTCAGCAGATTCAGGTATTGGAACTTCTTTTTCCAAAGTTATTCCTTCAGGAGAATATGCAACTAAGTTGTCAAACCAAATTCGTGCTAATCCTTCAATGAATCTTTTCAAAGAAGATGTTTGTTCAACTAGCGGCTGTTGTGAGGCTTGTTGTACTGCTAAAATTGCCTTACCCGAAGCATCTTCAGGATTAACTTCACCGGTGGCAATGTCTCCAGCTCCTGCTAGTTCTCTAGTAGTTGAAATTAATTCAGTTCTTAATTTTTCTACATCAGGACTCATTTGAGCAGGATTTATGTATCCAACTACTTTGTTAACATCGTCAACTGTTTGACCATTCTTAATTCTTATAGTAGCTCCTACACGGTTAATATCTCCCGGGTTACTAACTTTATCGACATTAACCACTTTAGTTTGGTATGCTGTCAATTTTACTACTAAAGCGCTCCTCATTAATATCTTGTTAGTTTCCTGCTGATTAGGTATAAGATGTTTTACTTCACCTTCGCCTCTAGCAGAGCCTTCTTTTTCTTCCCACAACATATGCTCTATTGGATAAAGAGTTAACCCGGTGTCAGTATCTTCCTTTATTTTGCAATACCTAGTAGCTATTTCAAAATGAACTTTTCCGTCTTTTTTATACATTTTTGTAACAACAGTAACATTACTGTCTTTTTCATATTTAGCTAATTCTCCAGCCTCTTCAAAATAATCATTATCACCAATTATCTTTTCAATTTCTTCTTCAGCTACTCCATATCTTTTTGCTTCTTCTCTTGCATTAATTACAGGAATTCTTTTTTTAATTAAAATATATGGTTGGCTTTGAATATCGCTATCATTTTCATTGCCATAAAAAACATTATTTTTACTAAGTATTTCGTTAACTGGAGCTTGATTTTCTGTATCGTAGTTAACATAGATAATACCCTCGCTATTTATGGCACTATCCTTAGCTATCTTTTTTATTTTATAGTCCATGTTGTCTTTTTCCCATATTTTGTGGGCATTTAAATTTAATAAATCACATGTTTCGTCAGCTGTTTCTTTAAATTCTTTATTCTCATAATTTTCGCTAGAATAGTTCACAGCCCATAGATTAGATGTTATTGTTCCAACTTTATATTTTACTATCGGCTTAATAAAGTTTTCTTGAATAGGCTCTACACCCTTTACAACAAGACCATCCCATTGATTACCATTGTACATGCGATAATTGTCATCTGTTTCTTTGAACATATTAAGCATTCTACAATAGTTTTTACATCTTTCATATAAATCCCATATATCTGTTTTAGGTAATTCTTCTATAGTCATTATATCCCTCCTTAATCAATTTTCTTTTGAGGCTTACTCGTACCATAATTGTCTATGTTTTCCAGTGAAGTCATTAGTGCTGACATCTCTTTTTCATACTCTTTTTGTACTTTATGCTCTTTTATGCCTTCACTAATTCCTTTGATAGGATTAGATATTGGCTCTTCTATTTTTGATTCTTCTGGAATCTTTTGACCAATTTTTATTCCAAAATAAAAAGCCTTTATCATTAAAAAAGCTTCTACTAAAATAGTTAAAATAAATATTATTAATAATCTTTCCATTATTTCTCCTTAAATTATTTGTATTTCTTCTCCATAATCTTCAACCACTGTTTCAGTATTATGAAATTTATCTTGCAATATTTGATAAGGTGTTAATGGCTCTTCGTCAAATACTACTTGTTCCCTAATAAAATGTGCTATTGCTAATCCCATCATTTGGTCATCATGACCACCTAATGGAGCTTCGATTCTTCCTTTTTCATTTCTTACAATTGTTAATAATTCTTCTAATGTATCTCTATCATTAATAGTATCTGTATTTTCTCTTACAATTTGAATTAAGCCCGATATTATTGTAGGTCTCGTTAATTTTGTAGTCTTGAAACCAAATCTTTTTTCAGTTTTATTAGTGTATGTATCTTGAGCTAATCTAACATATTGGTTTTCGTATCCTAACCTTTGTAATTCCATTATTGGAAAGCTATCAAAATTAGCTTCTATACCTATCAAAGCGTATTCGTAATATATTCCTAAACAATACATTTGCTTTGCATACTGGTCTGGGTCAAATTGCTGTTTTAACGTTGCCACTTGTTCTCCTGTCTTAGCATTTAAAACATGCCCTGTGTAGTTATCACTGCCATCGCCTGCAGTATCGCCACCAATACAATATTTTGTTATTTCTGGAACATTAGGAACTTTATAAATCTTTATACATCCATTTCTATCGTTTATCCATCTAATATGAGTAATCTTTAGTCCATCATAATCATATTCGAAATAACCTATTTTAATTGGCTTAGGAATCATTTGAAGTCTGTCTTGTATCTTTCTAGCATCAAATACTGTTTTGCCCAAAATTCCCCATTCTCCTAAGCAATAAACCCTATATGTATATTCGTCAACTTCTTTTAAGTCCTCTAAAGCCTTTCTATCGTCAGCAGTTAAGAACTTATTGTCTTTATATGTACTAAAGCATACTGTCGCTAAATTACTATCTATAAAATGTCTTTTAATCCAGTGTTGGACGTTGATAGGGTTAAAACTCAATATCATTTGTTTCTTGCTATTGCCTCCTCTTAAACGTACCTTTAACTGATTTATATCAGCCTCTTGGCATTCTGTAGCTTCTTCTATCCAAATATCTGTTAATTCTCCATTTTCAAAAGTTATAGATTTAATTTTTTCTACATCGTCTAAACCTGCAAAAGCAATTTCGTTATTAGTTAATAAACATTTAATGCGCATATCGCCTTCGTTTATTTTGAAATACTTAGATAAATTCCAGTTTTTTATTACTTGCTTAAAAAGTGGGAATGTACTTTTCCTATTTGTATCTCCAGTTTGTCTTACTACTAGTAGATTGCATCTTTTGGGACTAATTAGTTTTAATACTTCTCTTTGTGCTATGAAATAACTTTTACCGCTTGACCCACCGCCATAAAATATTAGATATCTATCACTGTTATATAGGAATGGTAAATAAACATCATTAAAAACATTTTTATTGATTTTAATGTTTATTGTCATTCATCATCACTTAGTTCGATATTAATTGTTATATCGCTACTTACATCGGCTTCTACTTTATCTGTTGGCTTTTCTCCTATGGTATCTCTTAAAAATGTTATGGCTTGCACATTGCCTTTATTGGCTTGTTCAATCATTGATTTAATCATGCCATCAATACTTTGGCCTAGTTGTTTTTCAATTGCTTTTTTAAACATCTTTTTTTCTCTTCTTGCTTCGCCAGATTTGATTCCACCGGCTCTGCCTCGTTTCTTTGCTTCTTCTCTGCTTAACTCGCCTTTTTTAATTGGCTTTAAATTTTCTTCATTCATAGGTCTTCACCTCATTTCTTATTAATAGATACTGTACTAACGATATAAAGGCTTTTTACATACTAATATAGCAATTCTTCCTTTGTTAGTCATGATTAAATATTTGGTCGATTGCAAACCTATATTTCTTCACTAGGAATATTAATCAATCTTGCAAGTTATTAATTAATATTGCACCGTTTCATTTCCCAGCATACCCAATTTATATATCATTAGTACACTACCTATTAAGGCAGTGCATGAAAAACAAAATCATAATTAATGTGGTACTAATAAGTACCATAGAATATCATTTATGGCACGTCCTTAAGGATTTGAACCCTAATTGATGGTTCTGGAGACCATAGTCCTACCATTGAACGAAAGACGCATATTTATGATACTCTATGCTGCTTATAAATACACTCGAATATGAAAAAAAGAACCTGCTAAAGTTCTTGTGAGGGTTTTCATTTCGTATAGAAAAGAGTTCTGTGATAATTCAATATATCACATATTATCATTATATAAAAATAAGTGTGTCAAAGTGTGTCAAAATGTTACAATCATACATTTCTTTTTCTTTTGTAATTTCTATATATTCTTTGACAAGTGCTTTTGCTAAATGGAGTATTGAATGCTATATATAACCATGTATTGCCTTTTTCCCGAAGATATATAATTTTTTGCTCCCACTCACTATATTCGCCTATTCTTTTTAGTTCTTTGCTTAAATAGCTTTCTAATAACCTTATTTCGTCTTGTAAAAACTCTATTATCGGGTCAAGTTCTTCATTTGTCATAACATATTTTTCAAATAAGTTAACCCTTTGACCTCCTGATACATTAATATCTTTTAACTTACTTGACTTCGGTTGTGTCATGTTAAAAGACTGCTCTTTTTTGGATAGATAGAAGTCTAATTTATTATTTAATTCTTCTATTTTTGATTTAATTTTGGTTATGCTCATATCGCCTAAATTATATTTTTGATTAACCATTGTACCTCCAACTTTTTTTACCAATTACCCCTGTTATCTATTTCTCAATAGTTTAAATAATACTATTAATCTAATTACTGGTATAAATGCCACAAGTCTCATCTTGTAGGAAATCATAAAGGTTGATGTTTCATATAGCCATAGAATCAATACACTTATAATTAAATATAAATTTATTATAAAAATAATCATATCATTTTTTCCTTCCATACATATAAACTCTCATTGGTAAGTCTAAGGCCTTATTTGCAGTTGCTTCATTAACCAAAAGCTTTAAATCAACTTTTAAGGCATCAGCTATAACATCAATATTACGACAAGTTAAATTTGCATTACCACTCTCAATAACACTAATATATGCCATTTTAAAGTTAGTTAGCTTTGCAAGTTCTTCCTGCGTTAAACCTTTTTGATATCTATACCATCTTGTATTTAAACCAATTAATTCTTGCATTTTCATTTTATTGTCCTCCTTCTTTCTCACATGCCACCACCCCTTGTGTAACTTATGTTGAGTATATTGCTCTTTTAAGAAACTTTCAAATAATTTTTGAAATTCCTTATCACCCATTATTAAGACTTTCTATTACTCCATTAACTAGTTCTGCTAATTTATCACCACAACTATCTTCCATGTTCATTCTTGCTTGAATATAATTGCCTTCTTTAATAGTATCAGGTATAAAAGCAAAGCTGTTATGTCCAATTATACTTACATATAAATAATAATCACGTATTCCTCTTTGAAAGTATCCTATCTTCGTTATCCCTAATTTAAAGATTATGTCCAAATGCGTGTACTTTTCATCAGTCCATCCAATTCCAATTGCTTCATTATTTTTTAAAGCTTTGGCTATAGCGTTATATGTTTCTTTACCATTTATTACTTCGCCAAAAGAATCATAATTAAAATTATTCATTACTATCACTCCTTTGTATTTTCTTTTTATGAATGGTTGTACCCAATAAGTACATTGTGGACATATTATACCAGTAGAATCATCATAACTATGCTTTATGTCTTCTTCCATATAAGTAAATTTACAACCACAAGCCCCACATTTTGCAATGTAAATCCTTTTATTTGGTGACGTTTTAGTTCCTTTTTTAATTATTTCCATTCTGACACCTCTTTTAGATAACTATTCACAAATTCAATTGCCATTTTGTTAATTTTTTCTTGTGAAGCACCTTGATTT
>ERZ1034920.585-NODE-585-length-27844-cov-63.630213_pt1 | contig 27844 bp, 28 predicted proteins | sample MGYA00520688_ERZ1034920 | MGnify/ENA primary metagenome ERZ1034920 (study PRJEB33766, sample SAMN09781785) | gut metagenome | biome: gut microbiome | host: Homo sapiens | place: Madagascar | study: EMG produced TPA metagenomics assembly of the PRJNA485056 data...
TTCTTTCTTTCTTATTGTGAGAAAGAAAGAAAGAAAGGAAAGTCAAATAGATGTAGAAACAAATATTTTATCGTTTTAAAAAAACGCCCAGAAATCTGAGCGTAATTTATATTATCCTAATTTCTTAAGGATATTATCTAATTGTGTTTTAGTCATTTCTAGCTTTTCTGTGTAAGATGCTAGCTTTTCTTTTTCTGCGTTGACTTTAGCTTCTGGTGCTTTATTGACGAATCCAGGATTTTTCAGCATGCCTGAACAACGTTTGATTTCGTTTTCTAAGCGTGCAATTTCTTTTTCAAGTTTTCCCTTTTCTTCTTCTAAGTCAATCAATGCATCCATCGCAACTGTTAATACAGCTTTTTCAATTGTACGAGAAAGTACATCTTCTGTATTTAAATCTTCTTTTACTGTGGCATGTGCCATACGTGCTAAAATGGCAGTTGATTCTGAATTTAATGCTACATAACCATTGTCGTTGTGTAATGAAATTGTTAAGTCTTCACTTGGTTTCATTGAGTATTCAACTTTGATTTCACGAACCGTTTGAATTGCACTAATAACTAATGCCATTTCATCTTTTTCTGCATCTGTATATTCAAATTCAACTTTTTCTGGCCAAGTTTCAACATTTAAGCTTTCTTTATCATGAGGCAAGTTCAAATAGATTTCTTCCGTCACAAATGGCATGAATGGAGATAATACTTTTAAAATTCCCATCATGACTGTGTATAGTACAGCTTTTGTGTTGGCTACTAAACTTTCGTCTTCTGAATATAGAGTAGCTTTAGAAAGTTCAATGTACCAGCTGCAGAAATCATCCCATACAAAGCTATATAGTTCGTTTCCTACAATAGCCAATTCATATTTGTCCATGTTTGTAGATACATGGTCTAATACTTCGTTAAAACGAGCTAAGATCCATTTGTCTACACTATTCGCTTTTGACATGTCTAGTTCTGGTTTTGTATCTCCAATTTGCATTTGAACATAACGAGCTGCATTCCAGATCTTATTGATAAAGTTCCAGCTAGCATCCATCTTTGTTTCATCAAAACGTAAGTCTTGTCCTGGAGTTGAATTTGTTGTTAAGAAGAAACGTAAGGCATCAGCACCTTTTTCTTGAATCACATCCATTGGGTCAATACCATTGCCTAATGATTTAGACATTTTACGTCCTTGTGTATCACGAACAAGACCATGGATCAACACGTCTTTGAATGGACGGTTCTTCATACAGTAGCGTGTTTGGAATGCCATACGGGCTACCCAGAAGAAGATGATGTCATATCCTGTTACTAATACATCATTTGGGAAATAACGTTCTAGATCGGCTGTTGTTTCTGGCCAGCCAAGTGTTGAGAATGGCCATAATGCACTTGAGAACCAAGTATCCAATACATCTTCATCTTGCGTCCAGTTTTCAATGTCTTTTGGATCTTCCATACCCACATAGATTTCACCCGTTTCTTTGTTTGTCCAAGCAGGAATTCGATGTCCCCACCACAATTGACGTGAAATACACCAATCTTCAATATTTTCTAGCCATTGTTCAAATGTTTTATTGAAACGAGAAGGTACAAAGTTAATTCTTTGATCTTCAATTTCTTGATTCTTTAATACCTCTTCAGCCAATGGTTTCATCTTTACAAACCATTGTTTACTTAAGTAAGGTTCTACAATTACACCTGTTCTTTCAGAGTGTCCGACTTGGTGTAAATGTTCTTCAATATGATCAACTACACCGGCTTCTTTAAAGTCATTGACTAAAGCATCACGACATTCAAAACGATCCATACCAGCATACTTACCACACATGTCATTCATCGTTCCATCTGGATTCATACAGATAGGCATTGGTAAGTTGTATTTTTTAGCTAATGCGAAGTCATTAGGGTCATGTGCTGGTGTACATTTCATAACAGCTGTACCAAAACTCATATCAATATAATCATCGGCCATGATTGGAAGTTTATCTCCATTGGCAGGGTTAATGGCATGCATTCCAACAATGTCTTTATATCTTTCGTCGTCTGGGTGAACAAAGATAGCTTGGTCGGCAAACATGGTTTCTGGACGTGTTGTCGCAATCACTAATTCTTTTCCTGTTTCAACGACTTTATATTTAAAGTAGTACATGTGACCCATGATTTCTTTGTGTTCTACTTCAATATTACTTAATGCAGTTTTAGCTTCAGGATCCCAGTTGATGATTCTTTCACCTTGATAGATCAATCCATCATTATATAAGTCTACGAATACTTTGCGTACCGCATGACTTAATCCTTCGTCTAATGTAAAGCGTTCACGACTATAATCTAAAGATAAGCCTAATTTAGCCCATTGGCTACGAATGGTAGAAGCATATTCTTCTTTCCATTCCCATGCTCTTTCTAAGAATTTTTCACGACCAATATCATAACGAGAAATGCCTTCTGATTTTAAACGTGCATCTACCTTTGCCTGTGTCGCAATACCTGCATGGTCCATTCCGGCTACCCAACACACGTCATAGCCTTTTAATCTTTTATAACGGCATAAAATATCTTGTAGTGTTGTATCCCATGCATGTCCTAAGTGTAGCTTTCCAGTTACGTTTGGTGGAGGGATCACAATACAATATGGGCGTTTTGATAGATCGCCCGCTGTGAAATATCCTTTTTCAATCCAATTTTGGTATTTATCATTTTCTACTGCTAAATGATTATATTTTGCTTCCAACGTCATCCACAATCATCCTTTCTGTACATATAAAAAAGCACATCCCCATAGGACGTGCTTGACGTGGTACCACCTAATTTTATTCTCATTCACATTAACGCTGTGTCACGAAATTTACTACTTCATTTCATAAATTCAACTCAAAGACTACCTTCATCTACCCTATACACAAGCTTTCACCAACCGCCTGCTCTCTAAAGAATACAAGTAAATTACTCCTTCTTGTCATCGCTTTGAGTTTAGTTTATCAAAGAAAAAGTAAAAACTCAAATCATTTTGAAAAATAAGTTGTTTTATTCTCTCGTTTACTATATGATGATTAAAGAAAGCGGTGTAAACATGGATAATCAATTATACAATCAAATCAAAGCTGTTCATGAACAGTATATTAAAGAACAAAATCGTTTAGAAGATGAAATCGATCGTTTAAGACGAGAAATCGTATGCCTCGATAACGAGGATGAAATCGAAGCCTTGAATAAACTTGTTCGAATCGATGACATCAAACGTAAAATGGTTGTAGAATTCATTCATAGTTTAGATAAGATTGTGGAGCAATAAATCCACAATCTTTTTTTAAATTCTAGAATCCATCCGTGATAATTTTTGGTTTATTTGCAATTACATTACTACCATAATATATTTGCATTCTTTCACCCTCTATCGTCTTAACTTAATATGGGTATCAAAACATTTATATGAACCATCTAAATATATTTTTCCCTAACAAAGCATCTTACCTATACCTATTCCAATTCTTTAATACCCTTATTCTACAAGTTCACATACAACTCCCTTATCTAGAATGAACTTGATCTTACCCTGTGCCTCATCTTCGATCTTATCATATAATCTTCCAGCACTATAGCTTTCTCCAAGTACTGTATATGGACTGTTGGCAACATAGCCAATCTTTCCTAGTCCTACAAGATTGACACTAATGGCTTCCTTATCACATTCATTATCTTTATCTTTCTTTAGATAAACGACCATTTCCTTTTCTAGAAACTCATTTCCGTAATAATGGTTTAAACCAGTGATAGTGAAATAAATGTTTGACATCTTCTTGTCCTCCTTTTGATTTCACAATATATCTTTAATTGACATTATACGTGTCTAAATATGAAATAAATCAAATTTTCTTTAGAATACATCATTGGACTATTGGGAAAATACACAATCATGCGAAAGATATAATAGACAATCATGAAAATAGCCCAGATGATCAATAGTTTCTTGATTCTTTCCGGTTTATTTAAATTCATCAATACTACCACAAACACAATAAGAGTAGGAATAAGGAGTGCATGATAATAGAGGGATAAAGAGAATTTAAAATGAAGTAGATAATATAGGCTTGTTTTCATGTTGCATCCAGGACATGGTAAGCCTGTAACCCTTTGAATAGGACATTTATAGAATAATAAAAGAAGGAATAGTATAAGAACTATTCCTAAAGTCTTAGTTTTTTGTGAGTCCATTGATATTACTTTGTAGGATGCAATAAGAAACTAATGATAATTGTAGAATGGCTAATACCATTAGAATAACACTATCATCACTTAAATGTTGACCATTTTTAGTTAGACTTGAAACCATCTTACCAGCCTTCCACATGTAGTAGATATGATAAATACCACAAGTGACAATACTTAATATAACTACAAGGAATGGATCAGGTCCTTTTTCTTGATGTTGGCTTGCACATAGATCATTTAAATCTTTTGCGATGGTATATAGCCAATATAGACCATACAATCCACATGTCACAAACGTTAATACTACATTTAAGGCAATACTCTTTTCTTTGACAACATAATAAGAAGGTTGTGGTGTAGGTTCTGGTTCAGGCATTTCATTTCCTGCAAGCTCCGTATTTTTTAAGCGCGTCCAATCTTGCATACCTGTTTTCCATACAAAGCTATTGCCTGTAAGAATACCCGCATCCATAAAACCTTTCATTTCTTCTTGTGAATAAGGTCCTTTTGAATCATTGTTTTCTACATAGTACCAATTCTTTTCTTCATCCACACTCAAAAATTCATTGAGTTCACTATCTTCTAATTTTTGCCAATCTTTTAAACTAGCCTTCCATACAAGAGTCGAACCCGTAATTTTATTGGATTCAATCAATTCTTTCATTTCTTCTAAAGTAAATGCACCTTTAGAATCATTATTCTCTACATAATACCATTCTTTAGCTTGGGTTTTATCAACAACCTCAATAGGTTCAATACTATCTTCTTCGACTTCGACTTCTACTTTCGTTCCGCAATTTGAGCAGAACTTTGCATCGTCACTGATTTCGTGACCACAATTTTTACAAAACATAACAAACATCCTTTCGATTGATTCAATTATAAGATGAATCTCTTGTTATCTCAACTACTTAAGAAAAACTTAAGATTATAAATTTGTCGATTCAACAAAACACATAGCTTATGAATACGTTGATCTGAATAGTAAGTCATATGTTGATATTGATGCAACAAATCATCAAACCATGCAGGTAAGTCTTGTAGCGCATCTATATCAATGCGATTTAAATCTTGTACAACTTGAATAATTTCTTTAAACGGTTTGATTTCATAAAAGAATTTTCCTTCACCAACAACATGCATTTCATTATCATCATAATATTGAATATTAAGACTTTGTCCATTATCAAATATAGGTGCAACATCCACCCATTTGAGTGTATTCACATTTCGAATTATGCCAAAATTATTTAAATGACGATCTTCATTCAACATTAAATAGTCGAGTATAAACATATTCTCCATTTTAATACGAGCATCTTCAATACCTTCTGATTCTAATTTTTTAATATAAGACTCATAGTCATCTATCGAATCATCCATAATTTGACGACCCGTTACAAGCTCTGTATTGATATCAATGAAACCTGGACATTTAGAAACAACCATATCTTTGTAGATTGCCAATGAGTATTCAACATGATCAAATCCTAGTCTTCTACAAATTTCACTAGCCAAAACTTCATTAAAAGGTTGTAGTGTTTCACTTTTATACCCACCCTTCAATAAATAGCGAATACCATCTTCAATGATCCAAGCCTTTCTTAACATACCATCCGTGGTATTATTTGGAGAATATAATGAAGATTCATTTTGAATACGATCACTATTCTTTGATAAAGAAGCATCCATGAATGGAGCATATTCAAAATCATTTTCAAAGAAATTGATCTTATCATAGGATATATCTAAATCCTTTGGTTTTAACCAATATTGATCGGATAAGGATAAACCAAAAGCCTTATCCAATAATTCACTTGGTGCATGTACATTCAAGCGGTGCATCAATAAGTCCAACCGATCTCTAAAAGATGGAATGCCACGATTTTTAAACCATTCACTCAATTGAACACATAAAGAATTCGAATTACGCAAATGATAAGGCGCATAATCCATATTACACAACACATATATATTTGTGAATACACCAACACCACTATTATATTCAGCCTCTAGTACAGGTGTATTTTTATTCATTAAGATACATCTCATATTCTTTTCTCCAATATTAAACTACACACTAATTATACAAAATATTCTTCATTTAAGATATATTTACATTCTTTTTTAACAAAAGCATCCCGCTCATCCTGCACTAACGATCCCAGTAAATTTATTTGGTAACTAAGTTATATTGGACAAGGCTAGAAAAGGTGTTTGCGATAGCGGAAAATATTAGGGTGAATCAAATAAAAGTTTCCTAAATGGGAAAATAACATGATATTTTGCGTATAATTTGCCATACTGAGAAAAAAAGGAGGAATGCAGATATTTCCACATTTCTTTTTACCATTCAATATCATTGAAATTCACAATAGGCATAGCTCCATACCTTCCCTGCAAATATCCTTTTTGAATATTTTCTGATTTTCGTGGTGAAAAATCATCTAAAGAATATAAATCAGAAACACCCGTTTTATTATCTTTTTCAACAAAGTAAATTTGATCTCGTCTAAATAAATTTAAATCCAACAAACTAATTTCATGCGTATTAAAAATTAATTGAGCACTCTTCTTATTAATATTTGGATTTTGAAACATTTCAATCAATGATTTAGTCATTGCAGGATGCAATGCATTATCAATTTCATCAATAATTATTGTTTTTCCATTTTCCAATGCATTCTTTAAAACAGGTCCATACGTAAATAATCTCTTTGTTCCATTTGACTCGTCAAAATAATTTAATTCATATTCTTGTTTTTTGCCATTCTCAATCACTTGATGAGATGTCATAATTTTAGGTTGTTCATTTGTCTCATAATTAAAATTTGTAATATTTATATCTGCCTTTTGTAGAAGGTGTAAGATAAATTCATTTAAAGAATCATCATTCTTTTCAAACTCTTTAAACATCAACTCTTCTAAATTTTGAGAATCATATGTATCTAACATGTTTGAAAACCACATATATGCATCTTTAGTCAAATCACTATTCCAACTCGTTGCAGTCGCTAGAAATAATTTATTAGAAGTATTTTTATCAACAATTTTAGACAATTGTGGTTTGCTCTTGCTAGTAAAACGATATGTATTGATATTACTTCTCTCAAATATCATAGATAGTTTCGAGCTTCTATACTCATACAAATATTCTTCCCACACATATTGTGTATCTAGAACAAAACCATATTCATATTTAATACCATTATATACATATATGAATTCAAACTTAGTCTTATTATTACGACTATTTTCATCCAGTAAAAACGGAGTTATCATTAATGGCTGATCTATTTGTAGATTATTTGAACTACGAATCATTCGAATAGCTACTCTCATCGCTTTATGTAAATTTGATTTACCAGCTGCATTAGCACCATATATCGCTACACTCGGTAAGATTCTTTCATTTTTATAAAATAATAAATTTTCTTTATGCGAATTATCTTTATTCGTACTTAAGCTCAAGATCACTTCATCTCTAAAAGACAAAAAGTTAGTAACAGAAAATTGTATTAACATTTTAGCGCCTCCACACTTACATAATAAATAGAAATCTCAACTTATTTTCTTTATTTTAGATATTACAATGCATTTTACTAATACAATGCATTTTACGCATTAAAAAAAGATACCCGAAGGTATCTTAGTGTTAACCAGCCGTATCATCATAACTATCATCTTCATAATAGTTATTATCTGGATTGTTGTAGTTTGAATCATCATAGCTTGAATCATAATTATTACTATAATCATAATCATTGCTGTTATCATAACTATAATCATAATTGTTGTCGTAGTTATAATCGTAATCATTACTACTATTATTTGATGAAGATCCACTATTATTAATGATTCCCATCGCTTCAAGTTCTGCTGTATTACCAATCGCATTATTTTCATTTGGCGTTTGCGAGAATCCAGAAGGATCTTCTACCGTTTCTGAACTCTTTCCATCAATGACAGCTTGAATCTTCTTTCTAGCCACTTCATTCATAATATCATTTTGAATGACAACACTCGCATAGCTTTGCGCTTGGTAACAGAATTTTGTATCTGAATCCGCAACAATCGCATACGATTCAATCTTCCATTTAGGCATTCTGTTTAGTTCATACTTCACAAACTTACTGATTTCATCACCCGATAGGTTTGTATCAAACGCAACAGCTAAGGCATCCATAAACTTACCATAGTTTGTGATCATCTTAGGAGAAACAATACGTTTAAACATAGCTTTAAATACTTTTTGTTGGTTACGAACACGTTGGTTGTCACCATCTGCATAAGCGTGTCTTTCACGTGCAAAGGCTAAGGCTGTTTCACCATCCACATGATGCTTACCTACACTTAAACCAGGCTGCGAATTCGTATAGAAAATATCGACTTCTTCACCTTTTTTAATATCCAAATCAATTCCATCTAAGGCATCCACTAAACTTACAACACTCGAAAAGTTAATACGAATATTATAATTAATTGTAATTCCCAAAGCTTTTTCAATTGTCTTTTCCGTACTCTTCACACCCATTAAACCAGAATGTGTTAATTTATCATAACTACCCTCAGGACAAGCTTGTTCTTCATTGTCAGGACAAACAAGTTCCACGTAATAATCACGAGGAATACTTGTCATTAAAATCGTTCCTGTTTTAGGATTGACTGTTAATAATAAGTTGGCATCACTACGCGTATTGGAATCTTGTAACGTACCATACGAATCATTACCACTTACTAATACAGTAAACGTATCCTTAGTAATATTATTTACTGGATCACTTGGATTATCAGTCTTAGTGACTTTTGTATAATACACATTTTGATGAACGACACGAGAATCCGTTTGAAAATTAAAATACGCTCCACCCTCATGCAAAATATCACGATACTTTTCATTTAGACAAATCGCATCCACTTGTTTATAGTAAAATGCAGACATTAAATCTTCCAATGAAGAATAATCCTTCGTCGTATATTTGATCTTGTCTGAATCCAAATCCTTTAACATACGACTTGTTGCCTCTTCATCCATATCTAGGATCGTACCAATCTTAGCACCTGCAAGATCCTTCTCTTTTTCAATCGAAGAAGCCTTTAAAACAACAATCGAAGTTGAAGTGGCCTTACTATCCGCAAGACTTGTCACTTTGTCAAAAGTATTATCCGTTTTAAATATAAAATAATTGCCAAAAGCTAAACCCGCACACATACATAGTGCAACAAGTCCCATTAAAAGTCTTGAAAAAAACTTACGAGCTTTAAAATGCAACATTAATATAATAATCAAAGTCAATATAACTAAGACTAAAGACACTAAGATCATGAGTTTCATTGGTAATAAATTCAAATCAATGATTTGAAAAATCAATAACGCCAAAGCCGCAATCATAAATATTGTCAAAAATTTACTGATTACCCTATTTGATTTTTTACCATTTTTTACATTTTTTTTAGGCATAAAAATAATCTCCTATAAACTTCTATATGGCTCACAATTACATATTATAGTATAAATCCAACCCTTTTGGCAAATCAGCCCAAAAAAAGGGATAGTCAATATGACCATCCCACAATCTACATATATCTTTCACAACGATACGCAAAACCTTTAAAACCATTCTCTTTCGCCTTATATAAATGCTTTTCATAACCCAAAGATTCAGCCTTATGTTTATAAGACAATGACTTCTCTAAGTACCCATTCAAACTATCAAAGAAGAATAGAAATAAACCACCTAAAGTACATACAATACTTGCTAGAACAAGCCAAATAACAGGCACAATGATATAAACTACATTTAGTATAATCACACCCATAAGCAAGCTAAAACAAGCAATCATTAAACCCATATGAATCTTATGATATTTTCTAAATAATTCTTCATATTTTCTTATACAAGGATCTACTTGCGAATTTATATAATCATTCGCAGACATATTATTTAACATCCTCACTCGATTTACCTGCAAGAACGGCATTAATTTTATCCTTAGCCATTTTAACCGTACTTTGATCTGGAACCATGACAGATGCCGCATCACCAAGTTCTGCACACATTAAAGTATCACCCGTACCATCAACCATATACTGCTCCATTTTCCAAGTTGGATTGTTGTTTAATTGATACTTAATTAAATCCGTAATCTCCTCATTGGTCATTGTTGTAGAGAAAGTATTTGCCATAGTATCCATAATAGCTGCATAGTTTGTGATAACACTAGGTTTAGTCACCTCTTTTACAATACCCATAAGAACTTGCTGCTGATTCTTAGTACGCTGACGATCTCCTTCTGTATAAGAATAACGCTCACGAGCAAATGCTAAAGCCTGCTGTGCATTCAAGTGATTGACACCTTCATGAACACTAAACTCAGATGTTGTAGTTGCATAACCAGGCTCTACATATACGTCAACTCCACCTAATACATCTACAAGTTCTGTTACTGTATCAAAACCTACTTTAAACGTATAGTTAATTTCAATACCCAACAATTGTTCTACAGTACGCTTTGTCGTATTCGTACCATGAATACCTGTATGTGTAATCTTATCTAATGCTCCTTGCATACATCCATCTCCTGCATCACATGCTGTTGTGACATAGAAATCACGTGGTACTGAAGTTAAAAGAATAGTATGTGTTTTAGGATTAACTGTAGCTACCATAATCACATCACTTCTACCATTTTCATCAAAGCCACCACGAGAATCTGATCCTGAAATCAATACATTAAATGGTTTAGATGTAATATCACTTACAGAAGTTGCAGAATCATTGTTTTTTACTTTATAAGAAGTTTGATACACCACACGCGTATTTGAATCAAAGTTAGAATATGCTTCCATATCCAAGATTTGACTACGACTTGATTCATTAATAATAATTGAATCTACTTCTCCATTATAGAAAGCTTCTAAAAGTGCTGTCATACTATCATATTCTGTTTGATTTAAAACGATACCTTCATTACTCAATTCTTTAAGCGCTTTTTTAGAACCCTGTTCATTCAAACGTAAGCTACCCACACTTACACCATTCAATTGAGACTTATCCTTAATAGAACTTGATTCTTTGACAATCACACTCACTGTATTTTTTGCATGTTTGGCAACATTTGTAATATTACTTAAAGCACCTTGAGTTTTAGAAATATAATACCCACCCATACAAGATGCGACACAAATAAATAGTGTTAATACAATACAAATAATTTTAGAAACCACATTCTTACTAAAATAAACAAGCAATAAGATAAAAATGGCATCCAAGACAACCACTCCAATCGTAAGTGGAAATAAGAATTTAGATGGCAATACATTCAAACGAATCACTTGATACAATAAGTAAAATGAAGAAATCACCAATACAACACTCAATAAAATACTCAATACTTTCGAAAATTTTTTCATAATTAAACAGCTCCCCTTCCATATAAAACTTGTTTTACTGTCTTACAAAGCAATGTAACATCCAGCCAAAATGACCAGTTACGATAATAATACTCATCCAAAATCAGACGTTTTTCAAAACTTACATCACTACGACCATGACTTTGCCACATACCCGTAATGCCTGGCTTACACGCAACAACATCCTCATAATATTCACCCATATCGACTTTTTCTTTTGGTAGATACGGTCGAGGCCCAATTAAAGACATCTGGCCAAAGAACACATTGATAAATTGAGGAAATTCATCCAAACTCTTCTCGCGCAAGAAATGCCCTGCGCTTGTAATACGAGGATCATTGGCCAGCTTTTTATTCTTCTGATACTCTTCACGAATCTTAGGATCACTTGCCATTAAATCCTCTAGAATCTTATCTGCACCAAGCACCATTGTACGATACTTATACATCTTAAATTCCTTGCCATTTTTACCAATACGATTCTGCGTAAAGAAGACAGGCCCCCTATCGCCTTCCATACGATTTTTAAAGAATACATATACCGTTAAAGGAATCAAGATGATCATGCCACATAGCCCTGCACAAATATCCATGCAACGCTTTAAAATATAAGACCCCAATTGATTGACACCACGAGAATTTGAAATCATTAATATACCATCAAAATCCTCAACCTTTGTATCAAACGTAACTAAGCCAGTTACCTGCGGCAAATATTTAATGTTCAATACCTTACCTTTAAATAACTCAAACAAACGATTTAAATTTTTTCTGTTAATTTCAGGAATCGCAATCAATACCGTATCTATATTATGCGTACGTATAAAATCATCTACCGCATCCAATTCAATCGTCTGCTTTTTAGAAACAACCTGCTCTTGATGAATTCCATACAACTTGCAACTCACATAACCCTGCACATCCAATAATGAATAACTATTTCCACGACATACAAAAGCCAATTGCGCAGCCGTATGCCCCGTACCTACAATCAAAGTATTATGTTTAAATCGTTGACGGAATATCTTATGCGAATATCTTGAGTTACAACCCGCAAACAAAAATAAGACAAGGGTTAGTAATAAAAACCCATATATTTTACGAACTGTCCAAGAACTAAACGGGAAAATCAAAAAGCTACCAAAGAAAAAGCCCAAATGAGACAGAATCAATAAACGAATCTCATCATACATCAATAACACTTTTCCTTGATAACGCCCAATCAACAACTGCATTAAAAAATATAAAGCACAAAGCTTAATTGTATATTCCCCAAAAAAACGCAAGACATTGATTTCTTGCAGGAAATTAATTAACATCCAATAAAATATAAATTCTATCGTTATCTTTAAAGTACCTATTTTTGACATAGTTTAAATCTCCAAATATTTAACTTTTAATATTATATAAAAAAAAGAAGAAAAGCACAAATTTACGTACCTTCTTCCATTCTCTACTTATGACTTGATCCACTTTTTATTTTTATAATCATATTTATAACCAAAAACAATGAGGAAAGCATTTACCATTTGAAAATAAGTCATCCTATTATTAAGACGACGAATTTCTTCAAGTTGTAAAGCCTTAGTAAATGAATCCAAGGTATATTGCTTTTGAAACTTTATACCTTGTTCAAAAGAATCATAACAATGTAAATTATTTTGGATTATATCAAATACCTTAGTAAATAATTTTTTAATTCTTGGCAAATTCAGAATTAATAAATCAAATGCCAGAGGATTTTGTTTATAAATTTCATTTGCAGCATCATAAAATTGTTTAAGAAAATCAAGGGCTCCACCAGCACCAATACCACCAAGTGTATCAACTAAAAATTCAAGGTGATCAAATTCATATCCATAATTATTCAATTCAGATATTTTTGCATCTACAGGATCAAAATTAGTCCTCAAAACTCCATCATCAAAGTAATAAGACATCCATATTTCAGGAACATATTTCCCATTAAATTGATCATTTTTAAAACATAAGTGTACGTGTAAAGGTACCTCAATACCTAAAGGATCAAATACATCCCTTGCGGTTGTTGTATCAGTAATTGAAGCAGTACCATCATAAATCAGCGAATATTCGACTCCATTTTCAGTTTCTGAATTTCGATAAACAACAACTTTCATTTCTTTTGACATAGATACTACAACGTGCCCTCCTTCGTCTCCCTATTATAAATACGCACAAATTCCTTGTATTCACTTGAATCCTTGGACATAGGTGCTTTGATTACAGTATTTTCATATAGCGCAAAATCCGTATGAATAATATTCTTACTCTTATCCCATATATTTAATCCTGCAATTTTAATTTCTGCATTTTTGAACTCATTTTGAATCACATCCGCAAAAAGCGTATTCATTGTTTCCTTACCCTTTTTTATTCCGAGATCATTCAGCTTATATCACCTTTAAAAACAAGTTTCATAATTCCTATTTTTGATGATAATAGTGCACTAATAATACTCTTATTTACATCAAACCCAAATATTACCGTAATCGACACTTTCATTTTGAGCTGAGTTGGAAACAAAAGTGCACAGTCAGAAAACGGAATAGGTACAGCCCCTTCACCTGTCGCTGCAAACGTTGCGGTTACTACTATTGCCTGTGCATGAGTTTTTTTCATCCAATGCTACTATCTGTACATTTTGAAGAGTATCAATCAGCTCGTCTGGTAATACCTCTGATATATCTCAGATATTAAACTCGATACCATGCTGAGTATTTAAATCTACCTTTTAGAATTCTTTCAATGTGGTACATAACGAAAATGGTATGATTTGCTGCATTAGTGTTTCCTGATAAGCATCTTCTGCGTGCATATATTCAACGATGTCATTTGTTGTAGAATTCTTAAACTTATTAGCCACCTTATAGATAATATCTATTTCTTCTGGTGTCAAAGCATCTAAAGACACTCCTGATTTTGCTTGAATATGGTAACTTACCATTTCCTCTCTCTCTATTTCTTCTACTGTCAATTGTGGAAGATAAATGATTTCTGAGTTTGCAATAGGCAATGCTCCATATTTTTGATGCTGATAAACCAATCCGGTTATTGCTCGACCTCTTTGTTTATAAGCCAATGCGTCTGCATACCAAAGCATCTTCATCAATTTTACTTTATATAAATTTTTACAATACTGTGCAAAAAATGCCATTGTTGCTCCAAGTTTGTTTAAATCCAATACCTGATATCCATTAAACTCACAAGGTCCATCGAATTGTACATAACGATTTTCAATAGTTTTTCTATTTAACTGTTCAATACCGATTGTCTCTATTCTATGCTGGATTGCACTTCGCAATATCTCGTACTTTTCCTTTGAGAACTTTTCACGCTGTTTTTTCAATCTCTCAAGTGCATAATACGGATCATCCTTTACCATACGAATCAGCTGATCATAGGTCTCATCCTGAATCGATTTTGTTTCATATCTTGTGATGGTTACTTCTCCCCATCCTAGTAAAACGGCCAAATCCGCCTGGCTCATTCCATATAATCCTCGAATTTCTGCAATCTCATAAGACGTAAGCAAACCATGCTTTTTTCGGTATGCATTTCTTGCACTCTGAAGATTCTGATTCATTAAATCTGCAGATACAAACTCATCTTCTTCATAATCAACACTCTCTGGGCAAAAGAAGTAAACCTCCTCATAAGAGGTAACCTCATTTTTAATCAGCATTTCGCCAATTCTCTTTCTTTTTTCTACAAAGTGAACTTTGTCGCAAAGAGGGCAATATCTTTCAACTTTCTCAATCAAATAATTGTCCTTCATTTTGGTATCCTCCTCTCACAAAAATTTAACCCTCATATGGCAATGGGCTAGGTTTAGGATAACGGGCAAAATGGAAAGAAACACAAAATACTTTTCCAGTCGCCCTATCCCTAATTTTTACCTTAATATACACATCTCTTGTCTGAATATTCCTATAGAACACAAAGAAAGGTGGAGCAGTCACATTTCTGTCATCTAACATCGTCTCAGCATAATCTTCTACCGTGATTGCTTTAAGTTCTTCACACACATCATTCGCATCAAACTCTAAATCTGCCATTGTATTTATTGTTGTATAAGGATCTGTTGCACTTTCATTTCTCTTTTTAGGAAGAATATCCAAATCTCTTTCAATCACAAATGTATCTGATTCTAATATCGCCTTTAACTCACTAAGAAACTGCTCTACGAATTCTTTGGAGTCAATTCTTGAATTTCTATTCGTAGCCACTCATCCTTTCTTTCCTTATTGACAGTATGTACTATCAATTGATAGTTGTCAAGACTTTTACATATCTTATATCAGAAGTTTAACACTTAGTCAAATGTTGTTTATGTTTAACTTATTTGTAATATCGAATCACATTTTAAATTGTAGTTCTTTTCTGCATACAAAAAATACCTCCTTTCACTACTATCAAACCATAGCATTAAGAAGGTTATGTTACACCAATATCACCGCTAGATACACACCAAATTAGTCGTAAATTGCGATTGACTTGTTTATAGAATTGATAAGATATTTTATCACAATCTCATAATAAGGTTTTCTTTTAACGCTTTGCTCAAGAACGTCTATGCTTCCAGCTATTTTTTTACAAGACACACTTATCGTCCAACTTATAAACGGTATTTCTTCCTGTTCCATTTTCTTATACATCATTTCATTTTGCATTCTGAATGTTTCTTCGTCCTCTGGCTCAGTAAAATCGACCCACTGCCTGAATCTTGTTGCAATCACTAATTTAATACGGTATACAAGAGAGATAATCATATCCAAATTGTAATAAGTAACATTATATGTTTTTCCTTCATCTACAGTTGTTCGGAATTTCCTAACAACTGAATCCTTATCCAGTTCCTCTTCTTCGAATATATGCTTTATATGTTCACTTATATTTGATTTACTGCATTAATATAATTCAGTAAGCTGCTGTTGTGTCAGCCACACTGTATCATCTTCTATTTTAACTTCTATATTTGTCTGCCCATCCTCTGTTCAACCGTAAGCATGTAATAGATGTATAGGCATTTCGATACGTAAAGATTCAAACACGCCCTTTGCGGTTGTGTTTCTGTAATTGTCATAGTTCCTTCATAAAATTGATACTATAAAGTTCCTTCTTTAGTTTGTTTATTATAAATACGCACAAATTCCTTATATTCACTCGAATCCTTGGACATAGGTGCTTTAATTACTGTATTTTCATAAAGCGCAAAATCCGTATGAATAATATTCTTACTCTTATCCCATACATTTAATCCTGCAATCTTTATTTCAGCATTTTTAAACTCATTTTGAATCGCATCCACCACTTGTTTCATGGAATGCCCTGTATCGACAGAATCATCCACAACTAAAATACGATCAAAAGATTGTCCCTTTAACTTTTCTAAGCTTTCATGAAAATGAATCTTTCTTTCCGTATTCTTGTCATGTGTATTTGATTTTAATTCCATACTGATCAAGAAATTACGTACAAAATTAGGCATTAAAGAAATAATAGGACCCACAATCTCCTTTAATTTATTTCCCTCACGTGTTGCACTAATACCTACCATTGGCACTTCAAAGACCTCACTCATCTCTTTACCAATTAAATAGCCTGCTCTAGCTACATAAATCACTAAATCTGGACAATATGTTTTCTTTAATTCTCTAGCCCAACTATTACATTCACTTTTTAATTTTTCTATTGATAACTCTGTATATTTCATTGAAGTTCCCCTTTACAATCATTTTAATTAACTTAACACATTTAGTCACCTTATGAGCTAACTTTATACATGGCTTTGTATGGAATGTACAAGATTGAATAACACTCTTAAATTCAGAACTATTAGAAGGAATAGAATCTACTTCCATATAGTTTCTACCAATTTCCATTAAAGTATGTGCATCTGAACCTATTACTTTTACTAAACCATATTTGTTGGCAATACGTTCCTGCATAACAGAATACTTCTCTTCTACATTTCTACCATTATAACACTCTATACAATCAATACGATGTGAATTACTACATATACAATCCTCATCTAATACGGTTTTAGACCTCTTCTCATCATAAGGATGTGGTACATATACGACACCACCCTGACTTATAATACGATCTATTGTTTCATCACAAGATAATCCAGCCGGTATTTCTTCATTTAAATAAAGTCCAATAATTTCTCCTGATGAAGTCATAATTTCTTCTCCCACAATCACAAAGACCTTATTCTTTCTTTTTGAACAATATTCTTTAAACTTTAATGCCCCCAAGATATTATTATGTTCACAAATCGCAATCGCATCAATATGACACAAACGACACTTCATATACAACAAAGAATGCAGAAGTAGACTGTCTTTTGAATATCTTGTATGGCAATGTGTTTCTAAACGAATCATAAGTAAATTTTCTCCATATGCAATATAATACCATACGAACACAAAATAAAAAAACCTTCCATTTTCTGGAAGGTACAATAATTATCCTATAATTGTAGATATTACAGTAAAGGTAGCTGCATCTACAGTAGCTGTAGTTGTGACATCATTTAATACAAATGTGACTGTATATTGGTTTGTATTTGAATCTAAAGAACAAGTAATATTAGATACATCATCTTGTACTAATCCAGAATTTGCCAATACCGCATTGATAGCCTTCTGTTGATTTTCATCAAATGAAGTTGTAGAAGATTTTTCTTCTTCCTTTTTAGTAGTAGTTGATTTCTCTTCTTTAACTGGTTCTTCAACCTTTTCCGTTTCAGCAGTCTCTTCTTTAGCTCCACGCTTAAAACTACGTTCTTTTATAATACCATCTTTACCAATCTTATATTCATAAGATCCACCATTGGTATTAAATGAAACCATATATGAACCTTTTTGTTCTTTGATGGATACATTTTCACATTCACTTTTTGTGGCATTCGCATCATCTCTAGCTACTTCTAAAATATCATCTTTTGTGATTTCTAAGCCAGATTTACTACAACCTGTTAGAAGTAGACCAAAAGCTGTAAGGAATATTAAACTATTTCTTTTTACCATCATCGTCTCCTCCATAACCATAGCCATAACCATAGCCATAATGGCTTTCATCACTCATATCCACTTTATTTAATACAACACCAATAACGTGTCCACCATTACGTTTTAAGTCATTGATAGCTGTTTTAACTTTACGTTTATCAGAAGATTTCGCATCCACTACATATAATACGCCATCACTCACATTACTCAATGGAATCGTATCACTAGCAATTGCCATTGGTGGTGAGTCTATAATAATATATCCAAATTCTTTACGAGCTTGTTCTAAAAAGCGTCCCATTCTTTTAGAACCTAATACTTCACTAGGATTTGGTACTCTATGACCTGCTGTAATAACAGTCAATGTTTGTCCACCATCATATTGAACTTGTTGAACACCCTCATACGAATTGATACTAAGTCCTTCTTGAAATTCAGAAATAATATTTGTAAGTCCTGAACGATTTGAAATATGCAATGTCTTATGAACCGATGCATTTCTTAAATCACAATCAATTAATAATACATTCTTATATTTAGCTGCCATAATACGAGCCAAGTTACAAGCTATAGTGCTCTTTCCTTCATTTGGAACTGTACTTACACAAGTAATAACCTGCATAGCCTCATCCATTTGACTAAACTCAATATTTGTACGCAACCCACGATAAATCTCATCTACATCAAACTGATTTCTCTTTTTCTTTGCCATTTCTATCTCCTAAAGAAACTAAAACGCTTCTTTTTCTTTACAACCTCAATATTTAATATATCCATATCACTCAAGATTCGCTTAGGATTCTCAAAAAATAATATATCCGCATTATCTGACCCAATACGCTTACTTACTACAGAATACGCATCACTCAATTTAGAAATACGATGCCCACTACTTCTATGCGTATCTGTACCAATCACATCACAATATCCATCATCCAATAAAGATAATGCGTTAGATTGAATCGTCTTTCCATGCATTCCTAAAATAGAAGTACGATTAATCTGTAATACACAACCCATATCAATCCAATTATCAATAATCGAATAATCAAGTCCTGAATGAAAATAACGTTCAATATGCGCAATCACAGGAACAAAACCCTTTACCTTCAATTCATACAAGCAATCATCCCTATAATCTATTGAATGAATATCACGAAGAACATTATATTCCACAAGCATATATCTAGATCCATTTAGTGTAGGATATAAATCTAAATCCAACCCATCAATAAACTCACTATTCATCATGACTTCTCCACCACAATAAATTGGTATCGGACTCATTTCTTTTAATTCCATTTGACGAGAAACAATCTCATTATAAATAGAAACATCTAATTGTCCAGGAATAAAGTGTGGTGTACTACATATTCCTACAAAGCCATCATCCTTAGCAGATTCTAACGCACTTTGAGCATCCTCAATAGATGGCATACCATCATCAATACCCCAAGCGATATGTGAGTGAATATCTATAAACTTAGCCATTATAATTCAGGAATCTCGCAGAAAACAGGAATACCCAAATATTTTTCTGCCTCTTCTTTCGTACGCAAACGATTATCAAATAAGAATCTTAATACCGCATAACCACAACCTAATACAAAACCTACCATTGTAGCTAATAATGTATTTTTCTTAACATTAGGTCCACTAGGTACATAAGACAATTTAGCCTTATCTACAACCTCAATATTACGAACATTCAAATTCTTCTGCATAACCTTAGTAAAAGTACTTACCGTATCATTTGCGATATCCTTAGATAACTTAGGATCTGTAGTTGTAGCAGTAACGGTAATAATTTCTGTATTTGATTCATTACTAACACTAACAAGCTTTTTAACACTATCAGCACTTTCTAATCCAACATCTTTAGCTACCTCAGACATAATGTTATTCTGCGTTAATAAATTAACAGCATTCGTAACCAACTTACTATTCGCCATCTGCGAATTATAATCCAAAGATCCACTCTCACTAATCTGAGGTGTTAAATAAATCGATGTACTAGCCGTATATGTTGGAGCAATCAATAACTTAGTTCCAAAGAAACCACCAACTCCAAACAATATACATAATACGATAATCAATTTAATATATTTCAAAACCGCACGAAATAATTCTAATAAATCAATCTCTTCCATTTCATTTAGATCATTACTAGGCATACGATCTAATCTACTCTTTGCCATAAAAGCCCTCCCTTTTCATTCATAAGACATACTATAATAATATATCATAAAAATAACTATATTTTTAATATAATTTAATCATATATGTAAACAATTGTTAATTTTTCATGAATATTTTATCCAATCATAGTCAAATAATGTCTGCCAAGTGATGTAATTCGATAACTATCCGTCCCTCTCACCCTTTTTAAACTTGGAACCTTTACATCATTTGGATTCTTTTTTCGATTTTCTCTTTTAATTTTATCCAAATACTTCACAATCGCATCTAAATTATCATCGTTGATTTCTTCATTTCGACTCTGTAATAAACCAAATCGTTCTAGCTTCTCCTTAATAAAACGAATTTGATTTTGTTCAAGATTCAATTCGTTACATATTGAAACAATATTTTCACCTTCAGTTTCTAGATTCGAATACACTTTTAATATACGAATATCCAAATCATTCAATTGAGACATTGTTTTAAAAAACATCAAACCCATATCAATATTTGTATGATCTGATTTTAAAAGGTTGATGTATCCATTCACATTATATTCAACCAACTTTTCCTGTATCTCATCCACTATATTATCCAATAATGCCTCTGTAATCTGTCTAGTATATAATGGATTATTTTCTAATAGCTCATTCATTCTATTTTCAAGTTCAGTTTGTCTACTCTGTATGATATTTAAAGCATTCAAAACATTTCTTTCAAGACGATGTTGTTTATATGAAAGAAGAACATTATTCGCTACAGGTAATACAGATCCAACCATTTCACAAGCTAGCATTCCAACACCTTTATCAAACAAAAAGCTTCCTGCCTCTTTTACAACTGTAGGTAATAAATTATCGATAGCTGCTTTTTCTACTTCTTCTTTTGTCGAATCCATTAAATCCTTTAATTTATATTGATCCATAGTTAGCTCCTAATTCATAAAAAGTATATTTTTGATTTCATGAGTCCATCTTCTCCAACTTGAAAAGACTTTCGTTAAAATTCTAAATATCGCATAAAATGGAATGAAGATTAGATATGTTTCTAGAAATTTAGAATAATTCTTAAACCATGCTGTTTCAGGAAATAATCTTCTAAATACATATTTAGCTTTTGCGTGTTTAGAACCTTCAAGTTCAAATTTATGAATTTCATTCTGTATTCTTTGTTGAGCTGTCCCATATGTACCACTTGAAAAATAGTATTCAACATATTCAAACTCTTCTTTCGATAAATTTGAAAAATCTTTAGTTGGTACATCAAACATTTTTAAGCTATTTCTCTAGCTTTTTTTTCATAGTCTTGTATACCTAGAATTTTACATTGTTCAAAGATATATTCTGGATCCATTGAGTCATAACAAGATTCGTTATAAACATAAATATCAAATAATGTGCGAATTCCAGTACAACTAAATATAAATGTTTTAGGCATGGGCAATGATATAGACATAGGCATCATTTACATCCATATGTCTTTTTAAACCTTGAGAAACATATTTCTTTTCTAATTGCAGATTAATAAAATACATCTATTTAAATTATTGGGACTCAAATCACCTATTATAAAAGGAGCAGACCTGCTCCCTATTTAATCCTTTAAACACTTATAGGGTTTTCAACCCTACAACTTTTAAAGCCGATTTTTAATCGATCATGGTATCTAATTTTGGAATCCCAGAAAATTTTATTGATTATTTTTTGCCATTTCGATCTCGATTTCACCATTTTCAACAACCGATTCGATTTCAGTTCGTATGGACTCATAGATTGGTATATCCTGATGAATAGCCTCAAAACTAACTGCTAACGAATATTTTGCTTTAAACAAATCTCCCCAACCTTTATGACCGCGAACTGCAATACAAAAAGCATCACTTAATTGGTTGGATTTGATTATACACCAATCCTTTTGAAGAGTACCATTTTTACGTGAATATCCGTCTGCAGCACCACGATTAGTTGTCTCTCCTAGTACCCAATTGAAGTCACCATCATCGTCAATAATAGAACCCGTTTCAAAAATACGACGTCCAAACGTCTCAGCACTCTCTCCAATCCGGCTACAGCACCAGTCTAACCATGTTGACAAATACCCTTTTACATAACGCCGAGTCCGGCGTGGACTTGCAGCATAAGACAAAGTAACTTCGACTAAAATATCATAGTCCTCACCAACATTCGATAATTCTTCCGGAATCGGGACTTGAAAAATATGAGCTTCATCATCTCCAAGTTCCATAAGCGTTGTCGTTACCAATGTTATTCGATATTCATCATTGTGAGTAGCACGTTCAACGTCTGGAACACCATATCCTATATGGCGTAGCGTGGAAACGCATTCACTTTCGCTTAGTTCATTGATATTCTTAGGCCATCGAGCAGACTGAGCAATTAACGCTCTATACAGTAATGCAGGTGCCTCTGGTAACACTTTTTCAACCTGCGATGCAATATAGGTAACTTTGGGTGCTGAAAAAGAAGTTCCTACATCATCTCGTGCAAACGCAGGACCTTTTGGCGATTTACGAATCAGCTCTGGACATACTTCAGGAGGTGTGGTCAATTGAGGTGGGTTGCTTCCTTTGTTGTATACTTGAGTACCTCCATATTCAACAACTTCTGGCTTTAATACGTCCCAAATACCTGGTCCGGAGCGTGAAAACGAAGAAACCTCCATTTGTTTTCCTAAAGCAACAAAATCTTCAGTTTCCAATTCAGTTGCTGACACAGAACCAACGGTGATTGCTTGTAGACTCTGTGCTGGATCAGAAATTCTACATAACTCTCTATCAAGATATTCAGGATACGTATATCCTGCTTGCCAATAGGCTGATATTACATCTGCGGAAATATTTCCTGCCGCCTGTATGAACAAAATATTGTTATTGTAAGACTGACTATCAATTTCAGCTGCCCATGATGTCATATGCTTCAATTCACAAGAACGGTGGCTTCCAATAGAATGATTAAATATTTTGGTTGGAATTGGGTTATTAATATTATATTTTTGAACTGCAATAGCTATTGCCTTCGGCGGATACACATCTTCTGGCAAACAATTATTTTCATCAAGTATTCGCATATTGCGAATCCAACAAGGAAGCTGATAAACTCCACTTGTAGGAATTGTACTAGGATACAAAACTGCACCAGTTACTCTTGTTCCATGTCCACCACCAGTGACTTCGTCACTTACACTCGAATTATTGGGAAGTAAACTCATGGAATCATCATGAAGAATTGCCGATTCCAAATATTTATGCATCTCTTGGATCCCGCTATCTATTATACATACAATTGGATCTGACTGGATAGGAGACGCGATTTGAACATTTTCAGTATAAGAATTATTATTTTCCGGAGCAACACCCATATTTATTGTTTCAGCTTCTGATACTTCAAATATATATGCAAAATTCAGAACTAAGTCAAGTAAACATTTGCCAGATATTTTTAAACGTGCAGAAAAACTGTCCGGTAAATCAGTTATTTCTGATTCTCCATCGACTAGTTGCATGATTTCACCATTATATTCAGAAACAAATTTCTCTATTGTTTCTTCCCGTTTCATCTTGATTTCGTCCCAATCCATATAGGTTTTGTTGCATTTTTCCATCCATCGTTGCTCACGTGCAAAATAATGTTCGTCGGTTTCGCTTTCTTCTCGCTTCGGCCGCTTTGGTAACTCATTATTTCCGCTGCAATTTACACCAACCTCAATTATATATTCTGCATCTGGTAAAATGGTCGCCCACTTTGCGTAGAGTTCTTTTGACAAAATTTGTTTAAGTCTATCACTATCTTCGCAGAGAGCATAAACTTTTGCTGGTGAATTACATCTTGCAGTTAAATTTTCAATAAAAGCATCTGCTTTCGCGTTTAAAACTGAAAGATCAATATCTTCTGTGGCAACTATTATAAATCCTTCTTCAACTTCGCAGACAATTTCAAATCCTAGTCCACGCAAAAAATCAATATTAGTAGATGGATCTATTTCAAGTAATATAGGAATACCAGTTTCTAAATTAGGCGAGCCGTTTTCAGTGCGTTCTGCTCGACGCTCTTTCCAAAAGCGGGACAATTCAACAGAGCGTTGTTTTATATAGCCACCATGAGTAATTCGATTAGCAGTATTTACTCTTGTCTGATCAGATACTCTGCCACCACCGTGCAATTTAGGTTTTCCCCGAAACAGTAATGGAAGGGGTAAATGAGTAAAATCATTATTCTCTGCCATTGTCATACCTCCTTACATATTAAAATTTTGAGCTTTCTTCCAAAGCTTTTACGAAATGTTCGTTACATACTTTTTTGTGCCCTGCAAGGATACAAATTTTAGCTGCTCGTTGTGCAATCAATACAATATTAGCAGCAGAGTATCCATCTAGTTGATCCGATATTTTTTCCAGATTAACATCTGGAGAAATTGGTATTGCGGATAATGTCATTTCCAATAGGCGTGTACGTTCTGATTTCTTTGGCATTGGCATTTCAATGACATCATCAAATCTACGGAAAAGTGCCTTGTCAAGAGATACCTTTAAATTCGTGGTAGCTAAAACCAATCCTGGAGCATCATATTCGTCCAATAAAGTGAGCAACATATTGACGATCCGAGGAACTTCTCCAACATCCTGTGTTGTAGTACGAGATTTAGCGATAAAATCACACTCATCGAGAAGTAAAACTACAGGCTCGCTTTTGCAATAGTCAAATACCATTCTTAGATTAGAAGCAGATTCTCCAAAATAAGAAGAAAGCAAAGAATCAAAGCGAACCTTCAACAACGGTAATCCGAGATTCCATGCAATTCGTTCAGCACTCAAAGTTTTACCACATCCCGGAGGGCCATAAAGAAGTATTTTTCTTTTAGGCAAAAGATTAAATTTTTTTAACCTTTCACGTGCGACATATTCTTGTTCAATTGAAAGAAGTCGTTCTTCAACTTCGTTTGGAAGAATCATATGATGCTTCAATTGCTCTCTCGGAATATACGATACTAGTTGTGAATTTGTACGTTTGCTTTTGGGCAAAGAAGACAATCCACTATCACTTTTTTTACTTTCAAACAATGTGTATTTTGGCTTTTCTGTAATTGAAATCTTCTCTAACGAGTCTGCAAGAACGTTATGACCTAATTTACGTTCCTCTTGAATAATCGTAATTGCTATTTTCTTTAATGACAATACATCTTCAGAAAAAATAGCACGAAATAGTCTTTTATATAATTCGGCTTTCATACAGATAGCCCTCCCTCTCGAAAAATTGTCATTATAAAAACATATAAAATCATCAAATGATTTTGACTTTATATTTTTGCTGTCCAGAAGAAGATTTTCGATTGGTTCTAAATGTGTTCCAAAAGTGTAAATATAATTTAAAAACAAAGTTTCTAAGTACAATCTATCTATTCGAGATATTCGATTCCATTCATAACCTTTAAATAAATCTCTGACAAGAAGAACTTCACTACAATGAAGATGTTTTGTTTCTTTTATAGCTTGAGCAAAAAGGTCATTTGTTGTCGCCATTTAAAATCTTCTTCGTTTTAAACAATCTGATAAACAACTTTGTTTGTATCATAGCACATGAAAATTTAAATAACAATAATAATAATATCTATGCTTTCAAAATGATGTGATTTACCACAGCGTAAAAGCAGTGCTCAATTTACGCTTAGAAGTTTCTTTAATGTGATGAAAGAAAATAAATTGAGTATTTTTCGCATTAAGAGCCACTCAATCCGCTAATCAGAGCCATTTATACACCTTCACTTGTAGGATGTATTTATAAAATTTAAAATTCTATAAATCTTGCGAATTGGAGGTATTTTTTATGCTAGATTTAAAATGAATTCTTGAACTGTGGTTTGAGAATCATTCCCTGTGATTTCACATTGGGAATTTATTTAAGATTTCATAGTAAAACGCACCATATTAAACTAAAACAAATTGTGAGTACCCGTTGATAACCCCTAGGCATTTGCCTGCTGTCTAGCTATATCATATTTAGCTGATTTATTAACTGTTTATTAACGTTCTTGACGTTAATTTGCTAAATCGGGACATCATGTAGGTACTCACAAAACAAACTAAGCTGAGTTATATTTTACAACTCAGCTCTAAATCACATTAATCTCTTCTAAACAAATCACGAGTATATACTTTATCTTGTACATCATCCAAACAACTATCATAACGGTTTGCGATAATTGCTTGACTTAATGATTTGAATTCTTTCAAATCATTAACTACCTTACTACCAAAGAATGTATCCCCATCCTTTAAAGTAGGTTCATAAATAATAACTTTAGCACCTTTAGCCTTAATACGCTTCATAACACCTTGAATTGAACTTTGTCTAAAGTTATCACTATTTGATTTCATTGTTAAACGATATACACCAACAACAACATCATGTTCTTTAGATTCATCCCAAGAATCATTTGCTTCATAAGCACCTGCAATCTCTAATACACGATCCGCAATATAATCTTTACGAGTACGGTTAGACTCTACAATAGCTTCAATCAAGTTTTCAGGCACATCCTGATAGTTAGCCAATAATTGTTTAGTATCTTTAGGCAAACAATAACCACCATATCCAAATGAAGGGTTATTGTAGTGAGATCCGATTCTTGGATCTAAACAAACACCATTAATAATATCTTGAGTATTTAAACCTTTCATTTCAGCATACGTATCTAGTTCATTAAAGTAAGATACACGTAAAGCTAAATATGTATTAGCGAATAACTTAACAGCCTCTGCTTCAGTAAATCCCATAAATAATGTATCAATATCTTCTTTAATAGCCCCTTCTTGAAGTAAAGCAGCAAATTTGTGACTTGCATTAACTAACTTTTCATCATTCTCATCCGTACTAACAATAATTCTAGAAGGATATAAGTTATCATATAAAGCCTTAGACTCTCTTAAAAATTCAGGACTAAAAATAATATTTTTAGTATTAAATTTCTTTCTAACACTCTCCGTATATCCTACTGGA
>ERZ1034920.587-NODE-587-length-27830-cov-5.561584_pt1 | contig 27830 bp, 26 predicted proteins | sample MGYA00520688_ERZ1034920 | MGnify/ENA primary metagenome ERZ1034920 (study PRJEB33766, sample SAMN09781785) | gut metagenome | biome: gut microbiome | host: Homo sapiens | place: Madagascar | study: EMG produced TPA metagenomics assembly of the PRJNA485056 data set...
GAGAGGAACTGGCTGAAAAATACAACATTGTCAATAAAGGCTGCTTGAGTTGTCCGATTCGTTGTTCCAGAACGGTTGACGTAGATGGAAAAGCTGTAAAAGGTCCGGAGCTGGAGACTTTGGTGTTATTAGGCAGCGGCATCGTGAACAATGATCTTCCTTCGATTTTAAAGTGGAATTACGAATTAGATGAATTGGGGATGGACACCATTTCTTGCGCCAATACTATTTCATTCGCCATGGAAGCCAATGAAAAAGGCGTGTGGAAAAACGGTTTGTGTTTTTCAAAAACTGAGGAGCTTTCCAAGATTTTTGAAGACATTGCTTATCGTCGAGGCATTGGTGATGAATTGGCTCAAGGCAGCAAACGGTTGTCTGAAAAGTATGGTGGTAAAGAGTTTGCCATTCATTCCAAAGGAATGGAGTTGGCGGCGTATGAACCACGAAAGTCGGTTGGCTTAGGATTGGGGTATGCAACGAGCAATCGTGGCGGCTGCCATTTGAATGGTGGTTATCTCGTCATTATGGAAGGTTTGGGCCTGGCCGTGAATCCCACCACCTATCATGCAAAAGCAGATTTGACCATGATGTTTCAGGATTTGATGGAAATGATCTCGGCGACAGGACAATGTTTGTTTACAAGCTATGCATTTTTTCCAGCTCCTTTAATGAAGCATCCAAATGCCTGGTACACAAAAATGGTTAATCGTGTGGTTCCATATTGTGGCGCAAGTGTGCGGCTCATTAATAAATATCCGGAATTGCTCAAAATCCATTTACCGGTGTTTCATCATACGAAAGGATTCGAGTATGTGACTGGGATGGACATGCCTTTTGGGAAATATTTACGATGTGGGGAACGTGGATACAATTTGGAGCGTGAGGTGAATCGGCGCTTTGGCGTTAATGCCAATAAGGATGCGCTGCCAAAACGCTTGACCAGTTCTTTGCAGGACCCAAATGATCCAAAATCAAAAGTGCCTTTGAAGAAATTGAAAAAAGTGTATTACCATGCTCGCGGCTGGGATCGTAGTGGTCTGCCAAAGAAAAGTACGCTGCGAAGACTGCAGATAGAAGTGGAACAATCGTCAAGAGGATGAATCATGGTGCAAGTAAAACTGTTTGGGACGGCACGTCTGCAATCCGGTGTAAAATCGTTTGAGTGTGAGGCGAAAACGGTGAACGAACTTTTGAAGCAAGTGCCAAATATGAAGAAGAAAGAAGCAAAAGATTTGATTCTTTTGGTAAATGGCAAACCGGTGAAAAGATTTTATCGGTTTAAAGAGGACGATCAAGTGGTGCTGATGTCGCCAGTGGGAGGTGGATAATGATGCAGAAGGTAAAAAAGATGCCGCATATTGACAAAGAGACTTGTGCGGGCTGTTCAATATGCCTTGTAAATTGTCCAATGGAATGCATTTCAATAACAGACCCTGCGTTTCATGGGGATATTCGAACCATTGCACAGGTGGATGCTTCAACGTGTATTGGCTGTGGCATTTGTGCGAAATCATGTCCAATACAGGCAATAGAAATGGTTGAGAGAAAGGTGGCAAAGCCTATGAAAACGAAAACAGATATGAGAAAAATTGCATATCGTGGTGTGCAGCAGGGGTTCAAAGTGGCAATGAGAATTTTACCATGGCGAATGCCCGAGTTGATTCAGGGCGTGGATGCGGTAAAACGGCTGCCAGCTTTGGTAAAACGAAGGGGCTTTAAGAAAGTTCTGATCGTAACGGATGAGAATTTAATGCGCCTGCATTTGCTGGACGATTTGTTGAAAGAAATGGAGAACTTACGATTAGATTATGTTATTTATCGAGAAGTGGCTGCCAATCCAACGGACTTTAATGTTGAAGAAGGACTGAATTTGTATTTGGTCTGTCAATGCGATTGTATGATTGCTTTTGGTGGTGGTGCACCGATGGACTGTGCCAAAGCCATTGGTGCTTGTGTTGCTCGACCACGGAAAAGAGTCAGTCAATTACAGGGATTGCTGAAGGTATTACGCCCTATTCCGACCATTTTCGCTGTTCCAACAACCTCCGGCACGGGCTCTGAAACCACCATGGCGGCGGTTATTACCGAAAATGCGACTCATCATAAAGCCTCCATTAATGATTTATGCCTCATTCCAAAATACGCTGTATTGGATCCTAAGTTGACGGTTGGTTTGCCGCCTCGTACAACGGCAACGACTGGTATGGATGCGCTTTGTCATGCTGTTGAAGCGTATACTAACCATGTATACAATAGCGATTTGGAAAATGATATGGCGCGTCAGGCTGTAAAACTCATTTACGAAAACTTGTATAAGGTTTACACGGATGGCAGCAATTTGTCTGGCCGACAAAACATGCAATTGGCTGCTTTTTATGCTGGACGCGCATTCACTCGAGGGTGCGTCGGTTATGTGCATGCGATTGGTCATACGTTGGGCGGTTTGTATGGCGTTCCTCATGGTTTGGCGATGTCCATTATTCTGCCTCATGTTATGCGAGCTTTTGGACCTGCTGTATATGAGCGTTTGGCAGAGCTGAGTGATGTATGTGGCATGACGGATTCAAATGCCAGTAAGCAAGAAAAAGCGGAAGCGTTTATTCGATGGATCGAAGAAATGAAAGTAAAGATGGAGATTCCTGAATTTGCAACGATGATTCAAGAAGACGACGTGGATCAAATGGTAGAATGGGTGGATAAGGAAGCCAACCCAGTTTATCCGGTTCCTGTTATTTGGAGCAAGGCGGAAATTAAATCCTTTATCATGAGCATCCGATAATGCGTACACCGCACTCTTTTCATTACGGAAGAAATCGTTTGTTTCGTAATGAAGAGAGTGTTTTTTTATGAAGAGGTGCATCGTCTTCGGGTGCATTCATCTTTTCATGGCGGCGACAAATGAGTCTGATAGAAACAGACAATCCTTTTGAGAGGTGAAAAACGATGACGACATTGATGCTTCTGGAAGATGATCGCAGCTTGATTGACGGGCTCGACTATGTGCTGAGAAAGGAAGGGTATGCGCTGGATGTGGCCACGACGCTGGCAGAAGCGCAGACGTTGTTGATGGAGCAGTCGTACGATTTGCTGCTTTTGGATCTGACGCTGCCGGACGGCAATGGGCTGAGCGTGTGTGAGCAGGTGCGCGCAAAAGGCAGCACGGTGCCGATCATTTTCCTGACGGCGATGGATGAGGAGGTGCAGGTGATTCGTGCCCTGGATACGCCCACTTCTGGCGAGATTCGCATTGATGGGCAAAATCTTTTTGCGATGAAGGAAGAAGCGCGCACCATTTTCCGACGCCGCAACATCGGTTTTGTGTTTCAATCCTACCAGCTGGTGCCGGAGCTGAATGTGGAGCAGAACATTATTTTTCCGCTGCTGCTGGATTATAAGCGCCCGCGGCAGGCGGAGGTTGACGAGATCTTGCAGATTTTGGGGCTGACGTCGCGCCGTCAACATTTGCCAAGCCAGCTTTCCGGTGGTCAGCAGCAGCGCGTGGCGATCGGCCGCGCCTTGATTACAAAGCCGAAGCTTATTCTCGCGGACGAGCCGACCGGTAATCTGGACAGCAGAAACAGCCGAGAGGTCATTGACCTGCTGACGCAGGCGTCGCGCCATTATCAGCAGACGATTCTCATGATCACGCACAACGCCAGCCTGACGGCGTCGGTGGACCGGGTGCTGCGAGTGTCCGATGGAGTGCTCACTGATCTGGGGAGGAAGAGCAATGAAAAGTTATCTTGATCTTGTTCCCTTGACAGCGAAGGTGCACCGACGCCAAAATCGCATGTCGGTGGCTTGCATTGTGTTGGCGGTGTTTCTGGTAACGGCCATCTTCGGCATGGCAGACATGTACATTCGCGCCCAGATCACGCAGCTGGAGCAAGACGACGGCAATTTTCACATTGGTGTGCTTGATATCACCGACGAGGAAGCCGCGCTCATTGCTGAACGGCCGGAGGTGGCCGCGGCCTCACGCTATGGGGTGATTCCTTATGAGGAAGCGGCACCGTATACGCTCTTCGGCCAATCCATCATTGTCTGTGGCTGTGAGGAAGTCATGATGACCGACATCCTGCAGAATGCCATTGTCGAGGGGACGTTTCCGCAAACGGCAAACGATGTGATGCTCACGCAAAATGCCCACGATGTGTATGGTCTGGCCATTGGCGATGAGGTGACGATTGCGGCGCCGAATGGTGGCAGCCTGCATTATACGGTGTCCGGTTTTTGCCGGGATTCGGCACAAACCATGTCGCGTGATGGGATGGGTGCCTTTCTCAATACGGCTGCTTTTCGCACAGCCTACGCAGCTGCAAAAGGACTGGACGCATCCAGTCTGGAAAACACCAACCTCGATGACGTCAACAGCGGTTTTTATGTGCAGTTCAAACAGCCGTTGCTTGCGCGCTACAGCATTTCCGCTATCAAAGAGGCTTTTCAGCTGGACGATGAGCAGGTACTGGAAAATGTCAAGCTGCTCGGCCTTTATGGCCAAAGTTCCAGCTCACAGATGATTCAGATTTATGGTGCTGCGCTGGTGCTAGGCGTTTTGGTTCTCATTGCTGGCATACTTATGATTGCTTCAAGCCTAAATGCAAATGTGGCGCAGCGCACGGAATTTTATGGCATGATGCGATGTCTGGGTGCGACGTCCAAGCAGGTGATGCGGCTGGTGCGACGTGAGGCGCTGCGCTGGTGTCGCTTTGCCATTCCTTGTGGTGTACTCATTGGTGTGGTGCTGATTTGGATCCTTTGTGCCGTGCTGCGTTATCTGGCGCCAGGTTATTTTGCTACCATGCCGGTGTTTGCGGTGAGCTTGCCGAGCATTGCGGCTGGTGTTGTTCTAGGCGTTCTCACGGTGTTCTTTGCGGCCCGATCGCCCGCCAAACGAGCCGCTCGAGTGTCGCCATTGACCGCAGTTAGCGGCAGCGCCACCGATCAGATGCCGGCACGCAGCGTAGCCAGCACGCGTCATTTTCGTGTAGAAACGGCCCTTGGCATTCACCATGCCAAGGCCAGCCGCAAAAACCTGCTGCTCATGACGGGCTCCTTTGCCTTCAGCATCGTTCTCTTTCTCTGCTTTTCGGTGGCTGTGGATAGTATGCAAACCTCGCTGAAGCCGCTGAAGCCATGGACCGCTGATGTGTCCATTCTCTCGCAGGACAACAGCTGCACGCTCTCACCAGCGCTTGTCGATGACATTGCTGAGCAGAAAGGTGTAGAAGCGGTTTTTGGGCGCATGCAGATCAACGGACTTTCGGCCGTGACTCAAGGGAAAAGCGGTACGGCCGATTTGGCGAGCTTTGAGGCGATACAATTGGCCTGGGCCGATGACTATTTGTTGGAAGGAGACTTGGAAGCTCTCGAGACGCAGCCAAACGCTGTGCTGGCGGTATACGAGCCGGGTCATCCTTTCAAAGTTGGCGACCGCCTGATGCTGACGGTTGCTGACAAGCAGCAGACCGTGGAAATTGTGGGGGTGCTGTCGCAGGCGCCGGTTTCCAGCATCGCCGATTTTGGCGCACTGATTTGTTCTGAGGCGACCTTCCAAGCGCTTAGCGATGAAAGTGGTTACGCGATTATTAATGTGCAGCTCGCCAACGACGTCAGCGATGCCAGTGTCAACGCGATTCGTTCGCTGGCTGGCAGCAGTGTGGTTTTTGTCGATGACCGTTTGAGCAACGCCAGCGCCCGTGGCACGTATTATTGTTTCTGTCTCTTTATCTACGGCTTTCTTGTCATTATTGCGCTGATCACCGTGTTCAACATCATTAACAGCATTTCTATGAGCGTTGCCGCACGCACCCAGCAGTATGGTGTGTTCCGTGCCCTGGGACTCAGCGATCGTCAGTTGAAAAAGATGGTTGCTGCGGAGGCTGCGACTTACACCGTTCTTGGCGGCGTGCTGGGCAGCCTCCTCGGTGTTGCAGGCAACTGGACACTGAGTCAGAGCCTGCTGACAGAAATCTTTGGCAGCGACTGGAGCCTGCCATGGCAGGAACTGTTGACCATTCTTTTTGTCATGGTGTTGGCAGTCATCGTCGCTGTGCGCAAGCCGGTGCGACGCATTCAAGATCAGGCCATTGTGGATACACTGAGCGCACAGTGACCATAGGAGTGTTTTTTGCAAAGATGGGCGAACAGCCCTGTATTTACGAGCATGTCGAGTAAATACAGGGCTGTTTTTCTTTGAGCAGAATGGGGGCCTATTGACGAACAACGATTTTTGAAATGGTGTCTCTGTGTATCCTTTCAAAAAGAAGCTGAAATCGCTGATTCGGAAAGCGATGGAGACGATGTCCAGAAGTTGTAAATCTTTGTTAGGTTGCGTTTTTGGTTTTCACAATGCAATGTCAGTGTCGTTGGACAACATTGTAACAAATCGTTGGTATGTTAGAATAAAATTACACCCAAAAGGTGAGTTTGTGTTGTTTCTTAAAGATCTATAAAGATTGTTTTAGATCCCTGTGGATTGCTTGATTGTGATAGCATGGTCGTGTTAAGCTAAACATAACCATCGGTAGAAATGGAAATGTGGCGTGTTAGCCAGAGCTATGACAACACCGCTTTTCGGGGGTGAATGAGTGGATTATAGAAAAGTGCTCAAAAAATATGAAGAACAATGGCATTATTTGATCGTTGGGTGCATGACTACATTGATCAACTATGTGCTGTATTTTTTGCTTAATTTTATAGGCGTGCATTACATTCTTGGCAATGTTTTGGCTTGGGCGGGCGCGGTGGCGTTTGCTTATTTTGCCAATGGTGCCTGGGTGTATCGCTCTACATCGCAGAGAAGCATCCGCGAGGCTACAGCATTCGTTCTTTCGAGGCTGTTTTCCTTGGGCTTGGAAACCGTGTGTTTGGCTGTGATGGTGGAATGGGCCGGAATGGGCGAGTACCTGTCAAAAATCATCGTTGGTGTCATTGTTGTGGTGGTTAACTATTTAACCGGCCTTTTGGTTTACAAGAAAGGGGTGTGAGCGATGCTGTCAGTTATTGTGCCCGCCTATAATGAAGAAGGGCTGGTACTTGCGGCGGCGCAGCGCCTTCGTGATGTATTAAACGGTGCGGATATTCCGTACGAACTTGTTTTTGTAGATGATGGCTCAAAGGATCGTACCTGGGACGAGATTGAAGCGGCACATGAGAACGACGAGGCCGTGCACGGCCTAAGTTTTTCTCGTAATTTTGGCAAAGAGGCCGCTATTTTTGCCGGTTTGAGCATGGCGCAGGGTGATTGCTGCGCAGTGATTGACTGTGACCTTCAGCATCCACCGGAGAAACTTGTGGAAATGTATGCACTGTGGCAGGATGGCTGGGAAGTGGTCAATGGCGTAAAGGAAGACCGTGGGGAAGAAAGTGCAGCGCATGGTTTTGCGGCGAAATGTTTTTACAAAATGATGAGTCATGCGGCAAAAATTGATATGAGCCGTTCTTCTGATTTTAAATTGATGGACCGTCGTGTCGTGAACGCGCTGTTGGCGTTGCCGGAGCGAAAAACTTTTTTCCGTGCCCTGGTTGGCTGGGTGGGCTTTCGCTCGATTGATGTGCCATTTTCGGTTGAAGAACGAACAATCGGAAAAAGCCACTTTTCAACGTTGTCGCTGTTTCGTTATGCATTGTCGAACATCTCGGCCTTTTCTTCCGCACCGATGCAGATTGTGACCGTTATTGGCGGCATTTTCCTTTTATTGGCACTGGCTCTCAGCATACAGACCCTGGTTTGCTGGGCCAGAGGACTGGCAGCTGATGGGTTTACAACAGTGATTATCTTGCTTTTGCTGATTGGCAGTATTATCATGATTAGCTTAGGAATTATTGGCTATTATATTGCGCAGATCTATATTGAAAGCAAGGAGCGCCCGCGGTACCTGGTTGCACATACCTGCGAAAGCAGAAGTGAGAAAGGAGAGGAACGCCGATGATTTTGACACCGGAATTGGCATTTGAGCGTTTGCGCAAAAGCGTTCCTTCATATACAAAATGGACGTTCTTTTCGGCGTTTATTTTGGGGCTGGTGGCGCATCTCTATATGTTGACCAATAAGCTGCCAAACCACGATGATATTTATCATCTTTTTCAGTGTGACTATGGCACCCAGTCTGGGCGATGGTTTCTGCCAACGGTGCTTCAATGGGATGGGGATTTCAGTACGCCATGGCTGATTGGCGTGCTGAGTTTGCTTTGCCTGGCAGGAACAGCATGCATTACGACGGCGTTGTTTCGCATTCATCGTCCTGTGGCTTGTGTGCTTACATCGGCACTTCTGGTATCTTTTCCTACGGTTGCTTCAACGTTTACATATATGTTTACGGCCGATGCGTATTTTTTTGGCCTGTTTCTGGCAGCTTGTGCGGCGTATGCCGTGTCGCGTTTTCCAATAGCAGGCCTGCCTCTGAGTGCCGTACTTTTAATTTTATCCATGGGTATTTATCAAAGCTATTTTCCAGTGGCAACGGTGTTGATGGTGGGGACGCTGCTGTTTGATTGTTTGGAAGGACAGCGTTCTTTTCTGCAGATATTGGTGCGTGGCATTAAAATGGTCGCAGCGCTCGGCCTTGGCATTGTTGTGTACATGGCGGCGGCACGTTGGGCCACAGCAAATATGGGTGGTCTGTCCGATTACATGGGCATTTCCAGCATGGGGTCCATTTCAATGGATCAGCTGACGTCCTTGATTCGTAAATGCTACGAATCGTATAGAGATTATTTTTGGGATAATGAGTACGGGTGGTACTTCGGATTTATTCGTTATGTGCTTCTGGCCGCTTTGGTGAGCGCTTTGATTATTCTGCTCATTCTGCTGGTTCGTCGGAGTGTTGGCGTGCTTCGTGGCTTATTGGCGCTGGTGCTGCTTGCCTGCTATCCGTTGGCAGGAAATTTGATTCATATCATGGTTGGCGGTGCTGCGATTCATTTTTTGATGATTTATGGCAGCGTGTTTATTCTGGTGCTGCCGTTGGCGCTGGCGAATTTTGCCGGCGAGCATGCGGCGGAAATGGTTGGTTTTCGAGCCAACGTTCAGGCCTTATTCAGCTGGATCATTATGATTGCCATGGCGTTGACCTCTTATTCTTATATTGTGGCCGACAATAAGGCCTATTTGGCGATGGAAGTCAGTTTTGACCAGATCACGGCCTATTCCAATCGCTTAGTCAGTGCCATTCAAAGTGTAGAGGGCTACACCACAGAACTGCCCGTGGTGTTGTGGGGAGCAAGTGGTACAGAAAGCATGCTGGGTGATTTGACCCCGGAACAGAATGAGATCACTTTAACCGGTGTGTTGAGAGCCAGCACGTATCGGTCGCAGTATAGCTACGGCAATTTTCTCAATCGTTTCATGGCTTTGCCTAACGATGTTTATACGGATGATATGCCAGATGAAGTGCGGCAAGCGATTGGGGATATCAACGCCAAAATGCCAACATATCCACAACAAGGCAGTGTTCAGATTGTTAATGGCTACATCGTGGTGCGTCTCAATTAGATATTACAAAAGGACCAGAGAACAAAACGTGTTCTCTGGTCCTTTTTTGATGATTTCTTGACTTGTTTATAGTAAGATGCTGTACTAATATAATTATGAAAATTTGGTTCACAAAGGGGGATGGGGCGGTGTGCGCTGGAAAAATGACTGAAACCATTCTAATTGTGGAAGATGATACCGATATCAGCATGCTTCTAAAGACCATACTTGAGGAAGCTGGCTATCAAACGGTGCAAGCGTTTTCTGGGACGGAGGCCCAGCTGTTGCTCGAAAAATCGTTGCCGTCGTTGATTTTATTGGATTTGATGCTGCCGGGCATGAGCGGTGAAACGTTGCTGCAATGGCTGCGCAGTGAGCAGCAGTGTCAGATTCCAGTGTTGATTTTATCGGCCAAAAATGCGGTGAGAGACAAAGTGGCGATGCTGCACATTGGGGCCGATGACTATATTACTAAACCATTCGAACCCGAGGAAGTTACCGCTAGGGTTCAGGCGGTGCTGCGGCGGAGCAGTGTGACTGATGACAGTCGGAATACCACGGAGGTATGGTCGTATAAACGTTTGAAACTGTATCCTGATTTGCGTAAAGTAACTGTTGCCGAGCAGGAACTGGTATTAACTGGTAAGGAGTATGACATTTTGCGGCTGATGATGGAGAATCCGGAGAAAGTTTATTCGCGTGAGCGATTGTATGAATTGATTTGGAAAGAGGGCTATTATGGTGCCGATCACACCATTAATGTTCATGTGAGCAATTTACGCAAAAAAATCACAGCTTGTGATCCAGACAACGCATACATCCAATCGGTGTATGGGATAGGTTTTCGATTAGCGAAAAATTGATGATTTCTTGAGGATTGCTTGCGGACTATTTGATATCTTTGACGCTATACTTTCCATAGGACAGGGAGAGATTCTCTGAAAACGTTGGAACATGGAGGGAGAGCAATGAAAGAGTGTGTGATTGGAACCAACGCTTTGTCAAAAACATATGGGTCGCAGAAAGTGCTCGATCGTGTGTCAATTCATGTAGAGCGCGGTGAAATTTATGGCTTGATCGGTGACAATGGTGCTGGAAAAAGCACATTGTTCAAGATCTTGGCTGGGCAAAGCTTGGCTGATGCTGGTGAGCTGGCATTGTTTGGTCAGTCAACAAAAAAAGGGCTGGTGCAGAGCAGAGCGCGGATGGGTGTGCTTGTTGAGGAGGCAGGCTTCTTTCCCAGCTTGTCAGTGGAGCAGAATTTGGAATATTATCGGCGGCTCAAGGGCATTCCAGGCACGGCCTGTGTGGAAAAAGTGCTGACTCAAGTGGGCCTTTTGGAGAAACGGCATACACCAGGCAAAAAATTGTCGATGGGGATGAAAAAACGTTTGGGAATTGCCATCGCTTTGTTGGGAGATCCGGAACTGTTGATTTTGGATGAGCCGATAAACGGGCTCGATCCCAGCAGCATTGTTGGGATGCGCAGATTGTTGCAGCAATTGAACACGGAACATAACACGACCATTCTGATGTCGAGCCATATTTTATCTGAATTGCAGCAAACGGCGACGACATTTGGTTTTTTGGAAAAAGGACAGCTGATTCGTGAAACAACGGCGCAAGCGCTGCATGATCAATGCATGGAATATTTGACGCTGATGGTGTCAGATATTGAAGGATATTTGGTTCTTATGGAGGAATACTATCCAGAGGAGTTGTATAAAGTGCTGCCAGATAGATTGATTCAACTCATGAATCCGAAGCATTCCAGTGAAACGTACAGTGCTTTAGCGGCGAAAAACGGCATTTTAGTGACAGGTATGGCCTGGCATGAATATACATTGGAGGATTATTTTATGCAGCTGAAAGAGGGTGAGCGCGATGCTGAATTATCTAAGAGGTGAGTGGTATCGTGTTGTGACTTCTGGTATTTTAGCTGTTTTGGTAGTACTTTTTATCTTTGCTAGTGTGGGAATTAATGGCTTTTTTGCCTTATCAAATGCGTTTGATGATCAGTGCGCGTTTACCGCCTCTGATGCGGTATCAGTGATGATGAAATATCCCTTGGTTTTTTGTTTTGCCGCTGTTGTTGTTGGTTCATTTCTCTATGAGGAAGATTTTCGGGAAGGTCATTTGAAAAATGTCCTTGCTCATGGTATTTCACGAGAACAGATCATCGGTGTTCATTTTTTTGTGAGTGCTGTTGCTGCCTTTCTGTTGCTTGTTGTAAGTTTGGTGGTATATTGCGCAAGTGCGTCTCTTCTTTTGCCCAAGGGAAATATACTGTCGTTCACGGATCTTTTCCTGGTTAGTGTGTACATGATCCCATTGGCGTCATCATCACTGATGTTGTGTATTGTTACGCTAATACTGGCCAATTCAAGTGGTGCTGCCTTTTTCACTGGATTTTGTGTATTTAATCTGATTCCACGGCTTACCTTGTTCATTGGGGAAAAGGTGGAATGGGTCCATCAGCTGGCTATGTGGATGCCGAGAAATTTTCTTTCTCAACCTAATGTTGCCTGGCAGTCTTCACAGTTGTTTTTGATTTGTTTGTTGAGTGGTGGTATAGGGACGCTGTTTTTTATGTTGTTGGGATTGGCCGGTGTTCGCAGCAAAGAATTTTAGCAAAGCGTTGGAGGTGTCAGGATGGCTTGGATGATCGCTGCAGCTGCAATTGTGTTGGCAGGCTTTTTTGCCGCGCGCTGGCTGTTGCTGAAACGTTCTGTGCGTGTGGTTCATCGTGCGTTGCTGGAGCTGGAAAAGGATATCGGGCAGAATAGGCATCTGCAGCTGCCTTTGCCAGATACTGACTTGGAAAAACTGCTGATTAGCATTAATGGAATGCTGGATGCCCTTCGCAATGAGAGGATGGATTATCTCAAAAAGGAGCGGGCCTTTCAGGAGCAGATCGAGGCGGTGAGTCATGATCTGCGTACTCCATTGACGGTGATTAATGGCTATCTGGCACTTTTGCAGAAACAGTCAGAGAATTTTTCTGCACAGCAGCAGGAGATGCTTACTGCTGTGCAGCGTAAGGCGCGAAAAATGGCGGAACTGGTGGAACAATTTTATGAATTTGCCAGAATGACGGCTGGTGATGTTGATTTGCAGATGGAAGCATTGGATATGGGTAAGTTTATTCGTGAAACCTTTCTTTCCAATTGTCTGCTGTTGGAAACGGCAGGATTGGACGTCGAAACAGATTTTCCAGATCATCCGCTTTGGGTCGCTGGGGATGCTTCAGCGTTGGAGCGCGTCTTTACGAATTTATTGCAGAATGCTTCGCGTTACGCAGAACACTTTTTGCGTCTGGCTCTTCATGCAGAAGCAGGCAAAGCGATTGTGTGTTTTGAGAATGATGCGTCAGGATTGTCGCAGGAGATGCTGCAGCAACTTTTTGATCGGTTTTATGTAAATGATGCAGCCAGAAGTCAGGGAAGTACAGGTTTAGGTTTGACCATTGCAAAGGGACTCGTAGAAGAGATGGGTGGCACCTTAGAGGCGATGCTTATGGATGAGGCCCAGCCGAATGCATCGGCAACGGTGCGCTTTGTCCTTCATATGCCGCTGTTGTCGCAAAGTGTTTTGAATAGTAAGTGATGAGCAAAGAAAAACGAGGAACGTCTGATGACGCCCCTCGTTTTTCTTTGCTTATAGTGTGTGGCAATCTGAAAAAAACGCTACAGCTAATAGTTGTAACGCAACAGCCGCTGTAGTATTCAAATGTTGTACAAAAGCATGTAGGACCACTAATATGATAGACACAAGAATGGAATGGCAGCGCAGCAAAATGGTGAGGAGGTTGAAAACATGCTGTATTTAATAACGATTGTGGTGTCCTTTATTGGGGCATTGATTCAAGGAGTTACGGGATTTGGTGCATCATTGACAATTATGACCTTTTTGCCGTATTTTGTGGAGTTGCCACAGGCCGTTGCCTTGTCGGGCGTTATTCCGATGGTTCAGATGGCGGTGTTGGTGTGGTTGTATCGCCGACACATCGACGCAAGGAGAGTTGTGATTCCGACGATTTTCTATCTGATCGGCTGTTGGTTGTCCATCAAATATACCCTGTCTTTTGATCCGCGTGTGTTGAAATTGGCATTCGGTATTTTTTTGATTATCATCTCGATTTATTTTCTGCGCTTCAGCGAAAAGATGAAGGTCAAGGATACAATTCCAGTGATGGTATCCTGCAGTTTTTTATCGGGGATTTGCAATGGTGTTTTTGGCATTGGCGGACCGTTGATGGTTTTGTATTATCTGGCGGCATCGGATTCGATGGATGAATACATTGCTAATATTCAGTGCTGTTTTTTGGTAACGGATATTTATTGTCTGGCGCTGCGTGCACAGGAAGGCATTTTTACAACCGATTTGATTGGCCCGTCCATTGTTGGGATTGTGGCCATCTTGATTGGTCAGGTTGTGGCGGCGCGCATCGTGTCGAAGATCAGTGATGAGGACATCATTCGGCGTTGCACCTATGTCATGGTGGGCGTTTCGGGTGTGATCATGGCGCTGACCAATTTATAAATTGCATGGAAAAAGCAGCTTGGGCAGAGTTGTCTGCTCAAGCTGCTTTTTTAAGTATTAGTTGTTGGATGGTGTATGAAAAAATGGAACGAAGGTGTCAATGAGCGCTTTGGACGGGGTATCTGTGCGAAAAACGTACAGATTGTCCAGGTTTAAGGCTGGGCGAATGGGAATTATGGAAATCCTATCGAGATAGGATTTCGGCAGACTACGGACGTTTGATTTTGTCATAAACCCAATGCCGATGCTTTCTGCGATGGCACTGAGGTAAATCGGCAAGGTATCGACCGTCATGATGAAATTGGGTTCGCCATGCTGCCGCAGCAAGTCCAACACCCAGTTGTCGTTCATTTCATTTTTGGATTCGCTCGATGACGTTTCGTTTAAAAACTGAATCAGTGGGTATTTTAAAATGGTACGGATTGAGAGAGATTTGTGAACGTTCAGCGGAGAGTTTTTACTAACCATAGCCAGGAGAGTGTCTTGTGACAAAGGCACAACGGAGAGATCCAACAATTTCTCTGGCGGCATAATTTCTCTTAAATGGAATTCGCTGATGACATTGATTAGACCAATATCGGTTTTACCTTCCCAGACAAGATCCAGCACATTTGGAAGAAACCGCTGTTGTGAGGTGATAGCAACGTTTGGATAGTGTCGATTGAATGCTTGTATGGCCGAGACAATAAAATGCTGGCTGAACAAGTTGTTGTGCGCGATGCGCAGTGTCCCTTGAAGAGAGGAGACTGGTTTTTTATATTTTTGCAGATCGGCATCCAGGGCATGGAGTTCTGCAAAAATGTTTTTGGCTCGCTTCAACACCAGCGTGCCTTCTTCGGTCAGCGTTGTTCCCTGGTTGGTACGATGAAGAAGTGTTACTTGCAGTTCTTCTTCGAGTTGTTGGATTGCCTTGCTGATGCTTTGTTGAGAAATGTAGAGTTCTTGGCTGGCAACATTGATGGAATGGTTGTTTTCAATGGCAAGCAGATAGCGAAGTTGCTCTAGGCGCATGCTAAGACCTCCAGGTGATTGGCTTTCTTCGATGAATCATCGAAATTTTCTGCCGTGTTGATTGATTGGTAATGACACATGAAAGGTAACACCGTCGTCTTCGTTGCTGGCACTGATGCTGCCTTGATGTCGATGGCAAATACTTTCAGCAATGGCAAGGCCAAGACCATAACCACCAGTTTGACGGGTACGTGATTCATCCACACGATAAAAGCGTTCGAAGAGATGTTTAAGGGTATCGTCGTCGAAGGTGGCTCCTTTGTTATGCACACTGAGACGAAGCGATTTATCCTGACGAGCCAGAATGACCGTGATGGCTGTTCCTGCAGGAGCGTATTTGCAGGCGTTATCAAGAAGGATGTTGACCAGTTCCTCTAATTGGGTCTTATCGCCTTCGAGCACGCAGTTTTCAGCGATCGTTTCGCAAATGTGCAGCCCGTTATCGAGGGCGACGGATTCAAAGCTCAGGATGGCGCCCAGTACGACGTCACTGAAAAGCACCTGTTCGCGAACAATGGGTTGGTCCTCATTGGCATCGTTGCGAGCCAATAAAAGCAGATCGCTGACAAGTTTTTTCATACGCAGGGCTTCTTGATTAGAACTGATGATCCAGCGTTCTTGGTCGGCAATCGTATCTTCTCTGTGGTTTTTTAAGATTCTTATATTTGCTAGTATGACTGTGAGAGGGGTTTTCAACTCATGGGACGCATCGGCGATGAATTGTCGCTGCTGTGCCCAGGCTGTTTCAACTGGTCGAAATACCCAATTGGACAGCTGCCATACCAGGCAGAGAAAAATGAACCAAGCGAGAAAAAATACGAGCAGGCTCCAGAACAGCAGATTGCGAATGTTGGAGGTTTCGTAGCTGCGATCCACAAAGGCAATTTTTATGCCTTCTGGCGTTTGGCGAACACTGTATGAAATATCATATTCTTCGAGGGTGCCTTCAATATTGTCGCTTTCTTCCACAGCCTGGACCAGCTTTTTTGCTGTCGATGTGCTGGTGTCCATGTTGCGTGAGAAAATAATTTCGGCGTTGTCGTAATTGTCATCGACGGCAACCACAATGCCTGGCAGCGCCAGAGCTGCTTTTTGTTCTTTTGCATCCAATCGTGAGGAAGCTTCTGGTGGCGGTGTATCGTCAGGTGTTTCAGTGCTTTCGTCCGTTGTGGCATTGTCTCCAGATGTGGTGGTGTCGGTTTCATTGGATTGATCGATACTCAGAGGCTGACTGTCGTCGCGATTGGCATCTTGAAAGCGGGACGCACCTGGGTCGCTGTTAGATGAAAAGGTGTTCACAGGATTGGTCATATTGACCAACGTGTGCAGCGACTCAAAGGCAACGGTTTTGTAATGCTGCATGTTGCCGATAATGACAATGGAAAGAATGATCAGCAGCATGAATGTGATGGTTACCATGTTGATGACAATAAAGCGCTGACGCAGCGCCTTTAACCGGTTCATGCTGCAGTGTCCTCAAGCCGATAGCCGATGCGGCGCAGTGTAACAATTTGAACGTGAGAGGAAAGAAAATGCAGTTTTTTGCGGAGAAAAGAAATGTAGACCTCAACATTGTTCTCTCCAGCATCCGAATCACTGCCCCACACGCTGACGATCAGCTCTTCTTTACTGATGGAAAGCTGTGGATGCTGCAAAAATTTCTGCATGATGGCGAATTCTTTGTAGCCGAGATGGACCGCTTTTTCACCGCAGCGCAATTCCGCTTTCTCAAGATCCAATGTAAGATCACCAAAGCTGAGTTCGTCCAGCACCACTTCACCAACGCGGCGCGTTAGCGCGCGCACACGGGCAAACAGCTCTTCATAAACAAAGGGCTTGGTCATATAATCATCGGCTCCATAATCCAGCCCGGTGATTTTGTCACTGACGGCTTCGCGGGCGGTGAGAATGAGCACTGGTGTGGAAATTTTTTCTTTCCGCATGGTTTTAACCACATCAAAACCGTTCATTTCTGGCAGCATCACGTCAAGGATGATTAAGTCATACTGTCCAGTGCGGGCATAGTCCAATCCGCTGCGGCCGTCATAGACGCAATCGACATCATAGTGTTGATCTTTTAAAAGCTGTGCAATGGCATCAGACAGTGCCTGTTCGTCTTCAACAATAAGAATGTGCATGGTGAGTCCCCCTTGTGGCATTCATAGAAATAGTATAGCGTATATTAATAGGAAAATCATAGAAAATAAACCTTAAATCGGCATTAAAATATGGATATCATTTGAACTTTTAAGGAAATATAATATAAATAAAGATAAAAAACCAGTGTGTGATAAATATTTTGGAAAGAAATGATTAAAAAATGTTCGTTTAGCTGGAAAACGTAATGCATTTGCTGTCTGGTTGTTGTACAATGCTAGTGAAAATATTTATGAAAGGGAGCGCTTATGTATGATCAGTCTGTTGGCTAATTCGCCATGGTCTATTTTAGTCATCAATATTTTGGATATTGCGATCATTGCTTTTGCGGTGTATAAAATTTTAGAGATCATGCAGGGAACACGCGCCATGCCATTAGCTAAAGGTATCGGCATATTGCTGTTGTTTTCGGTGCTAAGTGAGGCATTAGGCTTGTCAACTGTTAACTGGGTACTGGTACAATTGCAAACCATGTTTATTATTGCCATACCTGTGATTTTTGCCCCAGAACTGCGTCGCGCTCTGGAGCAGTTGGGAACGGGAACCTTTCTGATTCGTAACCGTCATTTGACGGATAATGATATTGTAGCCAATCAAGTTCAGGAAATTGTCGGTTGTCTGACGGCGGCCAGTGCATCACGTACGGGTGTGCTGATTGCTGTGACACGAGAAAACGGCCTGAAAGAATATATCGATACTGGGATTGCAATCAACGGGCGTTTGTCTACGCCGCTTTTGCGCAATATTTTTATCGTTAATACGCCATTACATGATGGGGCCGTCATTGTTACTGGCAATGAAATAAAAGCGGCCAGTTGCTTTCTGCCTTTATCTGAGAACAAGAACATTTCCATGAAACTTGGTACTCGTCATCGAGCTGCTATTGGACTTTCTGAAGTTAGTGATGCCGTTGTAGCGGTCGTATCAGAAGAAACGGGTGCCATGAGTATTGCTGAGCGTGGAAAGCTTCGCTACAATCTCGATGAAAAAGCCCTGGTTGCGGAGATGACGGCACTGTTGCATGTGCCGGAAGCACCATCCTTTATTGGGCGAATAAAGAAGGTGTTTCATAAATGAAACTGACGGAAAAAAATAAAACCTTAAAACTGATTGCGTTGTTAATTGCCATCGTATTATGGCTGTATGTTGGGACTCAGGAAGATCCTCTGGCACAGCGTACGTATGAAGTCAACATTGATGTTGAGAATCTTGCTGTAGATAAAACAGCTGTTTTGGGCCAAGAAACGGTACAGGTTCGTGTCATGGGGCGGCAGGATCGTTTGAATAGTCTTGACAGCAGCGATTTTAAAGCCTATGTAGATTTATCGGATGTCAGTGAAGGAAATAATCAGGTGCCCGTAAAAGTGGAATTGCCGAGTGAAGTGTATTTTTCGCGCGTTGAACCAAAAAATGTAGAAGTATTAATCAATGATCGTGATGGCAGCGACATGAATGTGGACATTGTGACCACTGGAACGGCACCAGAGGGCATTACCATTGAAGATATGACCGTATCTCCAAAAAGCGTGTTTGTAACAGGTGATGCAGAGGCTTTAGAAGAGGTAAGAAAAGTTGGTGTTGAAGTGGATTTAAGCACCATTTATGACGATAGTGAAATAGAAGCTGAAGTGCAGTTTTACGACGTTAGCGGCAATGTTCTTGATGATTACGATTTGGAAGCACTGCCTGGAACGGTAGAAGTAAAAATTAAAGTCTCGAAAACAGACATTGAAAAAACAGTTCCAATTCAGGCAAACTTGGTGGGGCAATTGCCGAATGGGATACAAATTGACAGCATTAGTATTTCACCAGAAACCGTTACGATCAGTGGATCTCCAGAAGAATTGGCGGAGATCAATACTGTGGCAACAGAAGCCATTGATGTGTCAAAAATATCACAAACAACCCAGTTAACGGTAGATTTGGTCAGCGATGCGGTAAGAGAACCAACAAGTGTTACTGTAACGTTGAATGTGTCGTCACAAGATAATGGAAGCAATGAGCAAAGTTATGTTAAAGTCCTGCCTGTGACGCTTTCAGGTAATGGGGCAGGATCCGTAACGACCGATGTACAGATGGTTGAAATCAGTTACCATATGGAAAATGGTTATGAGGATGGAGGGACTGCGCTAACGGCATACATTAATGTGCCAGACACATTAACAAGCGTAACAACAGCGCAGATCCAAATTTCTTATGTTGAGGGGCTGGTTGTGGATTCAATCACGCCAAGTGTGGTAACGTTATATCCAAACAATTATGAATGATATAAGGAGAGAACTATGGCTAAATTATTTGGAACAGATGGGGTACGCGGCAAAGCAGGCAGCGTATTGACCGCAGAATTAGCAATGAAATTGGGACAGGCTGCGGGCCATGTCTTTTTGGAAGAAAATGGTGGAAAAACGGGCGTAGTGATCGTTGGTCGAGACACACGCATTTCAGGACAAATGCTGGAATGTGCCTTGACGGCAGGTCTGACGTCTGTTGGCATTCAGGTCATCAGTGCTGGTGTTGTTCCAACACCAGCGGTGGCCTTTTTGGTAAGAAAATTCAAAGCCTTAGCAGGGGCGGTGATTTCGGCCAGCCATAACCCTTTTGAAGACAATGGTATCAAATTCTTCAGCGCCAGTGGCACCAAACTGCGTGACGATCAAGAAGAGACCATTGAAGCGGTTTTACAGGGAAAGGTCGACATTCAGCCGGCAGAAGGTAAGGCCATTGGACGCTATGCACAGGTTGCCGAAGCTATTGAAGTGTATAAAGATTATCTTGATGAATTGATGAGCATCAATGGCAGAGATTATCACCTTGTGGTGGATTGTGCCAATGGTGCAGCCAGTGAATTGGCGCAGGAAGTGTTTGAACGTGCCAATTTGCACGTCACCATGATGGGCGACCGTCCAAATGGCAGCAACATCAATGTGAATTGTGGCTCTACTCATTTGGAACAGCTGCAGAAGCGTGTCTTGGAAGAAAGTGCAGATGCAGGTTTGGCTTTTGATGGTGATGCCGACCGTTTTCTTGCTGTGGATGAAAAAGGCAACATTGTAGACGGGGACCGTTTAATGGCCATCTATGCTTTAGCTATGAAAGAAGAAAACCGTTTGCGCAATAATCATCTGGTTGTGACCGTTATGAGCAACCTTGGGCTCAAGCTGGCCATGCGTGAAGCGGGCATTGATCTGGTGGAAACCAAAGTCGGCGACCGATATGTCAATGAAGGCATGCAGGCAAGCGGTGCTGTGCTGGGCGGTGAACAGTCCGGACACATTATTTTCCGAGAATACAACAGCACTGGTGACGGCATGATCAGCGCCATTATGCTCTTGAACATTATGAACCACAAACGTTTGCCATTGAGTGTGTTGGCCGATAAAGCAATGACCAGTTTGCCACAGGTGTTGGTCAATGTTCCTGTTAAAACGAAAGAAGGATGGCAAGACATTGCTGCCATTCAGGACGCCATCCGCAAAGCTGAGGCAGAGTTGGGGGATACTGGACGCGTGCTTGTGCGTGCGTCCGGCACAGAAAATCTGCTGCGTGTGATGGTTGAGGGCAAAGACCAGAAAGAAATCGATGTTCTGGCAAATGCTATTGCCAACGTAGTACGGGAAGCCATAGGCGCATAATGAGCGTGTTGGGCATAGGCGTTGACGTTGTGGCTTTGGAACGAGTCGAAGCTTTGTGTGAGAAACATCCGGAGCATTTTGCACAACGTGTGTTTACTGAAAAAGAACGAGAACATTTTTATCCGACCCCCTCTGTGAATCGTATTGCGGCGCGTTTCGCAGTCAAAGAAGCCGTCAGCAAAGCGTTGGGCACAGGGATTGGACCAATCACCTGGCAGGACATTGAAACCACCAACACGGAAAGTGGCCAGCCCCAGGTGAATTTATATGGAAAAGCAGCGGATTTGGCTGCGGAAAAGGGCGTGAAAGCCATTCACTGCAGCATCAGTCATGAAAAGACGGTTGCTGTAGCGATGATTGTATTGGAGGGATAGCAGATGTATTTGGTGTGCAATGAGGAAATGCGGACTCTTGACCGCACTGCCATTGAAGAGTGGAAAATCCCCTCTATTGTATTGATGGAAAATGCCGGGATTGCCATTATGCGACAGCTAGAAAAAGACGTTCCTGGGCTTCTGCAAAAACGCATCACCATCTTATGTGGGTGCGGCAATAATGGCGGCGATGGTCTTGTTTTGGCGCGTCAGCTGTATTTGGCTGGAGCGCAGACGATCACTGTGGCGGTCATTATCGAAGGGGAGCGTCGGTTTTCTCAGGATCATCAAATCAATCGAGACATTCTCGACCGTCTGCCCATAAAGATCATTGAAGTGGATGGGCCGTCTAAACTGAATGTGCTTAAAGCGCAGCTCAATTTTACCGATGTTGCTGTTGACTGTTTGTTTGGCACGGGTTTGTCACGAGACTTAGGTGAGCTGAATGCTAGTGTTGTGGATGTGTTGAACGAGAAAAATGTTGTGCGCGTCTCTGTGGACATTCCATCCGGCCTGGCTGGTGACACCGGGAAAGTGTGTGGGAATGCGGTTCGTGCCGACTACACCTATACACTTGCCTGGCCAAAGCAGGGGCTTTTTGTAGGAGACGCAGCCGACTATCTTGGTACGTTGAGAGTTCTTCCAATAGGGATTCCGGAAGCCGTTGCGGAAGAGGCTCAGATTGCTGGCACGCTTTTAGAAATCGAAATGCTGCGTGAGAAACTGCCAAAGCGTGCGATTAACAGCTATAAAAATAAATTTGGTCATGTGGGCATCATTGCTGGCAGTGTAGGTATGAGCGGCGCCTGTGTCTTGGCGGCAAAATCTGCGATGCGCAGCGGTGCCGGATTGGTCACTGCAATGATCGACAAAGGCATCTTTGCTCCAGCTGCAGCGGCAGCACCGGAAGTGATGATGAAACCTGTTGCCTGGCCAAACAGTCCGGCACTTGACTGGCTGTTGGCCAACACCAATGTGCAGATTATTGGGCCGGGAATGGGAAAAAGCGAAGAAAAAAAACAAACCATCTATTCATTATTGCGTCAGGCTGAAGGCACCATCGTTATCGATGCAGATGCGTTGAACATGATCGGTGAAGGCGATGGCACCATTCTGAAAAATACAGCAGCTAGCTGCATCTTAACGCCTCATCCGGGAGAGATGGCGCGCCTGCTGGGATTGACCAATGCTGAGATTCAGGCCGATCGCATGCATTATGCTCGTCGTGTGGCAGAACGCTTTCATTGCATCGTGGTGCTAAAAGGCCATAACACCATCATTGCAGCACCGGATGGCCGTTATGCCATCAATCCGATGGACAGCGTGGCTTTGGCCACGGCGGGCAGCGGCGACGTATTAACCGGCGTGATCGCTGCTTTTGCTGCGCAGGGGATGGAAGCGTATGATGCCGCCTGCATGGGCGTTTTGGTTCATGGGTTGGCTGGTCAGCTTTTGGAAGAACAGCGTGGTGCCATGGCGACCATCGCATCTGACATCATCGAAGCAGTAGGTGAAGTCTTGCGTCAGTGGACCAAGGACTGAGTTTGTAACTTTTTTCTCGATGTTGTAACTTTTTAAAACTGTGTTAAAAATACGTCAAAATATGTCTCTAATTTGTTGAAAATAAGCGTGGTTTATCTTAATGATAAACCACGCTTATTTTATGGGCGCTTTTTGAAATAGAAAGAAACGCAAAATAATTATCGTAATGTATAGTTTTTTGCTGCGTTATATTTTATTAGTCGTAATAAAATCATAAAAAAGATATTAAAAACCATCTTTTTATAGGAAAATGGTCTTGGAAAGTGGAAAACTTTACCTTGTGAAAAAACTCCTTTATAATGATAAAAGATAATTTGAAAGAGACAAAACGTCTAACCATTTAACAAACAGGCCATCAGGGCCTGACGCATTAAAGGAGTGTTTTCTTTGAATTCTAATATTCGTAAGTTTATTGCTGCAACAGCGATTGTTGCAGTTGGATCTGTCGCTGTACCGCTGAATGCTTCCGCCCAGGATACCAGCTACGTTGATTCTGGCAGTGTAAGCGTTGGCCAGTCTACTGCTTATCTTCCATTGCGCAGCGCGTTGAACGCAGTTGGCGTTGATGTGCAGTGGGAAAGCACCTCTGCTGGTCAGAAAGTGGCTCTGACTTACGGCGGCCAAACGGCAGAAGTGTCTGTTGACGCCGTTAACGGTCTTCTCACCACAGCGAATGGGTCCTATGCTTACAGTAATTATGGTGGTTCTCTGCATGCTTCTTTGGAGTTTTATCAAGCGCTGTTCTCCAATGCATCTGTAACAGCTAATGGTTATGGTGGAATTACATTAACGGCCATTGATGCTACTCAGGCAATTGGTCTTGTTGGTGCAAGCAGCAGCAACAACGGCAGCAATAGCTCTAATGGCAATTACACCTATTATGAAAGTGGCCAAGCAACCTGGTATGGTTCTGGCGCACAAGGAAACTACACTGCCAGCGGAGAAATCTTCAACATGTATGATTACACCGCTGCTCATAAATATCTGCCATTCGGCAGTGTTGTTCGTGTAACCGATAACGACACTGGCCGCAGCGTGGTTGTCCGCATTAATGACCGTGGACCATTTGCCGCTGGCCGCGTTATTGACCTGAGCTACCAGGCAGCATCCGATCTTGGCATCATTTCCAAAGGTGTTGCGAACGTTACTTTGGAAGTGCTTTCCTAAAAGACTTTTTTAGAATTCTACTACCCATCATACCGATGGGTAGTTTTTTTATGCTTTTAACAGAACCTTTTCTTGACGAAGAAAGGGTTTCGTTTTACACTGAAGAGGTTGAAAAAGCAAACGAATTTCAAATAAATGACAGAAAAAGGAAGTGAGTCAAATGGAACAGGGCCCCGGAGGAGCGACGGAGAAAAAGCAATACGATTTGACTCACTGTTTGTTGCCTGCTCAATAAAATGGTGAGTCACAGAAGGGAGTACAACTGTGAAAGCCATTTATAAAACAGCCGAAGAAACGGGCATTTTTGAAAAAATTGATACCTATTGTGACGGAAACTGGGTGTGCTTGATTGCACCAACAGCAGAAGAAGTGCAAGAAGTCAGCCAGCATTTTGAAATTGATTTGCAGGACATGGTGTCTGCACTCGACGAAGACGAACGGGCACGTGTCGATTCGGACGATGATTACACCATGATCATCATTGATGTGCCATATAAAGAAGAGGAAGAAAGCCGCGAAAGTTATGGCACCGTGCCATTGGCGATTATTTTAGGCGACAAGGACAAGCGCTACATCATCACCGTTTGCCTGCGTGAATTGCAGCTGTTGGACGATTTCCGCAGTGGAAAGATCAAGAAGTTCTTTACCTATAAGAAAACACGTTTTATTTTGCAAATTCTTTATCGCAATGCCACTTACTATCTCCATTATTTGCGCATGTTGGAACGTTCCATTGGTGGCATTGAAGACGCGCTTCATGAATCCACTCGTAACGAAGAACTGTTTAAACTGTTGGCGCTTGATAAATCGCTGGTTTATTTTAGCAATTCTCTGCGCGCTAATGGGTTGGTTTTAGACCGCCTCATGCGTCTGGATGCTGTCAAAAAATATCCAGAAGACGAAGAGCTGCTCGAAGACGTCATCGTCGAAAACAAACAGGCCATGGAAATGGCCAACGTTTACAGCAGCATTTTGGATGTTACTATGGAAGCCTACAGTTCGGTGATTTCCAATAACCTGAACGTTGTCATGAAAATTCTCACCTCAGCGACGTTGATCATGACCATTCCAACGATGATCTTCAGCTTCTTTGGAATGAACGTAGCCCTGCCGTGGGAAAACAGTGCCGGAGGGTTTGTCTACATTACGCTGCTGGCGTTGCTGACAACGGCCGTCGTCGTATTCTTTATGTTCCGTCGGAAAATGTTTTAAAAAACGCCCCGCTATTGGCGGCATGACTGCATGCTGCTCAATGGCGGGGCGTTGTGTTTTACAAAACACCAGCAATGTAGTGATTATAGATAGAAGTAGCGAGATTGGCGAGCGGTTCTGGCAGTTCGCCAATGGTGCATTGGGTGAAATCTTTGATGCGGGCGAAGAATTCTCGCACGAGAAGATCGGTATCGGAGATGCCATCTTGCGACGCAGGACAGCCATAGGCAGCCAGATCGAGATGTTCAGCGATGTACACAGCGCGGTAGAGATGGAAGCGCTGGCTGACAAGAATCACGTTGTGGGCATCGTAAAGGGTGACGAGGTTCTTCACACTGGCGTAGGTGTCGACACCGTGGGTGTCGGTTGTGATGGCCAGCGACGGAATGCCGTAGTCGAGCAGGTAGTTGCGCATGGCCGAGACTTCACTTTGCGCCGCGTCTTCACCACCGCTGACGATGATGTGCTTGGAGGCGCCGTTTTCGTAAAGGGCGATGGCGGTGTCGAGGCGTTCAGCGAGGACAGGGCTTGGTGAACCGTCTGGCTCTATGCCAGCGCCAAGCACCACGATGTAATCAGCATCGGTGCCGGCAAGTTCGCGTGGGTACCACATGTTGTTCATTGTGGTGGCGCACATAAAAAGATTGATGGCGATGGCGACGAATGGTATTAACAGAATCAGTGCAAAAATAAGAGTAAACAATCCAGCGATACGACGACCGTGGCGTTTCTTGTTGCGGCGGGAAGTTACAGGTTGTTTACGTGCCATCGATGTTCATCCTTTCTAATGTTATTTGAAAAAAATGGGCATCTAACATTATAATGGATGCCCTTCGACTTGACTAGACAAGATTTAGTGTCTGTTTGTTTGGTTACAGGTGTCAATGGGTTGCTTGACAGGAGAAAAAGATTTGTTTTAGAATAAGGCCACTTTAATGAATATGCAGAAAGGATGGTGACGTTATGTTTCGAAGTGTTGTTCGTTTTCTTTGGCGAGCTTTTAAAATTGGCGTGGTAGTGCTGGTTATTGCTTCATTGGTGGCGATGGCGGTGCCAGTATCGCTGGATGTTAGTGGACGCAGCCAATATCCGTCGCTGCCAAATGGCTGCGAATCCGTGGCTGCGTCGGTGTCGTTGAATGCGCTTGGGCTGCCCATTACAGCTGAAACCTTTGCCAGCCAGTATTTGACAAAAAGTGCTGTTGGCAGTGGCGTTAGTCCAGAAGATGCTTACATCGGTGATCCGTTTGGGGATGGCTACTATTGTCTTCCAGAATCCTTGGCGGAAGACATCAATACGTATTTGGATACACAAAACACCAGCCTGGAAGCGAATACTCACAAGCTGGTGTCCGTGTCTGAAATTGCGCTGCGGCTTCATTTGAGCAAAAAACCGATTATTGTCTGGAGCACGGTTGATGATAAGTTAGCGAACCATGATGATGCCGTTGTTTGGCAGGTGGATGGACGTTCTTATCATCCTTATACCAACCTGCACGCTGTTGTTATTGATGGAATCAGTGGTTTCAAAGTTCACCTTGTGGATTCCATTAATGGCGAACGCTGGATGTCCTTGTTCAAGTTTATTCCAATATATTATTCAATGGGTCTGCGTGCCGTATATTTTACGGATTAACCCGTTTTTCATGCCGCACCATGATGGCTGCAATCTCTTCATCGTTCAGCGTTGTGAGAGCGTGCAGCACTTCATAGGTGCGGTTTTCTAATGCGGTGAAATCGTAGTCCCAGTTTCCGGTGGCGAAATTGTACTTGTCGGTCTGATCCATGGCGTTTTCTTTTTCAGCGAAATCGTAATCGGACCAGTCGTCGTAGAGGTCAATATAATGATAGGTTGTGTTGATTTTTGGTTTTTCTGCCATGTTAATCTCCTCACTGTTGTAAAATGCGTTCGTGCTTTTCTTCGAGTTCGGCCCAACGCTCCATTTTTGCCTCCAACTGAGCGGCGGCGGCATCGCGTTCTTCCGTTAAGGCTAAGAGCTTGCTGTACTGGGTGGCGTTGGCCGCCATTTCTTTTTCCAGGCGCGAAATGGTTTCTTCAAGAAAGGCGATGTCTTCTTCGATCGTATCGTATTCGCGTTGTTCTTTAAAGGAAAATTTGAGTTTGGCTGGCTGCTTTGGGCGGCTGGCCTTTTCTTTTTTGGCAGGCTCGGTCTTTTCGGCAATCGGTTCCGGTCGTTTCTCGAGATAGCTGGAAAAGTCACCGGCATAAAGCTTCAGGCTGCCGTCTGGTTCATAGGAAAGAATGCTCGTGCAGATGCGGTCGAGGAAGTAGCGGTCGTGGCTGACGGCCACGATTGGCCCAGGAAAATGTTCCAGGTAGTCTTCCAATACCTGCAAGGTGCCGATGTCGAGATCGTTCGTTGGTTCGTCGAGGAAGAGCACGTTGTTCTGTTCCATGAGAATCGAGAGCAGGTAAAGTCGGCGGCATTCCCCGCCGGAGAGTTGGCTGATTGGCCCGTGAATCTGATCCGGACGGAAGCGGAAGGCTTCCAGCATTTGGCTGGCGGACAGATGAGACCCATCGGCACGATGAATGTATTCGCCATGGTCGCGGACAAAGTCCAGCACTTTCTGGTTCATTGGCAGATCCTGATTTTGCTGTTTGTAGTAGCCGATTTTCACGGTCTCTCCTACATCCAAGCGCCCGCTGTCCGGCTCTGTGAGTCCGGCCAGCACATCCAGCATGGTGGTCTTGCCA
>ERZ1034920.588-NODE-588-length-27806-cov-8.276242_pt1 | contig 27806 bp, 26 predicted proteins | sample MGYA00520688_ERZ1034920 | MGnify/ENA primary metagenome ERZ1034920 (study PRJEB33766, sample SAMN09781785) | gut metagenome | biome: gut microbiome | host: Homo sapiens | place: Madagascar | study: EMG produced TPA metagenomics assembly of the PRJNA485056 data set...
TGCGGTGCCAAAAAGCTGAATTTCTTTCCGCTTGTAATGCTTGCACCCGTCACCTTAAATGTGTAGACATTGTTTGCATAGCTGCTTGTATCGGCATAATAATTGCTCTTTGTGGTTTCACCCCACACCTCAATCACGTTGCGCACCTCACTGAAGCTGTTTGTTAAACTTTCACTGATAACGCAATCGTCAAAAATCGTGTTGTCCAAAACCACAGGCTCGCCATTGTCCATAGGAACTCGCTGGCATACAAAAGTGTCCTCGTCAAAGAACATCTCGTAGCTGTAGTACAAGTCCCGCAGTTCTGTCAGCACGTCCCACACGCTGGAACCAGTGTCCCAACTCATATCATAGGGTACCGTTGCGTTCTGATACCCAATTCTATAACTACTGCATTGCCCTAACTGCGTTACAGTTTTTATTATAGCGTCGCGGATATTGCTGTCTTTTGGTATCTGCGTCTCATTGCCGATCAATGTACCGCCCAGCGTACCGTTCAGCGTACTCACCAGATCCAGGCAGCTGATTTTCAAAGTGCGTGTCGTGGAATCGTATGTAAAAGAATTGTCGTTAAAATTATATACACCCTTGGGATACCACACTGTTTCCCCTGTTCGCTGGTTCAAAAATCCAATAAATACCCTCACGTGCTTGTCAATCCAGATTCTTGCTTTTTCTGCCGTGATATAACTGTCATCCTTGACCAATATGGTCGCATCAAAGGTGCTGCGCACATCACTACCGGAATCAATCGAGATGCTGCCGTCAATAAACACACCCTGTATCTCATCAATAACCATAAATTTGCTGTTCATCAGCTGGATTTTGGTGTATATGGTCTTTGTGCGCTGCCGCAAAAGGTCTATGTCCTGCTGTTGTACATCATACATAGTTATCCCTCCACGTTGCAGTCAATAAAATTGTTATAATACAAATCACCTACATTTTCCGGGTCGCCAATTTCTACCCAGTCAAAGCTGTGGTGTACATACCCTTCAATTTCGTCGTTGTCCTCGGCCACACCGTTTGTTGTAGCAATCATCCAGACTCGTCCATCTGTCAGTTTCATAATCTTCGGCTTACCGTCATTCAGAAACTCCTTAATTTCCTCCCGGTACTGGTAAGCGTCCTCGGTCGTATATTCCCCGCTGGAATCCTTCGGCAGGAACATCATCGTAAACTGGCCGCTGTCATAGTTTGCATCGCCATTGTTCACAACCACTGGGTATCTGCCACTCAGCGTTGTCACAACATTGCTCTGCCGGTTTCGTGTAATGGTGTTTTTCTTGATTTCCAGGTCTGTGTTGTACCCAAGATCCTTTTCAAAAATAAAACAACCCACAAAGTGCGGTGTAATGCCGTTTTTGTTCACATAACCTTCCTTGTTATCCACAACAGGCACAAGCGCATATTCGTAGCTCACACCATTGGCCGCATACCGGTCATATCGCTCAAACGCAAGGTCTTTTGCCTCTTTTACCGGTATGTCAAATAGTGTTATCCAGTTATATTTCCCGGTTCTGCGCCGCTTAATGCGTATAGAATTTATCTGGTCTATCATATAGCTGATATTGCCGCCGCGCAGGTTTCCGTCAAGGTCCGCGCTCATAATCGTGTCATAGTCCCAGCTCGGGAAATCCTTGTTCTGGTTCTCAACACTGCGCGTCACATATATATGGTCAAATACGCCATTCTCAATCACAAGCGTATTTACATCGTCCGTTATCACATGGGTGGTGTCGGCGCTGCCGGTGCCTCCTGCAAGACCCAATCCACAAAAAAACATAGCCGCACCTCCTTATAGGTTCTGTTGCTCAATCATATCGTTCATATCACGCACGGCGGTAGTCAGCTCGCAAACCTCTCCAATGCGCCGCAGCTGTACAAGATATTCCTGCGTACCGCTTATTGTAGGCATACCGCCGCTTAAGATGCTGTAGCAAAGGCTGCCGCTGGCACTCTCACAACGCAGTTCAATGTATCGCACCATCACGCCCAGCATCTCATCATCGGCTTCTGCATCTCCGGCCATAGCCGAACCCTTCTGGAACCATCCCTTGCGGTAGGTCAGGCTCAAAATGTTACCCGCCCCATCAATCAATTCCAGTATCTTTTCATTCACCGTAAAATCACTGCCAAGCATCTTGATGGTAAAATTACCCTGCAGCGTAAAACCATCATCAAACAGTACGCGCTGGCCTGGATTTCGTAAATCAACACGGTGGTTATTGTCAATATAATTCGGCTCGTTTCCGCCGTCATATCGTCCCGTCACCGTTCTGATATTACAGCTCACGCGCACCGTGCCATCGTGGTTGTCGCTCAAATCAACATACGTCCAGTATGTCGGCGTGATAAATTTCACACTAAACGCCAAAAATCCGGTGTCAGCTGCCATGCCATTCAGCGTCTCGCCCATAGCCCGTAAATAGTATTTGGTACCATCTTCAAGATTCTTGATTGTGTATTCCATCGTGCCAACGCCATACAACGTATCGCTCTTGCTCACAAGCACGTGGTTAGCATTGTATAACCCTACGGTATAGGTATTCAGCGGTTCACCTTCCGTCTGGCTGTATGTCAACCGTACTGTCAATTCGCTGTTCTGCACGATCTGATCCGTCACCAGGTTGCTGAACGTAAACACAGGTGTCGTAAAACAGCGGAAACTCTTCTGGCTGGACCAATCGCTTGCTGTCCCCGCTTTGTTAAACACCCGGATCTTGCAGTAGTAATACTTACCATTTGTCAAGATACTTTTGTCAATTACATGGTAGGTGCGCATCCACTCGATTTTTTTGTCATAGACCTGTGCGCCCGTCTCATTGTCATAAATGACCAGTTCGTTGGCAAATACCTGTTCACCCTCATAAGCAAAGTTGATGTTTGCGCCAACAGCGGCGTCAAACGATGGGATAATATAAAGCACCGGCTGTGCCACTCTCATCACTCCCCTTTTTTTACATAAAACAAAAAGCCGCCCAGCAATCAAAATGACCACTGAGCGGTGTAGATTGGATTCAATCGTTATTTAATTCTTCTATACACATTCCAAGAAAAATACCCTCGACCATACAGCCAAGGGATTGTTAAGCGATGTTTCTGTGCCGCACATCGCGAAGCGTATTTGTATTGGCAATGTTTCTGCGCTGTACATTGTGAAACGCTATGAGCTTTTGGCTCCCTTATATTATATGCGAAGTGTCGTCAAATGTAAACATATCACAAATAATATTTCTTATCCATTTGACAATAATCTACATTGATACTACAATAGAGATGAGTTAAGGAGCCGAGATGTCGAACCTATAGGGTTGCCATAGCCCTTAGCCTCCATAGACGTAAATAAGCGGTCACCCTCCCATCTACCGGAAAGGTAAATGTGGAGCCGTCACACTTTTGCCTCCCGGTAAGACTTTGTCAGGAGGTGATGCATATGTACAATTTCTCTGTCTCTGATTGGATTTCCATCATTGGTTGTCTTTTCTCTGTCATTGGTACTGTCATAGGCATTGTCGCGTTGTTTCGTGACAAAAAGTAAGACCGCCCTGTCCGAACCACAGAACGGTCTTGTGCTATGATGGTTTAGCCATTATGTACATACTGAACTGAGGTTGGCCGTCTATGATCGGCTCCTTAGCTCATTTTTATTATAGCAATGAAAGGATCTATTGTCAAGTCCTACGCGGCCGTGTTTATCACAGCTGCGCATTTTTTTACTCCGTCGATTCGATGTAAATGTCCTTCCAGTTATTCTGCGGCACCTTCACACGGACAACCGTTCCCACCGGAATATATGTCTTGTATGGCAAAGTATACTTTCCCCCAAACGCGGCCACCGTGTACAGCCCACCGCCATTCACAGCCGTGACTTGCCCAATAGATGTCCTGTCATAGCTTGCACGGCTGATAAGCTGCTGGCATCCTCTGCGGATCTGCGCGGCCAGTTCTTTCAGTGCATCAATATCTTGCTTGTTCAGCGTGGCCACCTCCCTTATATTTTGCATTCTACTTTGTATTACCCACCCCTACCCCACAACCGGCACAAACGCGCCGATTGCACTACACTCAATAAATCAAACCTTAAAAATTATCTCTTGCTAAATTCCTGTGCAAAAATTCCGCTTACACGGTCATGGATCACACGGCCAAAGCTCTCCACATCATTGACACCATACATCTGGATATCGCCCACACTCACAGTTACACCGCTGCCAACATTAGGCTGCGTGATCTCCACGCTCTTGATGCTGCGCTGGCTCATATGCTGTGCAATAAAGCTCTCCGGGTCAAGACCAAATTTCCACAGGTTCGTGCTCGGCTCCGCAGGTATCACACTGCCGCCGCGTTCAATCAGGCTGTACTGTCCGGCACTCGGCTTGCGCATCTTGATTTCGGGGCCCTTTTCGTCTGTAATGGCGATATGAGTGGTCGCAGCGTTCAGAACACCGGTGGCGTGTCCTTCAACGCCAACAGCAGTATTCCACCGTATTCTATCTGCGTGATTGCCAATGGCTCCAAGCGGCATAGTATGAGCAAAATCTTTTTTTACAGCAGCCTCAGCATCAGCCTTCATCATTTCTACTTGTGCCTGTTTGTATGCTTGTACCATCTCGCCAATCTTACTGATGGTGCTGTCGTAACTGGCGTTCATAGCCTGACAGGCCGCAAGCACTGCATTTTGCATCGCACTGTGCGTATTTTCGGTACTGTCTTTAGCAATCGCTTCTTGTGCTGCAACGCTGATCAAGTGCTGGACAATCGTATCTTTGCTGACACCATAATGGTCTGCTAACGCACTGATATTGTTCATCTGTGCTTGTCGTTCTGCATTTGTCAGTTCCGTGTTCTCAGCCAAGGCAATAACACTATCCTCCAACACAGTTGCAATATTAGCATAATCACTGCCATATTGACCAGCAAACTCTGTCAAATTATCAAGTTGCACTGCTCTTTGCTCAAGCGTAAGGTTTGTATTGCTGATTACATTGCCTGCGTAAGCCTGCATCAATTCATTGATAGTCGTATACCCACTACTGTAACTGTCTACAGTTTCCAACATACTATCGATCAATGCCTGTTTTTGCTTAAACGTAAGGTCTGTGCTTTTCGTAACAATATCCATGTATTCAGTATAGATATCGTCCATCTGCTTAGTGTTTTCGCTGTTTTGCTTTTGGGCATCAGCAAGCTCTTCAACTGCCTGCTTGTGGGCGGCACTACCAACCGTAAGTCCGGCCATCGTGTCTACAAGCCCAAGCTGCTTTTCGTTCAGGCTTTCGGTGTCGTCACCAAGTTCAATATACTTGTTTTGCAGCTCTGTCAACTTGTCAAATGTTTCTTGCACCGATGCACTCAACTCATCAAACAAACCTGTATCAACATCAGCAGCGTCCGCTGTCCCCAGCCCCAGTGCCGTGCCGCCGCCAGAACCAGAACCGCCACCACTTGCAGCATCCTTCGCGTCACTGATAGCTTCTTCTAACTTATCAATGGATTCCGTAATGCTGTCAATCTGGTCAGTAACGCCGCCAATTTCCCGCATACTTGCAAGAACATCGTTCTTGTACCCAACCAAATCACCAGTCATACCATCAAAGGTCATGTCGTTGAAATGTGCCGCTGCAGCCAACTGCGCCTGGTAGTCATCCCAGTCGGTGCCAATCAGCCCCATGACCTCGTTCCACTTGTCCTTCAGGTCATCCAGCTTTTTAATCTCGGCATCAATCTGCTCTGCATAGGCGTCTTTCAGCTCATCAATCTTGTCGATTTCGTCCTCGACCGCTTTGATGGCATCCTCACGCCGCCAATCACGTTGCTGGTCGTCCAGACTGGTCTGCGCATCGTTCACAGCCTCCTGGTCGGCAGCCCAGATAAAGCCCTGGTTCTCATTGTAAATCCGTACCGTCCGGTTTGCTTTGGCTTTCGCCAAAGCATCACGCAGCTCGGCCAGTTTAATAGCGCGGTCCTCCTCGTCGTTGGCATCCTGTAGGGCCTGCTTTTTGTCCTCCAGCTGCTTCTTCTCGGCGTCCCACGCCTCGTCCTTGGCATCCTTTTCCTTATTGATAGCCTTTTCGCGCTTCTCAATCTCGTCAATCGCAGCCTGGCCATAGATTTTCAGTTTGTTCGACTCTTTTTCAAGGGCAGTTTTCTGCTTTTCCAGTGCAGTTTTCTGCTTCTCAAGGGCCTTCTTGTTCTCTTCAAGGGCCTTAGAGTTATCCTTAGTTGCCTTAGTGCTGGCGTTGGTAGCCTTGTAGGTGCTCTTCACCAGCGGATTCTTGCCGGGCAAGTAGTTGTTGCCAGCGGTGCCAACATACGACCCAATGCCCGGGCTGCCAGCGCCCATGGCGGTGCCGCCAGCAAGCGCCTCGCCCCAGCTCCCAACAAAGCCGTTGTTCAACAGCTTTTGCGTCTTTTCATGGTCAAACACGATTGCTCCATGCGGCAGGTTCACAAACTCGGCACCATTATCGCCAACAGTGTACCATTTGCCGGTGTGCGGGTTCACGACAAGTTCATTGCCGATTTCACCAACCAACGTCTTGCCACCAGAGGCATTCGGAGTACCGGCTGCGTGGCCCGTACCCTTCGTCTTGCTGCTGCCACCACCTCTACTGTAGCTCAGTCCATTCGCAACACCGGTAATCAGCGTTCCTTTAATGCCGAAGTTCAGTGTGACAGGAATATCTTTCTTCAACCCATCAAGCGCCTTGCTTACAGTAGAAATCTTCGTCTCGCAAGTAGATGTATCAAGCGTGACCGGTACATTGTCCAACTTGTTTCTGAACTCGTCAGCCATCTGGTTCTGTGTTTCGATCTCGCTCTGTGCCTGTGTGGTATCAACCGAGCAGCCGATGTTGGCCAGCATCTCTGTGGTTTCTTTCGCGTCGTGCTGAATACCATCAATTTCACCTGCGGCATACTTCACAGCAAATGTTTGGACTTCAACGGGGGTCGGATCACCAAGTTTTTCCTTCGCCTGCGTAAGCTTCGTTACCTGATCCTGCGCATTTTGAAGCTCTGTGGCAACACCACTCATATCACTATAGTTTGTGCCAGACTGAACAGCGTCATTGTACTCCTTCTGCGCCTCGGTAAGCTTGTCCTGCGCCTCTTTAAGGTCGTACATGTTCTGCACGCGACCCATCGCATACAGCGCATCCGCCTGGCTGTCCGTGAGCTGACCGTTAGCCTTCTTAGCCTCCTCAACGATCTCCTCAATGGTCTGATTGATCTCGCTGGAGTCCATGCCGGTAAAGGTCTCTTTCAGTTTTTTCTGCAGATCGGTCAACTGCTCATTCAGTGCCTGCCAGACAGGGCTGTTTTCAGCGTTCTCGCCCAAGGCATCCATCTGGTCCTGAATGTCGTCTATCTGCATACGCAGGTTGTCAACCGGGTTGCCCAGCAGGCTGCCCCAGTCAAACTGCCAGCCATACTCCTGCAGTTCACCCCAAATGCTCTGCACATCCTCCATCGAAAGGTGGAGCGCATCTGCAAAGTCCTTTGTGGTTTTATTGGCCGCAATCGTAATCTGGTCCTTGGCATCCTTGCTCATAAGACCGGCCTTGATCGAGTCTTTCAGGAAGTTGTTCAACCCGCTTGCATCAGCACTGCCATCACTGGCCTGCTTAAAGTAGCGGTTCAGGCGCTTCATGTACTTGGCAATATCGCCCTGATAATCCTCTGGGATCGTCAGCTCGACAGCAGCCTTGAACTTTTCAGTGCCAATTTTGCCGTTTTTCAGACCTTCAGCAATCGCCTTCTTAGCATTGATGATGCTATCATACATATCGCCGGACTCGGTCGCGTTCTGCGCATTGACCCAATCCTGATACGCACCGCTGTTCTGCACAAGCAGGCTGTACTGCATCTGCAGGTTACGGCAATTTTCACGCAGCTGCTTGCTCTGGGCCTCCAGCTCGGCACGTGCCTTTTCAACCTGTTCTGCATTCTCTCCTTCCAGTTTGCCATTCTGCTGCACCGCAGTGTTCAGTGCTTCCAAGTCAGCCTTGACCTGGCTGTACTTCATCTGATTCTGGCTGTAAGCAAGCTTGATGTTGGCCTCGGCCTCATCGATCTTGGCCTGCGTGATTTTCTTAGCCATGTCAGTGTTCAACTTCACATAGCCGTTCTCGAACTGCAAGGCCGCAGCGTACTCGCCCTGCTCTTTGATTAGCTCGGAATAACTGTCGCTGGAAACACCAGCCGTTGTGCTTTGGCTCTGCATCGCTGCCGTAACAAGACTGATTGCCTTCGTAGCATTGGTCGCCGCAGAAAGCGCATTGGTGGTAAACTCGTTCGTGTACTTGATGCTCTCACCGGTGACAAAACCTGTTTTGACCAAAATGTCGATCAGGTCGCTCATGGAAATACCAAGAGAGTCCGCCGCGTCTTTCATTTGGTCATAAGCGGTTACAGCCGTGTCAGTGTAGTCTTTAACAGCCTGTGCTCTGGAGTTCGCATTCTCCAAGCTGCCAATGTTCGCAAGGTCGATATCATCAAGCCCGCTAAACTTGGACGCGCCATCGATCAGTGTATTAAACAACTCCTTGGCGGATTCCGTGTCAATATCAAGGTACTTCTGCAACGATTCGATAATGCCAAAGCTCTCCGGGTCTTCCAACGTTGCAACCGCCAACCGCGTCTGTTCATGCAGCTGATGCATTCCCTTTCCGGCATACTCGGACGAAACGCCCATTTTATCTAACTCTTCGCTCGTTGCTCCCGCAATGGCAAGTATGTCAGCAAAAGTAGCCTTTTTGCCGTTGAGCATTTCCGTCTCTACAGCGGCCAGCATGCCCTTGATGTGCTTGGTCTGCCCGGCTGCCTCGGTATCAAAGCCCTTGGCGTCAAGCTTCAGCATCTTGTCAGGGTCGATGTTGCCAGCATCATCCGTGGCACCTTTGACAACCTTGTCCAGATAAGCGGCAAAATCATCTCTGGTCAGCGGGATCAGCTGCGTTCCATCGTCAAACATGGCGGTGTATGCAATCTTCAGGTCGTGCTTGTCATCCACATCCAAGAAGTCGCTGATATTCTTTGCATCGCCAACAACAGTAGACCACTCGCCGTTTTTAAAGGTCTCGCCCCATGTCGCCATGGTGTCGGCCCACTTGTTGATGTTGTCATCGTTCCAAGTCATGATGCTGCGGTTGACATTGTCAATATTGCCATACTTCTTTTCAGCATCCGTCAGGTTGTCCACAGCGTTTTTAGCAGTGTTCACATTGTCCGTGTAGATAGACAGCGCCTCAGTCACAGCAGTCTGCGCAGCCTTGAGCTTAGTGGACTCCTCCAGCTGATCTGCAATGGAATCAAGATACTGCTTTACATACTTGTCTTTGTCACTGTACAAATCAAACGAATCGCTGTCATTTAGCGCGTCTCTTGCAGCTTTTGCTTTCTCTATAGCCGCAGAGATAGCAATGTCGTTGCCATTAGCCACAGCATCGTTATACTCAGTCTGTGCATCTTCAAGGTTTTTGTACAGTTCGGACCATGTATCGCTAAGCTGGATTTGATACTTGGCTGCAGTTTCGGCTTCGCTTCCCCATTTATCAATAACAGACTGTGCCGTTGCGACGCCATCAGCCAAATTATTCGTGATTGTATTAAACAAATCGTCGCCCAAGAAATTAGTGCGGTCGTTAGCATTGCGAACATCTGTCATAAAATCATTTAATACATCTTTGGCGTCTGTTGCATCCGCCTCTATATTAAATGTAATGTCCTTTAAATTCGTGCCGTCGCTTAAACTTGAATCTCCAGCGAAAACACTAAGCCCACGATCTGCATATTTTGCAGCAATTTCCTGCAATTTTTCTGCTTGAGTGTCACTAACCTCAAAGAACCCACCAGGCTGCATATTAAGTTCTTCGAGCATCTTTTTCTGTGCGGTATTGATGGATTCGTTGTGTTCATTCAGATAATCTTTGGCTTTCTGGTCCGCGATACCATTCAGAATATCTAACTGTTCTTGATATTTTCCATTGACGAGGTCAATGCCTGCTGCTTCGTCTCCATATTTTTCAACCAGCTCATCCTGAATACTAATAAGCTGTTTACGGGTATCATAGGCTTCCTGCTCACTCAAGTTGCCTTCATCAAGAGATTCTTTCAGCGAAGAAATCTGAGTTTTATAATCGTTAATAGCAGCGGATTGCTTGTCTAACGCCGATCCGGCTTCAAGAGCTGCCTGGCGTAAATCTTCTTGATGCTGGACAGCCGACACAATGCTTTTTACTAAAAAGTTGATCGCAGCAGAAGCAATCAGGGTCAATCCCGCAGAAGCGATTGCAGCACCAATGTCTTTTAAGCCACCAACTACAGAATTGGAAATCTTAGCAAGACGAGTTTGACTTTCAGCGAATGCGTCAGTAGAAAGCGCAGCAGCATCTGTTTGTTGGACATAAAGTTTTGCTTGAGAAGAAGCATCGGACATGATGTCATCAAACTGCTTTTTTGCTTCATTAGCTCCCTTATCGTTAAACAAATCAATATACTTCTGAATGGCTTCTTTATCAGAATCAAGTTGAGAAACAGTTTCCTTACTTCCCTGCATAATTGCCTTAAAGAATGCGGTAATATTTCCAGAAGAAGTTTTTCCAAAAGTCCCAAAGTTTGTAAAATCCAGTTTGCCATATCCGAGCGATTCCATTGACTTTTTCAAATCCTTGAGGTCGTCTGCCGTTTGACCAAATAGAGTAAACTGCGTCTTTCCAAAATTCTTTGTGTCTCCGGTTGTTCCAAATGCGGTTAATATCAAGTGTTGTCATCGTAATTATAGTGTGATATAATACCGATGAAAGGTTATATTTTGAAACATCTGGAGGTAAATTATGACGAATTGGATAGATTATGTTTGCCCCGTATGTGGTGAATGGAGTATTTCTAAAGATCGTTTCCCAGTGTGCGACTCATGCGGCTATGAAAATGTGATCATTGTTTCTAGGGATGAAATTAAAGAAATTCATAATATTCTGAATAACATGTCGCCTGACCAGCAAAAAAAGTATTTAGTCGAAGAGCCACAAAATGAACCTGACAAAAATGGCATTATGACCTCCGAATACATCCGCCAAAAGTACGTATTCAAAGACCCACGCTTCAGTAAAACCAAATTCAATGAGCGTGAACGTGCTCTAAGAGAGCGTGTTGCCTATATAGATGCTCATAAAAAAGAGGAAATAGCCGCCCTCCGCGAAGAGGTTTACGGCGAACCTAATCCGTATCGCAAAGTCACCTGTCCCACCTGTGGCAGCACAAATACCAAGAAAATTTCCGGTCTCTCCAAAGCAGCATCTGTTGGCCTGTTTGGGATCTTCTCCCAGAAAGTTAAGCATCAGTTCCACTGCAACTCCTGCGGCTATGAATGGTAAGATTTGTGAGGTATCTCTATGTCTCATCAAGAACAGCACTATGCTGGAATCCATTACCACAATGTATTAGATGTCGGATTTTCTTGGAAGGATCACCCACCGCGACCATTTAATTCGTACTTCCCCGGTGCGATAACGCGAACCGAACTCAAAAACTGCCCCGTGTGCGACACCAAAATGCTGACTTATATGCATTACCCAATCGAAAAGCGTATGCGTGCTGTGTGGCAATGCAAGGTGTGTAACAGACTGTTCGTGTTCATTTGAATGCCCCACAAACAACAAAAGCCCCGCCTGTCACAGCGGAGCCACACATTACCCGTCAATATTGTCTTTCGTAGAACGCCCTGTCTTCTTGTATTTTAACTCACCGTTCTCGCTGTAAATTTCTTCGCCAAGGCTGTATTCTCCGTCAAAGAATTTACCAACATCCATCTCCAGCGCCCGAATCACCCTGCAGGCCACATCAAACGATGCTCTGCGAATATCTCTTGCTCCAGATTCAAACTTACGATATTGTTGTATATCAACCCCGGCGCGATCCGCAACCTGCTGTTGTGTCAACTCCAATACAAGTCGCTTCTGATGCAAGGTAGACGCGGCGGTTAAATTAACCAACGAAAATCCATCAAGACTGATTTCTTCCATAAATAGCACTCCTTTTAGAAGTTCAACTGAACCTGTTGCACTACCCATTATAAGTTCAACTGAACTTGCTGTCAAGTGCAAAAATAACAAAAGGCCGCTCCGTGTGGGGCGGTCTTGTATTTTTCGTGTTCACATTTTCTGGAAATCAATCGTTCCATATGATGGAATCTCAAATGATATAATCATACCACCGTTATAATTTGTTATTGCCAAATTTCCTTTAGATATAATATCCATTCCGATAAGAAATTTTGGGCCATTTTTGTAGCTTGTAAACAAGTCAATCATAACATTTTCCACCTTGACATTGTTTTCTAAAGTTATATCAACAAAATAATACGGGACATTTACAGTGCCACCAGCAGTGTATGCCTCATGTGTATCTTCTGAATCTGCAAAGCCGAGATATTCTTTTACATCAACGGTCATAGCTGATTTAGCACACCCTGTATCTATCAAGCCCCAACCTGCATACTCCCTATCATTAGCAGACACTTTTACCTGTACATATGGCGCGTGTGTGTCAGGATTGCACGATACTGTAAAATTGTTCATTTCACTGGTCCCTGTTTAAACCTGTACTTTTCCGCCAATTTATCAAGGTTAAGCGGCACGTCGTAGCAAAGAGTACCGTCTCCAGTATAATTTGGCAACTTTCTCATGTCATCAGCGACAGCAACGACCTTACCACGAGACACTGCAACAGAACGGCCGTCATACTGCTCAAAGAGTTCCTGCTTATGTTTTTCAATCCAAAAATGGTTATACCAAAGCCAAAATTCTTCTTTTATTTTTTTAATCATACCACATCAACCTCCTCTTAACAATACTTTCCTTACAATCTACTTATTAAAATTTTTTAACCTTCTCATGGCTTTCCCACGATGTTCTGACTGTCTTTCCTCCCATCCGGCCTAAGCCGTAGAATAGGGCTACCCATACAGTCGATGAACCACGAACCCAGAGTTCACACCCTCCATCTGTGCAGAATTTCTCCCGCATGGGTTCCCGGCTGCTGATTAAGCATTGTTTGCGCGACTTAGCACTGCCGCCGCATAAGCTGACATAAAATATTAAAGCCCGCCGTCGTTATAACAGCGGGTAGTTTTTTCGCCATAGGTGCCGCCCTACGGTTATTCTTTTGTATGTCAACTTACGCGACTACAGCTTTTATCTCAGCATATCGCATCCGTGTTGTTGTTTCAGCCTTTCGGCACCCTCACATGGGATTACTCCCCTGTTTTGGTCACACGGCTCTTAGCCTTTCCCAGCAATTTGGGTATTTTGTACACCAAGGTTGCATCCTACGCAGCTATTCCCGTTGCGTAAGCGGGCATATTTTCACCGGCCTTGGTATTTGTCATAGATGCAACTGCAGACAACGCCGTAAGAATCGTCGGCAATGCATCTCCCGCTTTAACTAATCCGTCCGCGAAATCAAGCGCGGCCGTCCCCATATCAATAAAACCTTTAACAACTCCACTATCAAGCACATCAGACGAGAAGGACTGGAAGGTAGCTTGGAATCTGGACAGCTTGCCCTGCACGGATTCGAGGAACTTGGAGTTTTCGACCTCGGCCGAATTACTGTCAGTTTCAAGTGCATTCATAACTTCATCCAGCTCTTTATAGTTCTCAATCAGAGCTGCGACAGCGTTAGCGTTACGCTTGCCACCCATGAGTTCGAGACTCGCACTTTTTTCCTGATCCGACATTTCTGACCATGCTGCGCCCATTTCTTTAATGATCTCGAACGTAGACTTATAATTTCCCTGTTTATCAAGAATATCGACTTTCTGGTGAGACAGCGCATATAGTGAAGCTCTCAGTTTAGAAGTCGTTTCGGCCATGCCTTCAGCACTTTCACCGGTTGCTTCCAACTCGGTTTTCGTTGCACGAAGATACATAGACACTGTTTTTAGTGTTGTCAATCTGTTGCTTTTATGACCAGCAAAAGCTGGCGCTAAGGACGTTAATCCTTAGTCTGCGCCTATCAACGAACTATCAGCGCAGTTCAGACTATATATTCACCCGTTGCCGGGGTACATCTTCAAGATGTGCGTTACCGCCCACCTCCTGTAGTCGTTACGGATTCTTTACAGATAAATCCGGCCAAATTTGTTGAGAATTAACCGGCTTCTTTTGTCTCTTTGTTATCTATCAAAAACAATGGGTAGATTATATCGTCATTCAGAACTAATTGCCCATCTTCAAGATGGTAGTTGAACGAATTATAATCTGGCAATTTACCATCATTGTAATAATACTGTTCTATGAGTAATTCACATAGATATGTGTTCTTTTCAAGATCGTGCTCCCATAAATACAAGCATTCTATACCATGATAGTTAGCAAGATATTTATGCTTGCCTTTATCTTTTGGTATTCTTTTGCGCTGCACTTCTGTGAGCTTTTTATCTGAGAAGAACAGCGGATTTACATGCCAATAATCCCCCATTACTTCGATTATTAAATTGTGTTCATATAAATAGTTGTCTACCGTATAATAGACAAACGGTTGCTCATTAAGATATGGTATATCAAGCCTGTCTAAAATATCATTAGCAATAACTTGAGGGACTGTACTTGTATTACTCATCTTCCCCTCCTGAAACGCTTTTAATATTTTCTTTCTATGCTTATCACGCCATTCATCGCGTTGACTCCAATATTTTGCGTACCATTCCTGTCTGCACCTTGCAGAGCAAAATGTATTCATTTGATTGGCAAGTTTAGATGGCTTGACATAAAATTCTTTTCCGCACCACGTACAATGTGTTAAAACACTTGTAAAATGTGAATTCTTAGGGCCAATATTTCCCTTTTGCCATTCGTGTTGGCATGCCTCGCTGCAGAATCTTTGTGTGCTCTTTTTGTAACACTCAAACTCTTTTCCGCATACTTCGCATTTTCTTATTTCATATGCTAACTGTCGTTGTGCTTTCTTTTGACAATCATTAGAGCAATAGTGGTGTTTGTTTTTATTGTAGTGATAACGGTTTTGGTATACTTCTTTCCCACACCATTCACAATTAAAAGTAACTCCTGTTTTTGTACCTTTTGCTGGCATATTTTTACCTCGTTGAGATTTGCCAACAAAAAGGCCGCCATGTGCTCAACCACATAGCGGCAGTGTTGTTATCTGTAAAGTCTTTCCTCGGTCTTGTCCTAAAATGTTCATTGAAGTTTGACCGATATAGATGTATTCTATCAACGTATTACTACGCTGTTGGGCAAATCTACCCACAGTTTCTGGATTTTGAACAACACGGTTCATGGCCGTAGCCAGCGCGATGCTCTCCTCCAGTGTATTATTAGCACTCTTTAATGCAGCTCCACTCCGATTGATAGCTTGCCCCACCCCGTCGGCAGAAATGGCAAATTTGTTACCAGCGGTATTATACTCATTAACAATTCGCATAACATCGTCAGCTTCTACGCCAAATGCCTGCATAGAAGAAATAACCATGGAGCTTGCGTCGTCTATGCTACTGATACCATCGCCGACATTTTTCAGAAGCAAAGCGGCATCGGAAACTTTTTCAGCATCATCAATATTAAAGCCAAGACGTGCAAAATCTGCTGTACTATTGATAACGTTTGTCAAGCTAGTGCCAAGTGTTTTTGCACGAGTTCCAGCATCCTCCATAAATTGAGAATATCTGGCGCTCGTCTCATCCGTAACCTTCTTCAGCTCGGTCATGGCGCTGTCAATGTCTACAACATTCTGATACACCTGACGCAGTCCCTGCTGGAACGCATTGATCACCTGATTTGCCAGCTGGCTCTTAATGTTGACCTCAAACAGCTTCTTGAGCTTGACGCTCAGCTTGTCCGTCTCTAACCCGGCATCCTGAATATACTTCTTTAGTTCAGACCAATCCTTAGACATCTGGTTGGAGTTTTCCTGCGTAAACATCTTACTCTTGATCTTCTCATCGTAAGTGTTGAAAAAGTCAACAAACCGAGCATACGCCTCAGTATTCGTAGAGATCTTGCTATTGTTGTTGAAGTACCGCTGCGCAGTGTACATCGTATTCTGCATACTCTTTTCGTATGTATTTGTGTTACGAGTCTTTTTTGCTTCCGCATTAAATTCTCTGACAGAATGTGTTGCACTTCTTGCATTAGCGCTTAGCACTTTCATCAAATCGTCCAAGCTACTAATCGTACTATTAACATTCGTGCCTACATACTCAAAATCTTTAAATGCACTATTTAATTCTTCATAATTACGCACGCCAGTATTTTTTGAAACATCGTTTATTTGCACGAGTCGCTTGTATACAGCTTCATACATCGCCAAAACAGCCTTAACTTCATCAGTCTCAGGGGTGCTTTCTTGCAATGTTTGCATCTGCTTGCCGAGTGCTGTAATCTTGCCAGGCAACGCATCAAATGCTTTGTCAGAACTCCCTTTGGCTTTATTTACATTGCTCGAAAATGCCTGCAAGCTCTGATCCAGCTCATACATCGCATCGTCATACGCTTTAAGATTAGACGTAGACATATCAGCTTCAAAAGATTCGCGTGCCTTCTTCGCTACTGCCCAAGCAGACTCCAAATTTGTCAAAGACTCCGGGTTCATAAGGCTTGCATACCCAGCATTTTGTGCTGTGGTATTCTTCTTCATGGCCGTATTATACCGGCGCTCAATATTATCAAACCCAGATAGCGCAGACCGCGCCTTCGTCAGCTTTTGTACAAGGTCGTTCAGGCTATCGCCGAGTGCTTTTACAGCCGCATCATATGCATCAACATTTTCTGAAGAGAAATTCTTATTCAACGCCGCCCGCGTAGCATCAACGGCTTCAAGTTTTTTTGTATAATCTTCACTGGCCGTTTTGACGGATGTCACATCTGCGAACCGTCCGAAATCGACCCCAGCAAACCGTGTCTGTATGCTTGTTGCTGTATTATCAACAGCCTCAAACCGTTTCAGCAGTTTATCGCTCTCGCCAACAGTTGTGTTAATTGTGCTGTTCAGCTCATTCTGCGTAGATACAAGTGCTTGCAGTGCTTTGTTCGCTGCTTCATATTTTGTCGCGGTAGGATCGTTATTATATTCGCCTATCGCAGTATTAGCCGCAGTAATCTGCTGATTGAACTTCTGTTTGATGGCTTTAATAGCTTCGTCTCCGCCAAGACCCTTGTAATCCGTCTGGCTAAACTTGTCTTTGATGCCGGATAGAGCATTCTCCAGTGACTTCTTCATCGTAGTAGCTTCATCCGAAACCGTTTTCTCAGCCGAAAGCACATCTCCACACTGCTCCGTCAGGCGCGTAAGACCGCTCTGAATACCGGAAAAATCCAAAACGGAAATCTCTCGTCCGGTAAGCATGGTGTTGAAATTCGATTTTAGGGCGTCGTAATCTTTCTGCAGCCGGTTCTTTGCACTGGTATCCTTAATCTTCCCAATGTTCAGTCTGATTTTCTCAAGCCCAGAACTCAAAGATGTGACAGCTTTTTCCGTAACCTTAAATCCATCTTTCAACTTGATATTCATAGCCTGCTGGATTTTGTTTGCAGACTCACGTACCGCATTCGAGGATTTTTCAAGTTTGTCAATTAGACCGCTGTCATCATTGACCTTTAAATTCAGTTTAAGTGTCTTCCCAATCCTGTTAAGCTCTTTCTGAATATCTGATGCATCAAGCTTCAATTTTGACGAAAGCTCAATATCCTTGCCATCTAAGTTCGATGCAATAGAATTGAGGTCTACAGTATTATTTAATTTGACATTTACACCAACATCAACAGTTGTGCCAAGTGTCGAAATCTTATTCTTAATGTCTCCAATGTTTGCTAAAGAAATCTTAACAGGGATAGGTGCAACTCCATTTCCGGCGGTCTTTAACTTGTTTGATAGATCGCTTACATCCGGTTCAACCTTTACCTTAATACTTAAATCTTCTGCCATACTATACCTCCTATGGCCCTCGGCCTTTCTCTTCAACAGTTATTTATAGCTAACTGCTCAAGACAAAGGCCGAAGCCTCTGCCCAAACAAATCATTCAGGAAACTGTTTCTTTATAGCTTTTTTTATTTTTGCATTTGCTCGGCTATTTGGCCGTGCCACTTCTTCTTTCGCATTTGTAACAAACGGCCGTGGCTTACGCCAATTTGTATAGCGGGATCCCCATGGGTCAGCAATGCCTTTGCCATATCCTTCCAGCAATTTTGCAAATTCAGTCTGGCTGGCTCGGCTGGCTGTATACCCAGGCACACGCGGTCCTTCCAACGGTGCAACATCCTTAACAGTCAAAACATGGTCACGCACGGTACTTTTGATGTTAGCCTCATCATCAATACCGCCGCTACCGCGCCGTTCATACATTACCGGTTCATAAGCACCAAGCACATCATTTTGCACATGCTTTTTCATGGTGTCCTCAACAACCTGTTTGGCCTCACCTTCCAGTGCAATATTGATACGCCGCTGCATTTCTTTCTGTAATGCTGCAATCGAATTTACGGTTTTCGCCACCCGCAATCACTCATCCTTCACAATATTCAGTACCATAGGTTTATGCTGCAAGATTTTATCCGCAGTCTCAGCATCTGTTTTTGGCTTCCAGTCGACATTTCGCACCGGCTCCTTCCCCGTCAACCCGGCCTTCTTAGCAATCTCCACCAGCATATCCGGGTCGCTCAAGCTCTTGATGCCGCTGGCAATCTCCTCAAACGCCTCAGCCACACGGTCCAGCGGGTCAGGGTGGGCCACATTGCGGTAAACAACCATATACTCCTCGCGGCGGTTCTTGATCTCTTCCTGGCAAGCCTCATACAAACCAGCGGTGACCTCGGCAATATCTGGGTGCTCTACAATTTCAATGCCGTCACGGCTGTACACAAAATCACAAATGTCATCCTGGTCACCCAGCTTTTCCCATGCCTCCGGTGCAAAATACTTTACAACGCCAGCACGCCATGCATAATCAAACAGTGCCGGAACATGGCGGTTCTCCACCTCACAGCTGGCCACAACAAAACTCACAAAGTCCACGCGCTCCTGCACGGTGATATTCTTCTTGATTTCCATATAACAAACTCCCTTCAATCAGCACTCTTTCCAGTGCTTTCCGCTTTTCTTGACCCAGAGCAAATTCTCCTTCGGGTATTTATACAAAAACATCTTGCGCTTCAATTTGGCCTCCGGTGTTGCCATGCCCTTCACATCAATCACCTCTGTCCGCCCATCCTTATACACAAGGTAGAAATCGCACACATAAGTAATTGCACGCACAGCTTTTCCATCGTGCCGGAACCCTGGCTGCAACACAAACGACTTTTGCAGTTCATACTGCACTATCTCCCCCGCTGCAGCCAGCGGCAGCACAACTTCCCGGTAATATTCCATTTCCGCCTTAGAGTCAAACACAATACCATCATAAGTTCGGTCCTCACGGGCAGACACATGATACTTAGACCACACCGAGAATGACCTTCCCGTCAACGATCATGAAGTCGATAGGATCGCCGACATTGTAGTTCAGCCCCTCATCGGGGATCTGATAGCCTCGGCCTTCATACTCAAAACCAAGCGCTCCGGTATGCTCGTTGTGGTACACGACTACACCACACTTCATTTCGGGCAGTCTCATAACCGGGGCGCTAACCGGTTCAGCATCAAAACTATCGACGGCAACAGGCTCAATCTTAGCCTTCTTGCTTTTGCGTTTGGGTACTGCCACAGCAGCAGTCTCAGCCGCCGCGGCCTCAACAAACTTTACTTCGTCCATTCTTCTCATCTCCAAATCTAAAAATAAACAAGGGAGCCTTTCAGCTCCCCTGCTTATATTCGGGTTTCTTAAACGGTCAAGGAATTACTCCTCGCCGGTGCCGTCCTCAAAGGTCATATCGTAGATGTCGCCGTCCTGGTTGGCATAGCAGTCAAAGGTGATGGACACAGTGGTCGGATCGCCAGTGTTCTGGAACGCCAGGTTGAAGGTGGCCTGCGGCTGTGCCTTGTAATAGGTCAGATCGCACATAACATCTTCCTCGTCCTCGGTCTTGAAGGGCATCTCACCACGGATTTCAAAAGCCTTCGGGAAGGTGTCGGCGTCGAACTTAACGCTCTGGACACCCTTGGCCTTCTCCAGGTAGTAGTAAGCAATGTAGTTCTTGTTCTCGGTAATGCCGGTAGCAGTAACCTTCTTCTCGGCAACACTTGCATCTGCAATCGGGGTGCCGCAGTCATCGCCAGCAGCAAAAACCTGGACAGTGCCGGTCTTCGGAATCTCAGACAGCTGGATGCCGTCAGCACCGGCAGTCAGCTCTTCACGCTTCAGCACGGTAGCGGTCTTGGCAATCTCCTTGCCGGACAGCAGAGCGAACAGCTTGGCAGGCATGATCTGGGTATCGATCTGCAGCGTGCCGGTGCGCTCACCGTCAAAGCCAACGCGGTTCGGGGCACCCCAGCCGCCCTTGGCATACACACGGTTTGCCTGGAAGTTGGTGGTAGAAACATTGGCAAAATCAATGTTCATAAAGGGAATCTTAGTCTTATAGTCCAGCAGAACAAGGTTCATAACCTCACGGTTTGCCATATTAGGATTCATCTTAGCCATAATAGTAGCCTCCTGTTAATTTGTTTGTCTTTATCCATCACGACATCTTCTTAAACCAGCTGTCTATCTGGTGGTCCTTCCCACCCCACACGCTGTAATTAAAATCAGAAATGTCGTTGACTTGTTTGATTCGTTGGCGGTTAAAAGTGTCATGCACCTGGTACACCGTCAAATCCCAGATGTTAGCCATATTCAGACTGTCGTGATATGTCGCCAAAGCCGAAATAATATTCGCAAGCTCATAGTCCGGGTCAGCTTTCTTGCCGCCGCGCTTGTTTTTTTCGTACTCCGCTTTCTTACGGTAGAACTCTTCAAACTTTTTGCGCGTTCTCTCGTCCTTGTACTTGTGTTCTTTCTTTTCTTTCGGCGGGTCTATGTAAGCACACTGCAAACAAACATCACATACCAGCGTCCAGTTTTTGGCGTTTATAACACCATCCACTGTAAAAGCCCCGGCCTCGTCCTTTGCCGGATTCACAAGAAAACACTGGTGCGTTGGCTCATACTCCACTGGCTCTGAAATAAAAAAGCCCAGGGCCGAAATCACATCGGCTCTGGTTCCTTCTTCCAATGTCAGCAGTGTAAAAATGTCCAACTGGTCAATTTCTTCCGGTGTGATATTTGGCATTTCCTGCCCACCGTGTTTCAGCAGCAGTTTCAAGCGCTCCACAAAATCCTTTGGTGTCATCAACAACAGTGATAATGCGTATTGGTAGGTGTTATACCCCTTCATGCAGATGTCTTTAAGGCGCGGAGAATGGATACGCCCAACTGTCTCCACTTGGAATCCGATTGGGTTTAAAAGCTCAAAGTAGGGTACTTTCATCTGCTATTCCTCCGGTTGAAATCCACAGCCTCATAGCAAATGCAGCGTCCATAATATTTGTTGTTTGGCTTGTAAACATCATTACTGATAAGGTTCAGCTTGCCAATGCCAAAATCTTTACTTCCGTTCAACAGCCTGTCCACGTCGGTTGCCAGTATATCTACTCTGGTGCCAACCTTTCCCTCTCGTTTATAGCTCTGCATAATTTTTTTGTGGCAATACGCAAATATGTACAGGTACACCCGGTATGCAGTTGTTGTGGGCACTTTTGCAACCACTGTTTCCATACACAGGTATGTATCTGTCGTTTCGTTCGTGTCATCAACATACTCGTACTCAAAAATATGGCCGCAAGAGTCCGGGTCGTTGCCTAACAGCATTTCATCAGTATCAGCATTCTCATCCACAGGGCCAAGTAACACGTCGATAATATCGGGATCATTTGCAAAAACCGACGCTACTTTGTGCTTATACGCACCAAGTTCGTTCAAATTCATGCATCCACCACCTTTATTACCACACTGTCCTGGCTGTTTCCGTCAGGTGCTTGCACCGTAAGTATAACTGTGTGCCCATTCAAGGTCTTATCATTAACAGCCGAAACACGGCAGCTGTCTCCATCCACGCGGTCCCACATCGTCGAATTGGCAAAATATACCTTTTCATTCAACATGCTCTCGTCGGGCTGAATGGTCCAGACACATCCGCCATAAGGCTTTCCGTCGCGTGTCGCGTGGAACACTTTACCGCGCCCACAAATGCGCACTTTCGCATCTCCTGTGTATTTGATAGCTACATCGCCCGTGTCCGGTACTTTTTTCGGTTCATCATAGTCACAAAGCATCTTGTCGCCATTATCTGTGTCTGGGTTATACTGGTCTTGTTCAAGATTCAGCACCAAGAAACCAGTCTGCTGGTTGTCGCGGTCATAGCGCTCTGTCATACCATCCACACAAGTAATACGGTATGTCTTTGGCTGACCGTTGATTTCTTCCAGCATAAGCCGCTTATCTACGTCCAAAAGTGCAGATTCTTCATCGTAGGGTATCTTTACCTGGAACTCACGGCTGGAAAGTGTCATCAGCTTATTCTCAGAAAGGTTCGAGAAATACGGCTTATCCACAACGGCCCAGCGGGTCACGATCTCGCCGGTCTCATCATCCTGCCACTGAATACTGCGGTTACACAGCTCAATTTTTCCGCGCACCGTAATCTCATCATCAGCATCGCGCTCCGTAATCAGCCAATGGCTTTTACTCCACAGCATAATGTGCCCGATCTCAAAATCATCACCCGGCATGGTCCTAATGACCTTCTGGTTCGTTACCGTGCTGGAGATAATCTCCATATGGTGCTTGATTCCGTCGATCTCTACCTCTTTGTATGCTGGCGAGTCTGGCCCCATTTTAAGCGTGTCGTGCTTTGATTTTTGAATAATACGATCGCGGCGGCTCGTACCGGGTCTGCCCAACATGGCAGCATACATGTCATAGTTCATGTGTACTACCTCACTGTGTCAGTCCGGCAATCTCACCGTTTCTAAATGAATACAGGTTGATCTCACCGCGCAGGCGGTGCTCCGTCGTAGTCATCAAATCTGTCATTTTCTCCAGCAGGTTCGCCGGGCTGTATAAGCTAAAATCCTTGGTATTCAAAGCATTCTGCAAGGCATCCGTGTTGTACACAAACGGTTCCACGAAATGAAGTACCATTCCCAGCGCCAAAATATCTTTCTCACGATTGGTGAGCGCGATATTAAACGCCAGAATATCGTCTTCCCTATCCGTTAAGTCCTGCTTGCAAATTTCCTCAAAATCGCCAATCGCCAGCGTCAGCAAATCTTTCTGGTACTCCAACCGTGTAATTGCGTCAAAGTCCAAGAATTCGTAGTTGCGAACCCGGGCACGATAACGCTCAAAAATTTCCTCGTATTTGGTGCCCATAGGTCACACCTCCGTTACTTAATGGTCGTCACTTCCACGGTTTTCTTGGCGGGCTTTTTGGTGTCGAGCTGTACCTCTTCCTCAAGGTCGCAGTTCAGAACCTCGTTCAGTGCCTTGATGACATTGCGGCTGTCGATCTTGTCCGCCTTGATAAGCTCTTTTGCTCTCATGCGGATAGAATCCTTCATGCCGTCGCTCATTTTTGCCACGTCGCTGCGGATTTTTGCAGCATCCCAGCTGAACACGTCATCAAAGTTTTCTGTCGTGAGGGCATTGCGGTAATGCTGTGCGACACCAAGCGCCTTCAGGACATCTGCATCCTCAATCAGGATCCAGTTGTCTCGGAAGAAACGAGGCTGTGAACCACGCATGGCAACCAGCTCACCATACTCAATCTCCTGAACCTCGCCAAATTCCTCCCACTCAATCATATATCCTGCCGTGCGGCTGGAAATATAAATCAGGGGACCATGTACGCCGTTTTTGCATTCGACCATAGTGCTATTCGTAATCTTTTTAACTGCCAAAACAATACCTCCGAACATTCACATTAAAAATTCCGGCCAGTTGCCCAGCCGGTTTATATCAGAGCCTCTATCTATCAAGAGAACTTGTAAGCGCCAAAGTCACGATCCATGATAATGCCAATGCCGGTGCGCTTCATCAGCAGGAACTCCTGGCTCAGGTCGGCATTCTTCATCGGATCGCCCTGCAGCATGGTAACGCTGCCCTCAGTAACACGCTTGATGGGCTTGGTGTCGCCAGCAACAACATACAGGGTGTCGTCAGGCAGGATGAACTTTGTAGAGCCAATCTCGTGACGCTGCTTCATAGAAATCAGTGGGGTGCCAGCCAGCTTGCCAGCATAGCCCATAGCATACAGGCTCTCCTTGCGGCTGTCAGAACCATCAATGTCAGGAATCTTGCGCAGCGCCTTCTTGGTGCCGATAATCATAGCGGACTCACCGGTAGAAGCCTCAACATGCTCGACCAGATCCAGCAGCTTGTCAGCATCCATCGTGCCGGTCTGCATGTACGGGGCCTGCAGGCCAGTAATCATGCTGCCGAAAGCGGCATAAGCACCGTCCAGGTCATGGCGGGTAAAGCTCTGAGAGCACAGACGGATCAGGTCATTGAAGTCAACACGGCCAGCCAGCACGCGGTTAATTTCCTCGTAGACCTTGATAGCCTGCAGCTGGGTGGCGATCATGACATCAGAGCCGCTCTCCAGGCGCTGACGGCGAATGCCCTGCGTACCCTCGGCAACGTCAGCAACGGTCAGCAGGCAATCCTTCTTCGTGTGGAAGATGTTGCTGTCACCCAGTGCCAGATTGCGATCCTCAATAAATTGGGTGAAGAACTCATCGCCCTTCAGGCCCTCCTCGCTGACCTTCTCAACGACGACTTCGATGATGCTGAACAGGTTGCTGCACTTGCCATCGCGAATTGCCTTCAGGTCGATGGTGGACTTGCCGTTGTTGGCCTCCAGCAGAGCCTTGCGCAGAACTTCCTGGCTGTCAGCAACGCTGTATTCCTTGCCCAGTCGGCCAAAATAGCTATCGACTGCAAGGTTGATGAGCTTGTTATCAATCTCCATAGTAAAACCCTCCTAAATGGAAAGCGCCGCCCAAACAAAATGGACGGCGCGTAAATGTCATGTATTAGTTATTCCTAACCCGCGATTAGAAAGAAACACGGATCTCGAAATACTCGTAGGCACCATTGCCCCAGCCAGTCTTCTCGACGCTCTCAATCTTGCCAAAGGTCTTGTCGTCAGCAGCTTCCTGAACGGCAATCTTGGTAGAGTCAGCAGCAAAGCCAACAAACTTGCCCTTTTCAGGAGCCTTGTCGAAAGCCTCAGCAGTAGCGCTGAAATCATCGCCGTTGTGCAGGACATAGCCGCGGCAGACCTTGCCAGCCTCATTGACCCATTCAGTCAGATAGTGGGTGCGGGTCTCATCATAGAACAGCTCCTCGCTGGCAATCAGGACCAGATCCTTCGGCTTGGACTCAGCGGTGGGGGCAGTGGCCTTATAAACCTCGCGACCCTCGCGCTCACCCAGAACAACCAGCTGCGCATTGTCGATCGCAACAGGGCTGTCACTCTTGTAAACCTTGACACTCTTCAGCAGAGAGCCATCAGTAGTGCCGGACATAAGATCCAGACGCACAACAGCATGCTTTTCATTAGCCATAGTTAAATTCCTCCGTTTATCGTATTATTTATAGCGTTCAAACAGGTCACCGTATTTGTCCGAGACGGACTGCATCTGGACCCCGCTCACGCCAAAGCGTGCTTTTTCGATCTCACCCTTCTTCTCTTTGGGTGCAACATAACTGAACTCGGCTGTAGCCTTCTTGCCCAGCAGCTTATAGCATTCATCCTGCAGGGCGGTAAACTCCATATCCTCATTCTTCTTCAGCTCGGCGTACTCATCGACACCGTCCAGCTGCTTGTCCATAATGGCAAACAGCTTTTCGCGCTTCTCGTTCTCCTCGACCTTCTTAGCCTCGGCTTCAGCAGCAACATAAGCATCATACTTGGGCTGCATCTCATCAAACTGTGCCTTGACATCGGAATACTGCGTGCTGAACTTTTCGGCCTCCTCTTTGGCAGAACTTACCTTGTCGCACAGCGCCTCATACAGGACAGGCAGCTCAGGCTCGGCAGTGCCATCCTCCCAGTCCTCGTACACGACCTTCACGCGCTTTTTGCCTTCAAAGTCAACCTTGACATTGTCGCCTTCCATGGCAAACGGCAGCGCATAAGTCTTCCAGTCCTGCGTATCAATCACGATCGCACGATTCTCCTGTACGTCCTGCAGCCAGTAGCGACTGCATTCATCGCCCCAGCGGTCAATGTACTTCTCGCCGGAAACAGCGTCGCGGATTTCATTCATACGCTGCCCGTCCGTGAGGGTAAACTGTTCCGCAGGCTCCTGTGCAGGCGCGGCTTCAGGCTCGTTTTTCGGTTCTGCTACAGCCGCAGACATCTCCTTGCACTTCTCTTCCAGCTCCTCAATGGTAATTTCCTCCAAAGAGAAATCCAGCGTAGAAGCATCGATGCCGTAGGATGCAAGAATCTCATTTTTCTTCTCCAAAACACCTTCTCCTTTCGCAAAGTTATCTATCTCAGCCTCCTTGGAGGATTGAGAACCTTGTAGTGCTGTGTATTCGTCCAGCTTTTCTTTGATCTGGCTTGCCAGCGTAATAGCGCTAAAATTTGCCACCACATCGCTGCCGACCATCGCCGGTTTGATGCGTGGATCAGTCGTAGACAGAATGCAGCAACCATCAAATGCAAAATTTTTCACGACATAATAGCCGCGGTCATCTACATCTCCCTCCAGCGCCGTAATCTCCATGCTCTGCGCCTTCACGCCATCACGCTCAAAGATCTCACAGGAATCATCGAACTTGGTCCACAGCAGACCATCTACGCGCAGATAATCGCGCATCGTTCCTGTTCCGTCATCCCGGTTCACCCACCGGGCATTGCAACTCTCCGGAATCACGCCATAGGCGCTGCCGGAGTATACATATTGAATGCCGTCCTCGTCAATTTTTAGCTCGTGCTCGTGCCCCTTAAAATCAAGGTCGCCTGCCTTGCTTTCCTCAATATATCCAAGAATCGGCGTGTTTTTAATGCTTTCCAGTGCCGTGTCCACCACCTCTTTTGAGAAAGTGGAACCATTCAGGTTGTCGCCGGTGTGCAAAACATCAATCGTTACATTGATAAATCGCGTATCTTTACCGTTGACTTCTCCTATTTTCTCAAAGGTGACAGGCAGGCGATTCAGTAGGTTTCCCATATCGCACACCCCGCAAATCAAAAAGATGCCCGCGACAAGCACAGGTAATCAGTAGTAGTTTCGTTTTTGCTTTTCTTTTACATATTCCTTCAGCGCGGCAATTTCCTCGTCAGATAAAGCATACACATACACGGTATGCCCGCTGCAATCTTTTTCCTTTCGCAGCAGTACAGCTCTGCTCAGGCTCAGATGAACCGCCAGTTCACGCCCGCGTATCTTTACCTCTTTCATATATCATCACCCCGCAGAATTTGCATTGCTGTCATGCTCAGCCGTAACCTCGCCTGCATCGCTCAGGTCTTTGCCCTTGCTGGCATTTGTGGGTCTGCCGCCCTCATCATCAGAGTCTTTGCCCTGCGTGTTAGAGCTTTTAAGCGGAATTTCCAGCTTATCAAGGCCAAGCATTTCGTTCTCAAGGTACAGCATGTTTTCCATATCACTGGGGCTGTAACCATTGGTAGCCATAATAGCACTGCGCACCGGTAAGCCATACTGACCGTCCTTTACGAACTGGTCATGCATCTCCTGCCGGTTAAAATATGTAACATCCAAAATATTCACTTTGAACTTATATGCCGTCGAAACACTCTTTAATTTGCGGTTGATCCAGCGCTCAATTTGGCGCATC
>ERZ1034920.589-NODE-589-length-27801-cov-82.405392_pt1 | contig 27801 bp, 36 predicted proteins | sample MGYA00520688_ERZ1034920 | MGnify/ENA primary metagenome ERZ1034920 (study PRJEB33766, sample SAMN09781785) | gut metagenome | biome: gut microbiome | host: Homo sapiens | place: Madagascar | study: EMG produced TPA metagenomics assembly of the PRJNA485056 data...
ATATATTATAGAGGGCGAAAGCTTTCAATAATATAAAAGGAGGTGTTAAAGATGGAACCAATAAAGTTACAAATTGGAGTATGTAAGTTTTCTTCTCTTGCAGAATGGTTCGGTATTACTAAAAATTATCTTTCTAAAAAGAAAAAAGAGAAATTAGAAGAGTTGAAAGAATTTTGTGATTATGAAATTGTAGATAGTACGAAAATTAATATTTTGAATATTAAGTTTGATACTTATGAAAAAAAACCTTCTATTAATTTCTCTAAAGTTATAGAAGAAGTACCTAAATATTGGGGAAAGAAAAATAATAATAATCTTGATACTTCAAAAAGAGTCAGTGAAGAAATTTATGATAATAGAGGAGAGAATAATATTACTCTTTCTGAAGGGAGCATTTATTCTTATACTCGTAGTGCTACTAAAATATTATATGGAGAGCGCAATAGTGACGCTACAGGAACTTTAGGCATTAGTAATTATGTTTGGGCGAAAAGAAGTAAGAATGGCGGTTTTGAATATCTTTCTTCTGAAGAAGAAGAAGTGAAAAAGCGACTTCTTATTAAATATTTTGGTGATGCAGAAGAAAAAGCTCTATTTATTCAAGATAGTATTGATAAAGGTGAATTAAAAGAAGAAGAGGCTTGGGGCGAGTATAGTAAGATGATAAAGCTGAAAGCTGGTTATGATAAGTTTTTAGCAGAGTTTAAGAAAATTACAGGCATTCAATTGATAAAATGTACTGAAATTATTCCAACTAAAGAGTTTTAATTAAGTGGGGGCAGTTATTATACTGCCCCATTTTATTTTTGTAGAAATTCATTCTGTTGAGTTAGGGAGGCTAGGTTTTGATAAATATGTTGTATATGTGCAGTAGATATGTTATATATGTGGAATAGGAATATATTAAAATAGAGAATAAATATGTTATATATGAGAAAGTAGATATGCTATATATGAAGAAGCAGATATGCTATATATGAGAGATAGTGGTGAGCAGCGAGTCCCATCCTATCGTTTCCCCTTACTCAAATCGAAGAACGACCGACCTCCAATAAAAAATAAAAGCTCCCATTTCTGGGAGCTTCATATATCTCACTTCTTCCGCTGTCTAACCAAATCCAGCTTATAAGTATCATCGCCAACCTTAAAAGTAATCAGCTTACCTATATTAACTACCTGAATATCAGTAGCATTGACATCAGGCAGAAAGGCGGCAAGCGCCGCTATAATCCCCTCCTTAGTGGGGTCATCCTTTCTTACTCTCTCCCTCTGTGACTTAGGAGCAGCTGCCCGCGCCTTAACACAGGACGCCGCAGTTACACCATTTACTCTTGCCTTCTTAGAGAGAGCCTCCTGCTCCTCATTAATCTCGTACTCATTGTCCTCAAGCCAGAGAGTAATAGCCTCCTCCTGCGACAGCCCCAGTATCTTAGTGGACTTCTCTATCTCCTCGTCAGGGATATTAAGGGTTCTACCATTAAACTCATACTTCATAAGCAGTACCTCTCTCCATAAATTTTTTCTTATTTTTTTATTATATATATATTATAACATAAAAATCGTAAAAAGTCAATAGGCAAAAGGGAGATTTTTTGGTATATAGTAAATGTTTTTTTGTGCAAAATGACAGGGGCGGCAAGGGGCTGGCGTTTTTAGTTTTTGGACAATTGTAGATAAGTGAGTTGGAATTAAATTCAAGTATAAATGTAAAATCAAATATCTTTCTTGAAATTCGTGTTCCTCTCTATATATTATAGGCGTTCCCACGAATTCCCAGAAAGAATATCTGAATAGTAAAAATATAGATAAATATATCTAATCAGATATAAATTGTAGAAATTCGTGTTCCTCTCTATATATTATAGGCGTTCCCACGAATTTCTACAAGGTGCTGATTTTACAATAATAAACAATGAAAGGAGCCAATATTATGGATATTATTATTGGACATGAGTATCGTTTTAAAGAAGAATTTTGTAAAGGACTTGGTATACCTATGTATCAAGCTAATGAAAGGAGAGATGAATTGCTACTATGGCTAAAGAATTTTTATGAGTATGAAATTATTGATGGGCGCCCTATCCGTATCAAAATCCTAGATGTAATAGGCTCATACCAGCCGCTGCCCCGTAAGTATAATAATGAAATGAGAGCGGCAAGAGCACAAGAAATAAAACAGAGATATACTAATTTTACTATTGCACATTTGCCGCTCGAATATAAAGAGACCAGTCAACGTTTTATTGCAAGAGAGGCAATAGATGACTTTGGTCATGAAGAGTATGGGCATGAGAATGATGCCTATGTAGCTAAAAAGTATGTTCAATCAGCCTTTAAAGAGAATGCTGAAACGAATGGAATAAGTCACTGGGTATTTTATCCTTCATATGAGCCGCTCCCCGCAGATATTCTAAAAAGATGGAAAGAAATCCTTTCAGAAGAAAAAATTGGTGAAAAAGAGGCGGCAAAAGCTTTCTATAAAATGGAATGCGGACAGGACATATCAAAAGAACAAGGCTATTTTAAGAAAGCACGTGAGCGGTTCAAGGAAGAATTTCATATGGGGGCACCAGTTTATATCCAACAATGGAAGAAAAAGTAAGGGGTAGGGTATCTACCCCTCTTTTTTATTAGAGGATAGGGTATCTCATCATAAAAATAGGGGGCGGGGCTAGGTCAAGAATATAGGGGGTAGCCCTTATATGGAGGGTACCCTGTATTATTTTTTCAGGGGGAGGTATCGCCGCCCCATCTATACTCTTTTCTATTGCAAAGGGGTAATCAATTCCTTTATCGTCCCTTCTATTGCCATCAGCAACGCTTCATGTTGACACTCATACCAAGCATCGAGATTATCCATAATTTTCCTCCTCTTGTAATATATGGAAAAATGCGGCAGATACTCCATATAAAGAGTATTAACTGCCGCTATTATTTTATTAAAACAGAAAGGGTACTCTTTAACACAGACTCTTGAGAAATGGCATAGCAAATGGCTATTAGCATACGCTGTAAAAAGTAGCACTATGCGAGACAAATATTGTTGAGATTTTTCTCCATTGACAACTCTTGGAGAAATAGCAAAGATGTTTAGTCAAATGTATGAGGTGATATGTTGATGAGAGGGCGGAGTACCTATAAGTCCCTTTAATCTAGGGAGTGTACGGTGCTCCCTAGATTAAATAACGCTAGGACTTAGTTATATAGGGGTATGAGCGGCACCGCCGCATTAGAAGGTCTCAGGAGCGTTGTTGTCAACGTCCTCATTCTCGCTCTCATTCTCCTCGAGGGGGTCGCCCTCAAACTCTACAGGAGGGAACTCGGTAGTGCTTACCATTACTGCGCAAAAGTAAGACTTCTTCTTGTCTACGACCTTCTCTACCAGACCCTCTGCAATGAGCTGACGCATCAGAGCAGAGAGCTTCTGGTTGGTGTAACCGCCGAGTACATCAGCGTTCTCCTTAATCAGGTCGGAAATGGTTCTGCCCTCGCCGCCATACTCTCTGAGCACCTTGAGAATAGTACCCTTCAGCTCGACGTTCTCAGCCTGAGTCTTAGACAGCTTGCCGCTGCCCTTTGCGGACTTCTTGTCAAGCAGCTCAATCTCGTGCTGGCAGAACTCAACGATTGCCGCATTAGATGCGCACTCTGTGATAATAGTGTTGAACATATCTCTCTTAGTAACCTTAACAGTGTTAGCCATACTTTACCTCTTTCTACAATGCCTTTGACAAGGCGGTTCTGGTGGGAGCTCGTTGTTTTCATCATAGGAGCGGCATCTGCACTCATATTGTCCATATAGGACTGGCTCTTGATTACTTAACGAGCGGCGGTAAGGAAACTATTTTTGCGATTTGCTCTTTCCTTATCTTCTGTATATATTATATCATAATTTTTATTATTTTGCAAGTGATATCTTATATCCAGATTATTAAGGGGGCGAGCGGCTCATTCATTTTCCTTTCCTTATCTTCTGTATATATTATATCATAATTTTTGTTATTTTGCAAGTGATATCTTATATCCAGAAGATTATTTCAGAGGGGGACTTTTCTTTATCCCTTCCTCATCTTGTATATATATTATATCATAATTTTTGCTATTTTGCAAGTGGCTTCATTATTGGGGGCGGCTGATGCGGCGGGTCCCTTTATGGGAGAATGGGGCGGGAGCTAAGATAAAACAAATAGGAAAAAAGTTGCATATGGAGGGATCCCGTGACGCAAGACGGCGCTGCCCCGTGGGTCATCGCCCCGGCGGGCGCACCAAACAAATAGGAAAATTGAGCCATATGAGGGGTGAGCGGCTCAGGATTGATTAGGGGGTTGAATTTTGGGAAAATTGCACGAAACTTGACAAAAAAATTTTTTGATTTTTGTTTATTTTGCCTATTGACAATTAGGTGGAAACGGCGCAGCTTCGCTCATTATCGCGCCGCTTTAGCACACTGAAGTGCCGCCACTTTAAAGCGTTAAAGTCTGACATATAAAAAAGGTCGCCCCCGTAGGAGCGACCGCAGTTAGTACCGATAATTAGTTAAGCATTGTCATCTTCTGAGTGTCAGAAAGTTCGTTAGCATAGCTATCTGCCTCATCTTCGGTGTCAGCCTGTGCAATGGTAAAATATGACTTCTTCTTTTCCACGTACTTGACAACAGTTCCAGCCTCTACCATCTGGCGCATGAGGGCTGACAGCTTCTGGTTGGTATATTCTGCAAGTTCCGGAGCGGCGTCCTGCATTTCCGATATAGTGACATACTTGCCAATTCTTGTCAGAGCATTGATAATCTTGCCCTTGATTCCCATATTTTCGGTCTGGGTCTTTGTGAGCTTACTGGAAGCCCTTGCAGCCTTTGACTGGAGCATGGAAATTTCGTGTCTGATGAAGTCTGACATCTGGTCGGTGTCGATATTAGGCAGGGGATAACCATCGATAAATGCCAGAATTGCGTTGTACATCTCAACCTTAGTAATCTTAGTAGAATTAGCCATAAAATACCTCTTTCTGTCAAAAAACTGGTGGATTTTACAAGGGGGTGGGCTAGAGCGGTTTTTCCATTTCTTGCCTATCGGCTATCTCCTTTCCCTTACCTTGTATATATATTATATCATATTTTTTGCGAAAATACTAGTGGTAAAATAGACAAAGAATAGCCCCTAGTAAATGATTTTTTTGTGCATTGTGCGGCATTCTGGGAGTGTCACAATTTTGTAAAATACTGGAAAAGCGCAAAAACTTTAGTGATTTAACACTTTAATGCGCTAAAACGGCGCCTTTTGACTGATTGCGCGCCGCTTTTATGCGCTAAAGTGTTAAATTCATCAAAATAAACAAAAAATTTTGAAATTTTTGTACAAAATAACGATTTTTTAGTCAAAATAAATAAAAAATGGGGCGTTTCCGCCCCAAATTTTATGACTTCTTTCTAGTCCTTGATAGGTCGAGCTTGAAAAGGTCGTCATCCACGTTGAATGTTATCACCTTTCTATTGTCAACTACTGTGACATTTGTTGCGATATCACCCAGACATTCAGCAAGTGTCTTGATAATCATTTCCTTTGTGGGGTCGTCCTTCTTAACCCTCTCACGCTGGGTCTTTGTAGTGGCGGAACGAGCCTTGACACATGATGCAGGCGTTACGCCATTAACCTTTGCCTTCTTGGTAAGGGCTTCCACCTCATCATTTGTCTGATAATCGTTATCCTCGAGCCAAAGGTCAATAGCCTCCTCTCTCGATATGTCAAGTAACTTCATCTGCTTAGCAATTTCTGCCTCTGGTATGCGGGCGGTGCGCTCGCCCACCTTTACGATATGGAACTGTTCAGCCATATAAATCAACCCCTTTCAAACATATAAAGCACTTCACCAGTCCTACGGTCGATAATAAAGGCGGTCACGCATTCCTTGTTGGCGGTCGATATAGCGGAATGATAAGCCCCCATAACTGAATTGTGACTGGAGATAATTGTCATCTTACCTCTCTTGACCTGTGTTACAATATACGGCTCACGCTTAGCTCTGAACATCTTCACATCTCCCCTTTCTGTAATTATATTATACCACTATCAGGGCTAAAAGTCAACCCCTGTTGCGTGTTTTTTAGGATTTTTTCTGTTGTGATTTTGCACAAAAATTCGGGGGTATTTTTGTGCAACTTGCCTCTTGACACGCAATTCGTGCCGCTGCGCCAGATGGCGGCACGGCGAGTTTCACACATTAAAGTGTTAAAGCACTAAAGTTTGACACGCAAAGAAAGCACCCCCATTTTCTGGGGGTGCATATTAGTTAGAGGGGCGAATTACTCGCCGAGGGGGTCGCCCTCGAAGCCTACCTCGATAGGCTCCTCGGTGGTAGTTGCAACGGTAAAGTAAGACTTCTTCTTGTCAACGGTCTTGACAACCTCGCCACTCTCTACAAGCTGACGCATAAGAGCGGACAGCTTCTGATTAGTGTACTCCGCAAGCTCGGGGGTCTGTCCCTGCATATCGGATATGGTGACAAATGCACCTATCTTGCGGAGCGCACTCATGATAAGAACCTTGATATTAGCGTTCTCGGTCTGGATCTTGGTGGGCTTGCTAGACGCCTTAGCGGACTTATTGTTGATAAGCTCAACCTGACGGTCGATAAAGGCTATCATCTCGGGAGTGCTTACAGATACCTTGCCCCCCTCGATATAAGAGCGAATAGCGGAGAACATCTCAACCTTAGTCATCTTAGTAGAGTTAGCCATAATAAATACCTCTTTCTGTCGTATGTGATATAGTACCTATAAAGGTTCGGCGAATGGGGCTGAATGTTGGATTTACCTTTTTGGGTTATCCCCTCTCCCTTACCTTGTATATATATTATATCATATTTCCGTGCATTTGTCAATAGGCAATTTGCACAAATTTCGTTCAAGGTTTTTGGTGGATTTGACGAACCGCCCCCGATGGGCTTTTCGTTTTCCTCTCTCCCTTACCTTGTATATATATTATACCACATGGACACGGAAAAGTCAACCCCTAGTGAATGTTTTTAGGATTTTTTTCTGTTGTGATTTTGCACAAAATAACGCTCGAAAAATTTTAGTTAGTTGTGCAAATTGTCGGATTCGGCGCTTGGCAATTGATTTCGCGCCGGGCGCTTTCGCATGCTAAAGCATTAAAGCATTAAATTCGTCAAAATGCACAAAGGGGGCTTGCGCCCCCTAATTAGTGGTATTAATAGTTTTCAACTGTAAGCGTTGTCTTTACGGGAATAACTTCCAGTTCGTTGGGGAAAGGGACAAGAAAATCATCATTTTCATCTCTCCATGTTGTATAAGTATCGCTAATATGATAGACCTGCCCCGTAGTAAGATTAGTTACTACAAATATATAGCCGTCGCTGTCCAACTCTATCTCTTTAGCAATAAAGAAAATTCCATCGTGGAATGTTTCAATATAGCCGTCTGTATCAGGGGCAATTATAAAGGTGTCACCTGCTGTAAGGTTGCCTAAAGTGGTCTTTCTCGGGGTGGTCTTGTCAATAATTGTCATGATAAAAAATCCTTTCTGTCATTAAAATATTTATGGAGTTGGCGGAATGGGTCAAGCCCACAGCGCCTTTCTCATTCTCTTATGCTTGCGGAAGCAGTATGCCAAAATCTGGCGCTCAATGTCAACGTCCTCAAGTCCCGTGTGGCTCTCATCAAACTCATGGTTTCCGCTGATAAAGCGATAAATGATTTCTGCTGTCAGTCTGCACTGTCCATTCTTAGTCATGTAGCCATGGTCAGCGCAAAATCTGCGATATGTCGGCATGGGGAGAATTACATCTCTTGCCATCTTTAAGGTGTCCCATATCTCAACGCCATAGGGGAAAAAGTAGCGGTACTTTGACTTTGTGATATAACGCTGTGTTCCGTTAAGTGCGTTATAATCAAAACGTGCATTATGTGCGCTAACGGTCTTAGTGCCGAACATCTCCATGTCGGCGATAAACTGGCGCCTTGCCTGATAAAGGCTAACTACAATTCGCTTACCGCTTGCGATATCAGCAAGATACTGTGGTATCTTCTTAGCGTAATATGCGGACTTCATCAGCTCACGCTCACCATTAAATATATCATCAATGATATAAGAGCGCTCAGCATATACATTGCCCTGCTTGTCGATTACCTGCCAACCGATATCATATACAAGCACGCTTGACATATCCAGCTTGCCATCAGCGCCCATAATGGTGTTAGCGGTTTCGGTATCTGTCATCATGATATAGTGTCTACGTCTGTCAATCTTCTCCATTGCGTTACCCTTTCTGGTGTTCGAGATTTTCCTTTCCCTTTTGTAATTATATTATATCACATTTTCAGTGATTTGTCAAGGGGTTTTGAAAAATTTTTTTAATTTTTTTTTGGAACTTTTTTTGTTCCCCTCTTGATTACATTATTATTATACCACAAGCAAGCGAAAAAGTCAAGGGCTTTTGACCTCTTGTATAGGTTTTTTGAAAAAATTTTTGCACAAAAAATCCGGCGGGATTGCGGGAAAATTCTCTGTTTTGCACAAAAGGCAGTTGCTGAAAAAACTTTAATGCTTTAATGTGTGAAAGCGCAAAAACGGCTCGCTGCGCTAGAAAGCGAGCCGTCCAGTTGGTTCACTGGGCGGCTGTTTATATTACTGAATGGAAGAGAGGAATGGAGAACTTGTATCAAGAATAAGTGCCGCAGAAGGGTATTCATACACTAATAGTTCAGCATAGAACCTTGTGCTTGTGCTTGGTTCTCCTTCTATAAGGTAGGAGAAAATAAGGTTACTTTCAAGGCACAACACCTTAGGGCTACCAGTTTCTCCATCATCAACAACCATGAATGTTGTGCCGCCGCATTCTGTCTTAAAACGCTCTAAATCCTTTTCAGGGGTGAAAATACAACCGTTGTCAAGATACTCAAGAGTAGTTCTTCTTGTGAGAATACCGTTCTTTGTGTTCATGGTTAAAACCCTTTCTGGTGTTTGGGATTTTCCTTTCCCTTTCTGTAATTATATTATATCACATTTAAGCGGATTTGTCAAGAGGTTTTGAAAAATTTTTTCAAGCCCCCTCTGGATGAGAATGCATCCACTTAATAAAATCCGCCAGAGTAAACCCATACCTGCCGATTACTTTTGCGATTTCAATAGTGTATTTTATTTCGCCCGTCCGCTTGAAATCGCTGTAGTTTTTTATTGCAAAGAGAAACAGCTCTTTTCCACCCTCCTCGTCGTTGCGCATGGCGTTAATTTTTTCCTCTGCTTCTCTGCTGACCTTTACGGGAACGTTTCCTATGCTTATCATTCTTTTTCTTCCTCTCCATCTACGCTTAGAATATCGGTGTCACCCTCAATGCCCTCTTTGAATAGCTCCCATGCTTCGTCTACTGCTTCTTCATCAGAGTCTGCTTCAACCTCAATGAGTGTTGCGAATGTAATTACGAATTTCATTTTGTGTACCTCTCTTTCACTGTATTTATTATACCATATTCTTAACGATTTGTCAAGGGGGTTTTTGAAAATTTTTAACCTATCTTTGTGTCTTTGCGGAGCGGTTCTAATTCAAGTTTGTCGGGGTCTTTTACCTTGACAATTTCAAATGCGACGTAACCACGATTGCGGAGCATGAATTTAGCATGGAGCGCCTGCCCCTTAGTAGAATAATAGCCTTTTGAAAACTTAATGCCATTCGGAGCGGTTATTATTAACAGATACATTTTATTTACCTCTCTTTCCTTTCTGTAATTATATTATAGCACAAATAACAGGAAAAGTCAAGTAGTAAAAATGCACAAATTTTCATATTCTTTTTTGTGTAATTTGCTTCTTGACACAAAATTCGGCTCGCGACCACAGAGAGCGAGCCGCTCGGGTGAACTCCGAACGGCTTTTTCTCACCACACAAGCTGACCGATGTCAGAGAACCAAAGGTCGTAGGCGAAATCCCCATTGTTTTCAAACACTTCGACGTGGTAGTGCCAAATCATCGAATGGTGTTCGGTAATTACCATTGACAGATACTCACCTCTCTTGATGGCGTCCTGAATGGAATACAAGTCGTTTCTCATGCGTGCAGGGTAATTCAGAATGTTCATTTTATGTACCTCTCTTTCTGTAATTATATTATAGCACATTCGGGGCGATTTGTCAAGGAGTTTTGAAAAATTTTTTTTAGAACTCCTCTCTGGTCAGGTCAATTGCTTCTTTGTCATCAACAATGCAATAGGTGATGTTCTCCTTCAACATATTATCTTCTAACAATCTATTAAGCAAGCGCTCCTGCATGGCAGTCATGATGTAAGGACCGCATGGCTCCTCATCAAAAAATATTATTACCTTTATCTTCTTGTTCATGTTCATGTCCATGGTTAAATCCTTTCTGGTGTTCGGGATTTTCCTTTCCCTTTTGTAATTATATTATACACTATTTCGGGAGAAAATGCAATAGGCAAAATGCACAAAAAATCAAAAGTTAAATGAGTAAAGTTTGGTCATTTCGCCAAATTCGGTCCGCGGCGGCACAAAGCGAACCGCCCAAGGGGTTGCCCCCCTAGGTGGTTTTTATTTATGCCCCCTTTCTCATTGCCTTTAGTGTGGTCATCATCATGCTTGCAATTATAGCACCCTCGCCCCATGCGGTAAGGTTCTTATCTTCATCATCAAACAGGATTGCGTTTTCTGTTGTCGCCACTGTTCTTTTAGGCGTACCATAAGGTACAACATTGATTTCGTCGAACTTAACGCTTGCGAGGTGCTTTGCGAGCCATCTCTTTTTGCTCTTTTCTACCGCTCTATTGTAGTCATTGCTACCGCCTTTGCTAGTCCAAGATATGATGCCTATGCGGTATCCGTTCTTCTGAAGTCCGTTTACCAGTCTTGCGAACTGGTTCAGATTTACAATTCCTTTTGCTATGTCATAAGGTCTTGTATCTTCTGCGATAAGGCTATCCAACCAATTTTCAACGCCATAAAGGTCAGCGATTGTACCGTCCATGTCGAAATAGATTGTAGTGTTGTTGATTGTCATTGTGATTACCTCTTTCTTTCTTTTCTGTAATTATATTATATCACATTTGAAGTGATTTGTCAAGGGGTTTTGAGAAATTTTTTTAATTTTTTTGAACTTTTTTCTTGTCCCTCTCTCCCTTTCTGTAATTATATTATAACACAAATAACAGGAAAAGTCAAGTAGTAAAAATGCACAAAATTTTGTGCTGATTTTTGTGCAATTTATGAATTGACAGGTGAAACGGCTCGCTGCACCAGAAAGCGAGCCGTCCAAGTGATTGAACGGCTCAAAAATGAAGAATAGAGAAAAGAAAGGAAACACATTAGGTCGGTTGTTGGCGCCAGGGGGGCGGAGTTGCACCGCCCATTCAAACCATTTGCAATGTATCTGTCTTACTGTTAGACGACCCCGGCAAAATGGGGCTTAAAGCCCCTGCTTTGGCGGTTCTGCTCCAATCTCAACATCAATTATTCTGATTTTCTTCTTTAATGTTACCTTACAAGAGAAAAAGTAGAAATAAAGCCATTCCAGAAAAGAAAACTTTCTGTACTGTGTTACAAGTGGCTTCCTTTCATCTTCAAGGTCAACATAAATCAGTTTTACCCACATTTCAAAACACCCCCTTTTCTTCAAGGCAATAGCTGTAACAATATTCGGCATAGTTCGCACGGATTTTGTTTTTAATCATTTCGGGGAAGCACTCAAAATCTATCGTGCTAATTCTTTCAACGTTTCTTACCCAATCTGTAAATGTCATTGTAATACCTCTTTCTGTCTTAACCTCGGGGAGTGTCTAAGTAGTGGCTATTGTCACCGCCTGACCTTTTCGCTCCCCTCTTTCTTACATTATTATTATAGCACATTTGCGCCGTTTTGTCAAGGGGTTTTGAAAAAATTTTTTTAATTTTCTTGTGCCTCTCTCCACTCCTTTTCATTGTATTGCTTTGACAGCCAAGTCTGTATTGACACGGACGTTGTGCGATTATTGTCTGCTTGTGCATGCAGATTGAGCTGATACCAGTAAGCGTTGTCAGCTTCCGCCAGAATGCCAGTAACTGGGGGCTGGTCAAAGTGCTGTGCCATGTAGTTAGCAAGGTCTGTATCTTTCATGTTTCTCATGATGTATTCAAAGTTTGTCATTTGTGATTACCTCTCTTTCACTGTATTTATTATACCACATTCTTAGCGATTTGTCAAGGGGTTTTTGAAAAAAATTTTACGATACACACACCTAAACAGATAGCAGTCATAGCAACGTTTTTAACTTTGTCGCTTGTGGGCTGATTGATGATGAACCCTCTAACCATGATGATGACATCTGTTACAAGGTAAGCTATCTGACCTATCCAGAAATCAAATCCGATAGTAATTTGACCGATAATTAGCCCTGCTAATGTGATGTACCCTATCAGTTCCCAAAATTTGCTTTTGTTCATTTCATTTACCTCTCTTTCCTTTCTGTATTTATTATATCACATTACAGGAAAAAATGCAATAGGCAAAATGCACAAAAATCGCATGGAAAATAGCTAAAAATTCTACGTATTGCACAAAACGGCGCGTTGCCGCAGAAGACGCGCCGGCGATTTGGTTGAGAACACAAGAAAGGGGCGGATTGCTCCGCCCTCTTGATTATTCCTGTACGATTTCAAGCGTGAACTCATTCCCGCACGCCTTGCACTTATAGGTGTAGTAGTAGTAGTTGGGTGCTTCTCTGTGCTTGCTCTCCACTCTTGTTGTATGAAAGATTTCGCAAGCCTCTGCACAAAGGGGGCAAGGCGTCTGTGCTGTATTCTTCGGGGTGCTAGTATAAGTAGCAATACCGACTATGCAAGCAATAATGCCGATGATTGCAAGAAGTGCCGCAGGAGTGTAAATGTTAATCTTCCTCATGATTAAAACCCTTTCTGGTGTTCTGGATTTTCCTTTCCCTTTTGTAATTATATTATAACATACTTTTTGCTATTTGTCAAGAGATTTTTGAAAATTTTTTTACTCATCTACCTCCCAGATTGATGGAGTGTTGCCGCCTTCGTACATGGCGTCACAATTCTTCTTAAAAATACAGCCCTCACAATTAGTATGGCTTGCACAATAGTCCCTTAACAGCTCAATTGCCGCCTTTACTGTACCCTCGTCAAACATCTTGTTAGTCATTTTTATTCCCTTTCTAGTTTTTAAGAGTTTTCTTTCTCTTGTTAAAAATTATTGGTGAGAGATACGGGACTCGAACCCGTGGCGGTCTTTCGTTCTATCCAACTAAACTACAAGTTTTTACTTGGTGGGACTCGAACCCACGTCTTTTCCAATCGGGAAAGTGACCTGAAATCCAACTTCATCTCTCTTATCTTAATTATATTATACCACATTTGAAGTGATTTGTCAAGGGGTTTTGAAAAAATTTTTTAATGAATATAACCCATTGACATGAAAAGCATTAAAGCTAAAGCGGTTGTGCAAATAACGCAGAATATAATAACACCAATGTACAGCTCATCAATTTCATGCTTACCATGTTTCTTCATTTTTGTTTACCTCTCTTTCCCTTTCTGTAATTATATTATATCACATTCGGAGCGATTTGTCAAGGGGTTTTTTGAAAAAAAATTTTAATTTGTGCAAAATGCACAAAAATTTAACGCTTTAGTGGGTTGAAGCGACATTAGGGCTTTAGCGAGTTAAAGCGGAAAAACTCTAGCTTACAAAAAAGTTGAGCATTTCCGCTCAACCTTGATTAACCGTTGAGAACCTTTTCAGCTCTCTCAATTTCTTCCTTGTATCTAGTTATTAATTTTTCTTTTCCCTGTCTACCTCTTTCCGTTTTGCACCTTTCTAAACCTTTAATTGCTTCTTCTAACAGTGCATTGAAAAGAGCAACATCTTTTTCAGCACTTCCTTTTCTGCCCTTTTCATTGTACCAGTTGTAGTTGTAAACTACTTCATCTTCTACTGTAAAAGCAACTTCATCAATTGTTCTTTTCTCTATTCTATAATCACCAGTAAAGTAATAGTTATCATTCTCAACGCATTCCGCAATGCTTTTTGCTTCTTCTAATGTATTTACATACTCACCAAAAGTAAAGTCTTTTGTTGTTCTACCTTCCATGTCTGCTACAACCTGTGCTACTACAATGTACTTAACTGTCATGATGTTCCCCTCTCTGGTGTTTGGGATTTTCCTTTCCCTTTCTGTATTTATTATACCACTTTCTGATTGATTTGTCAAGAGGTTTTTCAAATTTTTTTAATTTTTTTTGGAACTTTTTTTGTTCCCCTCTCCCTTTCTGTATTTATTATACCACATCTCAATGGATTTGTCAAGGGGTTTTTTGAAAATTTCACAAAAAAATTTTTTGCAAGTTTGAGCGGCAAATCTTGCAAAAAATTTAGCACTTTACCACATTAAAGCGTGAAACGGATTGACATCGACTGTTTTCAATTATTATTAAATCAATTGATTTAGTATCTTCCACACGAAAAGTTTAAGAAACTTTAATTAAATCAATTGATTTAGATAACAGGAAAAATTAGTTTAATTATTATTGTTGAAAACTGTGTTGAAATTGTTGAAAACTCTGTTGAATTAAGAAAAACGCAACGCTTTGAATGTAAGCGTTGCGACGAAGAATGATTTTGTTAAATACTCCAAGGGTTTATTTTAATTATTATTTGTTCCGACCTTGTGCTCTACAGAGACGTACCCAAAAAATTTTCTGTTTCAATAGGACAGAGAAAATAAATAGAATAAGTAGATTGTCTTTTAGGGGGGTGTATTTCGGGAAAATTATTTTTTGATTTTGATATTTTTGTTTTGTCTGGACAAAAAAATCTCAAAAAGTAATTTTAAAATCTAAACACGAAAAAGTAATTTTAAAATTATTTCTTTTTATTGTATTGTCTATTTTTAGCTCTCCACATTAATTCATATAAGCCACGCTTAAAAATTTTGCTTGGCTTTGGAATATAATTTTTTCTAATTTTCATCTTTTTTCCTCCAATTATCTTTTATCATATTCTACTAAAAATATTCTTAAAAGTCAACTTATACTTCCTTAACCGAATTTGACCAAATACAAAAATTTTCCTATAATTTTTTTAGAAAGGAGCGTTTTTTATTATGGAAGAAATGCAACAAACAGGGAGCCAAGCCCCTTTAAAATACAAAAAATTAGATTATACTTTAAAAACGCCAGAAGAACGCGTTAAATTTGTAGAAGAATTATTAGCAGAATTACCCCATCCCCCAAGTTCTCGATATTTAGAAATCTTAGGTAGTTATATCTGTAATGCTAATCCCAAAAAATCAAATATTTTAACAGAAAATAGATTGATTACTATTCATAAACGTGAGACATCATATGAAGGTTTAGTTGAAAAGTTTGAGAATGGAGAAGATGGCGTTCATAATCTTATTATAGATGATAAGAACGTACTTCTTACTCATAAAAAGTCTATTACAGAAAAAGATATTGAAGAAGTTCCCGGTTTGAAAGAGCTGCGCGCAGCCATTGATTATTGGGAAAATGAATATAAAAAAGCAACCGGCAAAGACAAATTTATTATTAAAAAGAATTTAATTGAAATGAGAAAAGACCAATATGTTCTTAAAGATACTCATTATCAGCCAATGCCCCCCTCCCCAACAATACGGTCAATTGCGCAGATACCCCTACCAGAGCATATCTCTTTTGATGAAAAAGGTGAACCAATAAGCGATTGTTTAATTTCCTTTTTTAATCCTCTCCATATTTCTGCTCTCTTGTGTAACTATTCTGCGCTAAAAATGGAAACAGAAACAAAATTTTCAAGCGATTTCTATTACTTAATGCTTGATTTAGATAACTTAGTAAGTGCAGCATTAGCAGAATATCCTATGTATGAGTCAATTGTTGAATGGAAAATTGACGGGATTCAAAATATAGAAATACAGGAGCGGTTGATGGAAAAATTTGGAAAAACCCACTCTGTTGAATATATCTCTGCACTTTGGCGGAAGAAGATTCCAAAGATTATTGCGGAAAAAGCTAAAGATGATTATTTAAATTGGTATTATACTAATGTTGAATGCGGCCGCTGGAAAAAATGCTCAAGATGTGGACAAATTAAATTAGCTCATAATAGATTCTTTTCAAAAAATAAAACAAGCAAAGATGGTTATTATTCCATTTGTAAAGCTTGTAGAAGCGTTAAGAAGGAGGATTAATTATGGCAGAATACTTTTGTCAAAAATGTAATAAAACAATGGATGAAGCTCAGTTTTATACATATAAAGATGGAAGAAAAACAGAAATGTGCAAAAAATGTTTAACAATGCACATAGATAATTATGATGAGTCAACTTATCTTTGGCTATTGGAAAAAATGGATGTTCCTTATGTCCCTGAAGAATGGAATATTTTAAGAGATAAAGCTTATTTAAAAGACCCTAATAAAATGAATGGAATGTCAGTCTTCGGTAAATACTTATCTAAAATGCGACTGAAACAATGGAAGCAGTATGGATGGGCAGACACAGAAGCATTACAAGAAGAAAATAGAAAAAAGGCGGAAGCAGCTGCGGCAGAAGTAGCAGAAAGAGAAGCAGAAGCTAAAGAACGCTTTGAAAAAGGGGAAATTACAGAAGCCCAATATAAGACCTTAATGGATAATACTACTCTTGCAAAAGAAAATCCATATGGTTTCGGCGTTGCACCCCCTAGCCCTTATGGAAGTGGGTCTTCTTCTCAGCCGCCTTTTGGTGGACCTCCTATTTATATGGATGAATCTGAATTGTACGACCCCGCTGCAGATTTAACAGATGAAGATAAGAAATATCTCGCTATGAAATGGGGCTGTATGTATAAGCCAAGAGAATGGGTAGAGCTTGAACAAAAATATAATGAAATGATGAATTCTTTTGATATTCAAGACTCTGATACTATTGGTACTTTAATTTTAATTTGTAAAACTTATTTAAAAATGAACCAATGCGTTGACCAAGGAGATATGGATGGTTTCCAAAAGTTGAGTAGAGTTTATGACTCTTTGCGAAAGTCAGCAAAATTTACTGCGGCGCAAAATAAAGAAGCCAAAGGAGATTATGTTGATTCTGTTGGTGAATTAATTGCAATGTGTGAAAAAGAAGAAGGGTTTATCCCTCGTTATGCAACAGATATTCCTCAAGATAAGGTTGATTTAACATTGCAAGATATGAATAATTATTTGAAGAAGCTTGTAACTCAGGATTTAGGTTTTGGTCAACAAATTGAGGATGCTCTTAAAAAGATTCAACTGCAAAAAGAACTTAATGCAGCAGAAGAAGAAAAAAGCAAAACGAATGAAGAACCTGAATTACAAGACAATGATTATATTGAATTTTATGAGGCAGTACAAGAGCAAAAGCGTTTGGACGCTGAGAATGAGGCGGCAGAAACAGAAGGAGAGGAGTCAGAGTAAATATGGCATTAGAAGATTTAATGCAACTTTCTCTTTCTAAAAACAATAAAAAAACAGGAATTTCTGAAGAACGTATTAGAGTAGTAATCCCTGTAATTAGACAATATACTGCTTTTTGGAGAGAGTATCCAGATATTTTTGTAGATTTTTTGTGCGGCAGCAACCCAGAAAATTTTCATTTATTTTTCTATCAGAGAGTATTTTTACGAGCAGTAATGCGGCATAGATACTCCTATGCCACTTTCCCCCGTGCATATTCAAAAAGTTTTTTATCTGTTTTAGTGCTTATGCTAAGATGTATTTTATTCCCCGGCTCTCACTTATTCGTTACTACCGGAGGAAAAGAGCAGGCGACTGGTATCGCAAGAGAAAAAGTTGATGAGTTATGTAAATTAATTCCTGGCTTAAATAGAGAAATTAATTGGGATAGGGGCAAAAGTAAATCAAGTAAAGATAATGTTGAAATTATCTTTAAATGTGGCAGTAAATTAGATATCATGGCGGCAAGACAAAGCTCACGTGGTAAACGTGCTACCGGAGGTTTAATGGAAGAGTGTATTTTGATAGACCAAACTCTATTAAATGAAGTTATTATTCCTACAATGAACGTTGACCGCAGATTATCAGACGGTAGTAGGCATGAAGAAGAAACTGTTAATAAGAGCCAGATTTATGTTACTACTGCGGGATGGAAGTCTTCTTTTGCTTATGATAAACTTATTCAATTGCTGATTCAGCAAATTATTGAACCCGATGAAGCTGTTGTAATGGGTGGAACTTGGCGCATTCCAGTAATGGAGAAATTACTTAAAAAGAGTTTTATTGATGAATTAAAATTAGATGGAACTTATAATGATGCTTCTTTTGCGAGAGAATACGAGTCAGAATGGTCAGGCGATGCAGAAAATGCTTTCTTCTCTGCTGAAAAATTTGATAATCATAGAATTTTACAACAACCAGAGTATGAATATAATGGCAGAAGCTCTAAAAATGCATACTATATTATTGGTGTCGATGTAGGTAGGAAAGGTTGTACTTCTGAGGCGGCAGTTTTTAAAGTTACTCCACAGGCACAAGGTGCTGCAATTAAAAGTCTTGTAAATTTATATTCTTGGGAAGATGAACATTTTGAGACTCAAGCTATTAATATAAAAAGATTATATTATAAATATAAGGCAAGAAAAATTGTAATAGATGCTAATGGATTAGGAATCGGATTAATTGATTTTATGGTTAAGAATCAAATTGACCCAGAAACAGGTGATATTCTCCCAGATTTCGGAGTAGAAAATGATGAAGAGAATTTTTATAAAAAATATAGAACGAATGAAACTGAAACTGATGCTATGTATCTTATTAAAGCAAACGCACCCATTAATACGGAAGCTCATAGCTATGTTCAAACTCAACTATTTAGTGGAAAAATAAAATTTCTTATTGACGAGAATCAGGCTAAAGCGAAACTTATGAGTACAAAGTTAGGACAGAATATGGATCCAAATAAGAGAGCTGAGTATTTGAAACCTTTCACTTTGACTACGATTTTAAGAGAACAAATGCTAAACTTAGTAGAAGAAAATGAAGGAATTAATATTATTTTAAAACAAGCAACGAGAAGCATTAAAAAAGATAAATTTTCTGCTTTTGAATATGGGCTTTACTATATTAAACAAGAAGAAGATAGGTCTAAAAAAAGACGTCATAGAAAAATTTCAGATATGATGTTCTTTACTTAAAAAATAAGGACAATTTCAATTAAAGTCTTTTTAGATTTTTTAAAATATTAAAAGAGAACGGAGGATAGATAGAATGAGAGCTAGTCGTGGAGAAATTAAAATAGAAGAAATTTTAAAACAAGAAGGACTTCCTTTTGAAGAAGAATATAGTTTCCCTGACCTTATTTCTAATACTGGACGCCCGTTAAGGTTTGATTTTGCTGTATTTGATGATAATGGAGATTTAGATTTTTTAATTGAATATCAAGGTATTCAACATTATGAACCAAAATCTAAATTCGGAGGATACTCTGGGTTAAAAAAACAGCAATATAATGATTTACAAAAAATTGAATATTGCAAGCGGCATGGTCTTAATTTAGTAACTATCCCATATTGGGATGAAAATAGAATAGATTATGATTATATTATGCATGCGGCAGGTTACTAAATTAATAAATCTTGTCAAAAGAGAAAAAATTTAGTATAATACAATTAAAAGGAGGTGTTTGTTCTGATAAACCGTAGAGATAAAATAAAAAGAGATTTCTCTATGCGCCCTGAATCTGATGATATTTATGGGGCAAATTATAAGACCATTGACTTCTCTAAAATTAGAGTTGGTATAAAGAATCTGGAAGATGCAGTTATTAATGTAGGAGAATTAAAGAAAATAAATCCTCGATTAGCTGATAAAACTACAGTTCTTAATGCCATAGATAATTTTGATTTAGAAACAATGAGAGATGTATCCAATTTCTTTTATAAAACAAGTGGTATTTATAATCGTCTATGTCGGCATATGGCATATTTATATAGATATGATTGGTTCGTTACTCCTTATATTCCAAATCCAGAAAAAACTAAGTCAGATAAGGTTTTAACTCCTTTTAATAATGTTTTAACATATTTAGAAAATTTTAACATAAAGAAATTTCTTGGCGAAGCGGCATTAAAAGTAATTAAAAACGGCTGCTATTATGGTTATTTGGTAGAAATTGATTCTGCTCATGCAGCAGTACAAGAGCTACCTGCAAAATATTGCCGCTCTCGTTTTTCTGTTGGAGGGAAACCCGCAATAGAATTTAATATGAAATTTTTTGACCAGATATATCCAGATAATGAACAAAGGCAAAAAATTTTGAAGAATTTTCCAGAGGATTTTCAAAAAGGCTATCGCCTATATAAAACAGGTAAATTAGTAGCAGACTTTCAAGGGGATACTCAAGGATGGTATCTATTAGATGTAGAGAAAGCTTTTAAATTTAATCTTAATGGAGAAGATTATCCTTTTTTTATTTCTGTTATTCCTTATTTAATTGATTTGGATGAGGCACAAGCTTTAGATAAAAAAAGAATGGAACAAAAACTTTTAAAAATTCTTATCCAAAAGCTCCCTCTTGATAAAAATGGAGATTTAATCTTTGACCCAGATGAAGGGAAAGAACTTCATAAAAATGCAGTTCAAATGTTAAGTAGAGCCATTGGAGTGGATGTATTAACTACTTTCGCTGATGTTAGTGTAGAAGATATGGCAGATACAAGTAATGTATCTTCTTTAGACGAATTAGAAAAAGTTGAAAGAACTGTATATAATGAGTCTGGTACTGCTCAAAATTTGTTTAATACAGATGGAAATTTAGCTCTTGAAAAATCATTATTAAATGATGAAGCTACTATATATAATTTAGTACAACAGTTTGAAATGTTTTTAAATGATTTAATTAAATCTTTTAATAACAGTCCTAAAAAAATGTCTTTCCGAGTTCAAATTTTGTCTACAACCATTTATAATTATAAAGATTTAGCAAAATTATATAAAGAACAAACTCAATTAGGTTATTCTAAGATGCTTCCGCAAATTGCACTAGGTCAAACTCAAAGAACTGTTCTTGCAAATGCTTACTTTGAAAATGATATTCTTGACCTCGTACACGTTTTCATTCCTCCTCTTATGTCAAGTACTATGAATGCAGAAGGTATTACTTCTATTGCTGATGCAAAAGACCGCGTTCATAATGACCAAGCAGGAGACAATCAAGCAGGGAGAAAAGAAAAACCAGATGACCAAAAAAGCGAGAAAACAATTGCTAATAGAGAGTCTATGAGTTAAGAAAGGAGAAAATGAAATGCATCAATCTGTTGCTACAATTGATTCACCACAATTTATTAATTTGCAGCCTTTAGATATTAACCCCTTAATGTCTAGCTGTGAAATAAAGGTTTTATATATTGGACAGAACAGAAACCATTCTTATATTACAAAAGAAGTTGCGACCGAAATGTCTAAGACTTTGCGTGGCAGCCCTATTGTTGGTTGGTACAAAGAAGAAAAAGAAGATTTTGCTGACCATGGAGATGTTGTCATTATAGATGATGAAGGCATTAAATTTAAATGTATGACAGTTCCTTATGGTTTTGTCTCTCCAGACGCAAAAGTATGGTTTCAAAATTTTACGGATACAGACGAGTTTGGAAATGAAGTTGTTAGAGAATATTTAATGACTACGGGTTATCTTTGGACTGGTCAATTCGAAGAAGCTAAAAAGGCGTTGGAAGGAAGCGGCAAGCCCCAGTCAATGGAGTTAGATGAAAATACTCTCAATGGACATTGGGCAGAAGATAATAATAGTCATATGGACTTTTTCATTATAAATGACGCCACTTTTTCAAAACTATGTATTTTAGGTGACGATGTTGAACCTTGCTTTGAAGGCTCTAGTGTTACTAAGCCTACGATTAGTGAAGGTTTTAACGATTATAAATTAAATAAAAATCCAGATATTAGATATACTTTATTTAATATGATGAAGGATTTAGAGTACGCATTGAAAGGAGACAAGAATATGCCTACAGAAAATACTCCTGTAAGTGAGCCAGAGACTACTACTCCTATAGTTGAACCTGTAGCACCTACTGAAAATTCTTTGGACAATTCTGAACAAGCTTCTGCTACTGAAAATCAGAATAATACAGAGGCATCAGAAGGCAATTCTGATTTTGCTAAGAAAGATGACGACAAGAAAAAGTCTGATGATGATTCCAATAAGGATGATAGCAAAGACGGAAAAGATGCTGAAGATTCAAAGGACGATTCTGATACAGAAGACAAGGATAAGAAAAAGAAGTTTGAGCTTTTGATAGAGGAACATGAAACTTTGAAAAAGAATTTTGCTGCTCTTCAAGAAGATTATAATGCACTTGTTGCTTTTAAGAACAGTATTGAAGATAAGCAAAAGGATACAATGATTGATAGCTTCTATACTCTTTCTGATGAAGATAAGAAAGATGTTATTGAGAACAAAGCGAAGTATTCTCTTGATGAGATCGAAAGCAAACTTTCTGTTCTATTTGCTAGACAGCAGAAGCAGAAGACAGAAGATGAGGTTTCTTCTACTAAGCAGGATAGCCCTGTTACTACTTTCTCAATTCCTGAGGGGAATGAGTCTGTACCGGGTTGGATTGCCGCTTTGAGAAATACAAAAAAGAGTAAAGAATAAGGAGGACAACTAGATGGCTGCTACTACTATTAGTAGAATTGGTTTTGGTCAAGTTGAACCAAACCATCTTTCTGCACAGAGAACTTCTCAAATTTATGCACAGCTCCCCGCAGCTAAGGCAACAGAAATTCTTGAGAATGGTCAGTTTGTAAAGTATGATTATAAAGCAGGTGAAGTAAATACCACTGGTAAGGGCGAATGGATGATGGTATTTAATGAGGTGAAGCTTTATGAGCATAGAGACACTTATAAGGATTTCGCCCAGATGAAGAAGAATTACACTAATGGAGAAATGGTTCCTCGTGTAATTAAGACTAATATTGGTGATATCTATACAACTAATACTATCGGCGAAGGTAATACTGGCAAGGATGTTAAGTATGCAGGTATTGAGCTAACAGAAGGCGATGAGCTTGCTCCAAATGCTCAGGGATTCCTTGATAAGGATTCTGCAGCTGCTGCTGAGTCTTGTGTATGGCAGGTAGTTAAGGTTTATACTCTTGCTGACGGACAACCCGCCGTTAAGCTTATGAGAATTAAGTAATAGAAGGAGGTAAAATATAATGGCACTTGATGTAAAGGATTTACACACACTTTTTAATATTACTGCTAAGGCATCCCCTTCTACTTCTTATGATTTTAAGGGAGAGAAGTTTAGCTATGATGATTTGAACGATACTCTTAGAAGCGAACTAAGAGAAATTGCTGGTACTTACTCTCTATTCCGCAAGAATAAGAATATTATTTTTGAACTTATCGAACAGGCAATTGATGATGTCCTTCCTAAGAAGGTTATGGACCAGTATAGTCAGTTTGCAGAAGTTAAGACTTTCGCACAGGGCGACCGTCCTATCTTCTATCAGAGAATTACTGCTGCTTCTAAGAAGAGAGCAAAGCAGTTTATCACCAAGGTTGGTCTTGCAGGTATCTATGAGGTATTCAAGCTTGATGGTAGAAAGTATGAAGTTGAGACTAATGCATACGGCGGAGCAGCTCAGATTGGCTTCGAGGAATTTCTTGATGGTCGTGTAGATATGGCTGACGTTTATGACGTAGTCCTTGAGGGTCTTGATGAAGTTGTTTATACTGAAATTGCTAAGGCTCTAAAGGGTATGGCAGACTCACTTCAGACTGTTAGCCCTAATAATAGAGTTGCAGCTAGTAACTTTGTAGAGGCTGATATGGACCGTTTGCTTGCTATTTCTGACTCTTACGGCACAAAGAGCACAATTTATTGTACTTTTGAGTTTGCCGCAACAATGATTCCTTCTGACGGATGGATTTCTGAAGAAATGAAGAACCAGAAGTGGAATAACGGTTATCTCGGTAACTATAAGGGTCACAATGTAGTAGTTCTTGCGCAGTCTTATACTGATACAACTAACTCTACTAAAGTAATTGACCCAAGTTATTGTTATATTCTTCCTAACGGTGGAGAGAAGCCTATTAAGATTGCTCTTGAGGGTGAAACCATTGTAAGAGATATCGACAATGCTGACATGTCTAAGGAGATTCAGGTTTACAAGAAAATGGGTATTGGTGCAGTATTTACTCCTAATATCTGTGTATATGTAAATACTTCTCTTAGGGTTTAATTAATATATAAATAAAAAGGCTAGGGGATAAAATTACATAATTAGTATTTTATCCCCTCTTTTTTATTAAGGAGAAAAAAGGAGTCTTATTATGGAAAATTTGTTAGATAATAATTACCTTGTTAAGGTTTCAAATAGAGGCAGCGGAGTAGTTAGTTATGTAATAAAAGATATGAATAATCTCTACAGAGCTTTCTATTATCGCGAAACAAAGGAAGTTCCAATGAAGGAGCTACGTGCTTTGAGCTTCCAGCCGGGTGGATTGGTACTATTGAAAGATTATCTTATCGTAGAGGATGAGGCGGCAGCGAGAGAACTCTTTGGTGAAGAAGTTGAGCCAGAGTATTCTTATACAGAAGACGATGTAAAGGAATTGCTTTTACATGGTTCACTTGACCAGCTTAAAGATTGTTTAGATTTTGCTCCTCAAGCTGTTCTTGATTTAGTACAAATGGTTGCTACTTCTTTGGAGATTAATGATATTTCTAAGAGAGAAGCAATTAAGGTTAAGACTGGTTATGATGTAACAAAGGCAATACAGATTGAGAAAGAGCTAGAAGAAGAAGAAGATGAGCTTCCTAAGGAAGATGAGAAGAAGAGACGTGCAGCTCCAATAAAACAGGAGCCTACGACTCCAACTAGACGTACAACAGCACCAAAGTATAATGTTGTAAAGTAAATAAAAGAAAGGGTGTAGAGGATATGATAAATACAACGCCCTTCTCTAATGTTTATGACAGTTTCCTTTCAAAAGTTACGGATGATATGTATATGGAACTTACAGAGCTTGAAACCTATGCTCTTCTTAATGAAATGTTGATGACAGCAATTCATAAATTTGAGTTCCCTCGTATTAATCTATATGATTTTGAAGAAACTTCTTTTGAAGATGAAACTTTTTACTGCGGGGCAGATAGTAATTACACTACTGCCACCGCTTTTATTTATAATGAAGGAGTTTTTAATAATCTTTTGACCAATGAAGAGATTAATATTCTTGCTACATACATGGTTGTTGAATGGTTTGGTCAACAATTAGCCAGTATTGAGAATACCCGCATGAAATATAGTGGCGATGATTTTAAATTTACTTCTCAAGCTAACCATATGCAAAAACTATTAACTATGAAAAAAGATTATGAAAGAGAAGGCTTTCATCTTCAACGTTTATACAAGAGAAGAAAACTCAATGCAGATGGGATTATGGTGTCTACTCTTAGTTCATTAATGAGTGACGATTGAGGTGGCGCCATGGTTGAAATTAAATATAATGGAGTTATTCAGAAAGAGGCTATTCAAAATAGCCTTAAACGATTGACTAATCAAATATATAAGTTATTGCCCGTAAGAGAAGAGGGTGGGGACTGGGAATCCCCTCTTATTACTATTTTAGTAGAGCTTGCAGGCATGACAGAAATTCTTATAGATTATCATAATTTGCTATTACCATTATTAGCAAAGTTAGAAGGATTGTTAGTTTTGACAGCAGAGAAAGACTTCTCTGTATATCGGAAAACAATCTTTGAAAGTTTAAGTATTTTAAGCCGCATTTTGCAGACAATATGAGGGGTGAGGAAAATGGCTGGATTAGATAATTTAAATACTCGCCTCAACTATTATGGTAAGACACAACATGATAGATTTATTGATGATAAATTAAGAAGTCTTAGACAGGCTTTATTATACTCTTATCAACGAGCAATTATTACTTTACAAGATGAGCGTCAATTTCTTTGTTTGATGAATCCAGATAAAGTTAAAGATAATTATGATGATAAAGTTATTTCTATCCCTTTTGATGATATTTGCCTTAATTCTCCAAGGAAAGGTAAAACAACTACTTCTAGAGAAGTAATAGGGATGAAGCCAGGAGATACTTTTTTTTGGGAAGCAACTAATACTTATTGGATTGTTACATTAAGATTAATACAAGAATTAGCTTATTTTAAAGCAACTGTCCGCAGGTGTGATTATGAAATTGATATTTATGACAAATATCATTATCATGTTTATGTTAGAGGTCCAGAAGAAACTCAAATAGATTGGAAAAGTATGCAGAATGCTGTTTATAATGGACTAAATTATAATATTGTTTTAACAGTAACTAAAGATGAAATAACTTCTAACTTCTTTAAGCGTTTTGCTAAATTAAAAGTAAATGGTAGAAACTGGGAAGTTCAAGCTACAGATGATATGAGTAGAGAAGGTATTATTGATGTTTACCTTAAAGAATATTTTACTAATAGCATCGAAGAAGAGCAAAAAGAATATGAAAAAGAAAATCCTCCTGAGCAAAAACCAGATACTTTAGTTAGAATAATTGGAGAAGAAACTATTTATCCTTATGATATTAAGAATTATAAAGTAGAAGGATTAGAAAAAGGAATTTGGTCTGTTGACAATAAAAAAATTAAAATATTATCTCAAGATGAGTCTGAATGTAAGATAGAAGTTATGTCGGGCAAATCTTGTAGTTTTAATTTGACATATATTACGGAGAATGAAGATACAGTAACCTTAAAAGTTATTGTCGCTTCATTATAAAGGAGAAGAAATATGAAGAAAGATTTAGCAATGCCACCTTTTGAGTCTTCTTTTTTATCTTGTGAAAAAGATACTGAAATTATATTAAGGAAGCTTTTTATTGAAAGCCGCCCATATAGTGATTTATTAAAGCGGCTACTAATTATTAACACTCCAGATTGTATCGATAACAAAACTAGCCCAATCTATCAAAAGAAAATTGATGAAGTATCTTTAAAAGATTTAGTTGATAAGCAGTATATTATTTTATCGCCTAAAATAAAATTTATGGAACACGAAGAGATTAAATCTTATATAATTATAACTTTTGACCAATTCATAGCTAATGAGACCAATCCACAATTTAGAGATTGTAATATTACAATTACAATTCTTACTCATACAGATTATCAAAATTTGGGAAACTATCGAAATAGACCTTTAAAAATAGCGGGATACATTGATGGTATTTTAGATAATACAAAATTAACTGGGATAGGAACTCTTCATTTTATAAAAGCTTTTCAGATATTTCCAGATGAAAATTTTTCTGGTTATTCTTTAGTCTATGAAGCTATTCATGGAAGTGATGATAAAATTCCGGGTGAAGAAGATGATTAATAAACTAATTCTTATGACTGGTAATGATATTCCTTTTAAAGAAGGGAATATAATTATTCATCCTCCCACTTTAAAAGAAATTGGTGTTATTGGGGAAGATACTTTTTTAATGGGCTGTCAGCTATTAAATTTTTCAAAAGATATTCTTAGCGAGAAGGACAAAAGTCATTTATCCAATAAGAGTAATTTTGAGATATTTATGTCAATGATGAGTGACACTCAAAGCATTGAATTATTAGAACAAAAGCAAAAGGTTTTTGCTACTCTTTTTTTACTGTTTCCAAATTATACTTTTAAATTTATTCCTACTAAAGGAATTGTCTTTTATCAAGAAGAGAATCAATGTGGAGAAATAAATGAAAGTAATTATGAACTTTTTAAAAAATATATCATAGCAATTTTCTGTTT
>ERZ1034920.593-NODE-593-length-27643-cov-5.980064_pt1 | contig 27643 bp, 19 predicted proteins | sample MGYA00520688_ERZ1034920 | MGnify/ENA primary metagenome ERZ1034920 (study PRJEB33766, sample SAMN09781785) | gut metagenome | biome: gut microbiome | host: Homo sapiens | place: Madagascar | study: EMG produced TPA metagenomics assembly of the PRJNA485056 data set...
AATCCGACCGCCACGCGGCGGTCCAACTTTTCGTCCGCACCCCCTTTTGGGTTCGCCCCAGAAGCAAGGCAGCAAGGAGCCCGCAGGTCAGAGGCCTGCGGGCTCTTTTCCATACCGCCATGGCGCCGCCCCTCGAACCCAAATCGCACCACGCTTTGGGTTTGCGCCCCAGCCGAGAGGCGCGTGCCGTTGCGGTAAGGTCAAGGCAACAGCCAATGTCGTACCTGGGAGGTCTCCCATGCAGCTTCGCAACAAGCATCTCCTTGCCGGCACGATGCCGGCACTCGCCGTACTTCTCGCCTGCGTCGTCGCGCTTGCCGCCTGCGGGCAGCGGGGAGGCGCACAGGGCTCCTCGGACGGCTCGGCCAGCTCCTCGGGCAAGGCCCAGGCGTCCTCGGGCATCATCGAGTCCGTCGCCGACGACGACCCCTATGGTACGGGTGTCCACCATGCCACCATAGAGGTCGAGGGCTACGGCACCATCGAGGTGGCGCTCAACGCCAACGTGGCGCCCATCACGGTCTCCAACTTCTGCCACCTTGCCAACGAGGGCTTCTACGACGGCCTGACCTTCCACCGCGTCATTGAGGGCTTCATGATCCAGGGCGGAGACCCCAACGGGGACGGCACGGGCGGCTCGGGCCAGTGCATCAAGGGCGAGTTCTCTGCCAACAACGTCAAGAACAGCTTGCCGCACACCCGCGGCACCATCTCCATGGCCCGCTCGCAGACGTACAACTCCGCAAGCTCCCAGTTCTTCATCATGCAGAAAGATACCGACAGCCTTAACGGCAACTACGCGGCCTTTGGCAACGTGACCTCGGGCATGGACGTGGTGGACGCCATCTGCCAGAACGCGCCCGTGACCGACGGCAACGGCACGGTGCCCAAGGAGAGCCAGCCCAAGATTTCCAAGATCACCATCACGGACTAGGACTTGCGACAGGGGAGAAGTCCAGATCGTCTAAAAATAAAAGCCAAAACCTTACTTGCATTGGGCGGCCAATGCAATACTCTGAGGTGAATTTGTCTAAAAAATGCCTCTGACGTGCTATAATGCTCAAAAGCTGAAAGGAGCATGCTCATGTTTGAGGTCGGCGCGTACATTGTCCATCCGGGTCAGGGAGTCTGCAGGGTCGAGGGTGTGGGCGAGGGTCCGGACGCAACGTACAAGCTCCTGCCCCTGGGGCAGCGCCATCCCGTGCACATCAGCTATCCCGTCGCCAGCGAGGGGCGCCTGCGCCGCGTGCTGTCCGCCCGGGAGGCCCGCCAGATCATCGACGACTACGCCAGCATGGACGTGGACACCTTCACCGAGCGCAACAACTACCTCGAGGAAGAGCACTTCAAGCAGGAGATTCGCAACGGCAGCTGCCGTGACTCCGTGCGCATCGTCAAGACCTTCCGCGCCCGCATAGCCGCGGCGCAGGCCCGCAACAAGAAGCCGCCCGTGTCCTACGAGCGCATCCTCAAGCAGGCGCGCGAGCGCTCCCTGGGGGAGCTCTCATGCGCCCTGGAGTGCACCCAGGAGGACGTCGTCGCGCTCTTCGAGGGCGTTACGGAGGAGCAGGCCAGCCAGAACTAGGGGCCTGCCGACGCGGCTCGCGCCGACCCCCGCAGAACCACGCTTGCCACGCGCGGGCGGCGAGAGGCACGCACTTCTCGCCGCCCGCGTTACGTTTTGTGACGTCATGGGGCCGCCCTGCGCCTGTCCTTGGGAGCCTCATATAGAATGGACGGCATTCGACCGCGCATGCGGCGCTCCCAGAGGCTCCCGCGTGCAAACCACCGAGGAGGACCCATGGCGACTTCCGACGCCCAGACCAGCAACCGCGCGATCATCACCGTCCTGGGAAGCGACTGCCCCGGCATCGTCGCCGCGGTCAGCGGCGCCCTGGCCGAGCGCGAGGCCAACATCCTCGACATCTCCCAGACCATTCTGCAGGGCATCTTCACCATGACCATGCTGGTCGAGCTGGGCGAGTCCGTCGAGTTCTCCGAGCTCAAGGGCAAGCTCGACGACCTGTCCGAGTCCCTGGGCGTCCAGATCACGCTTCAGCGCGAGGACGTCTTCCGCTATATGTATCGCCTCTAGGAGGCACTCCCACACACCTTGCGGGGCGGTCTTCCAGCCGTGCCGCAGCGCACCCCAGGAGGCACCGTGACCAGCTTTGGAATCAAGGGCATCGGCCCCACCCTCACCTCGCTTGACACCTCCGCCCTGACGCACGTGCCCGACGCCTACCCCATGCCCTCCGTGGCCCTGGGGCTGCCGCCCGTGGCAGACCGGCTCTACCACGGCTACGCGGACGTCGACGTGGTGCCTGCCGAGCTCTACCAGAAGTACGACGTCAAGCGCGGCCTGCGCAACGCGGACGGCTCCGGCGTCCTGGTGGGCCTCACGACCATCTCCAACGTGCACGGCTACAACAAGACCGCCGAGGGCGTGGTCCCCGACGAGGGAGACCTGTTCTACCGTGGCTACCGCGTGTCCGACCTCATCGACAACGCGCACGCGGAGGACCGCTTTGGCTACGAGGAGGCGGCCTACCTCCTCATCACGGGCACGCTCCCCACGACGGACCAGCTGGCTGACTTCAAGGCGCGCATCGACTGCCGCCGCCAGCTGCCCGAGGGCTTCCTCCACATCTTCCCGCGCACCACGTATAGCCAGAACATCATGAACGTCCTGCAGCGCGCCACGCTGCTGCTCTACTCCTTTGACCCCACGCCGGACGACACCACGCCCACCCACGAGATCGACGTGGCGCTCTCGCTCCTGGGTCGCTGGCCGAGGACGGCCGCCGTGGCCCACGAGGCCGCCGTTGCGGCCGCCACGGGCACCAAACTGCTGGTCCCGCCCCCGTGCGAGGGCTACTCCATGGCAGAGACGCTGCTGGACGTCCTTCGCGGCGACCAGGGCTTCACCCACGACGAGGCTATGCTGCTGGACGTCATGCTCATGCTCCACGCGGAGCACGGCGGCGGCAACAACTCCACGTTCACCACGCGCGTGCTCTCGTCCTCGGGCACGGACGCCTACTCCGCTTACGCGGCCGCCATCGGCTCCCTCAAGGGCCCCAAGCACGGCGGCGCCAACGCCAAGGTGGGCGCCATGATAGAGGACGCCTCCGAGAAGATCGCGGACTGGGAGGATGAGGACCAGGTGGCCGACTACCTCACCCGCCTGGTGCGCGGCGAGGAGTTCGACGGCAGCGGCCTCATCTACGGCCTGGGCCACGCCGTCTACACCAAGAGCGACCCCCGCGCCGTCAGCATCAAGAAGTACGCGGGCAAGCTCGCCGGCGAGAAGGGCCGCGAGCGCAAGTTCCACCTGCTCCAGAACATCGAGAGGCTCGGCCCCGAGGTCATGAGGGACGTTCGCGGGGTCACCAAGCCCATCTGCGCCAACGTGGACCTCTACACAGGCTTTGTCTACTCCATGCTGGGCATCCCCGCCGACATGTACACGGCCATCTTCGCCATGGCCCGCCTGGCCGGCTGGTGCGCGCACCGCATGGAGGAGCTCTACGGCGCCGGGCGCATCATCCGCCCGGCGTACAACTCCATCATGGGCGACGGCAACTACGTCCCCATGAGCCAGCGCTAGGAACTTCTCCTCCTGGCATCTTGTACAGCGTGCCAAAGGGGACGGGGGTGAATGGCACGTTGAAGCTCGCGTGCCATTCACCCCCGTCCCCTTTGGCACGTTTGAGCCGAAAGCAGCAACAAATAGGGCGCCGCCTCCCGGATGGAAGGCGGCGCCCTTGCTGTCTGGCCGTGCCGGCGGGCTACTCCTCGGAGTCCTCCTCGTCGTCCTCGTCGATGACGAGGGGCTTGAAGCTGGCGGTGTCTCCGCCCACCAGGGCGCTCGTGGCGTCGGCGAGGTTCTTCTCGCGCTCGCCCTTCATCGCTGAGCTGAAGATGTCCTCGGGCTCGTCGTCCTCGGGCGCGGTGGCCGCGGCGCTGCCGGCGGACGCGGAGGCGATGCGGCCGGCGGGCTTGGCGCCGGCGTACTCGATGCGCTTGAGCTTGTGCTGCTGCTTGGCCTTGGAGAAAAGCGGCACGTACTCGAAGATGATGTTGGAGCTCTCCAGGCCGTACCACTTGGCGGGCGAGCCGCACAGGCGCCTGATGAGGTACTTGAGCTCCATGACGCGCGCGTCGAAGCCCGGGATGTCGGTCTCGGGGGAGATGACCTTGCGCAGCAGGCAGAAGCGGAAGTCGCCCACGTTGGAGTGCTCGCGGTAGATCGAGTACCTGTGGTTCTGCGCGGCGATCTGGTTGTTTGCCACCAGGTCACTCACGATCTGGTACAGGTGGGTGTTCACGCGCTGATTGACCTTGAAGCCCAGGCGCAGCTGCACCTTGAAGAGGAAGTCCGTGTCAAAGTTGTTGACGATGTACTCGTGGGTGTAGGGCTCGTCGGTGACCTGGACGTTCAGGAAGTAGTAGGCCTTGGCGCGCTTGGGGCGCTTGTCCAGGATGGAGTAGAGCACGTCGCGGTCGAGCTTGTCGAAGGATGAGTCGTTGGTGAGAAACACCAGGTTGTCAGCAAGCAGCGGGTAGTCCTCGTCGTGGGAGAGGTCGAAGAGCTGGTCCAGGTACTTGTCGACGGGCAGGTACACGGTCTGGGTGTGCTCGATGGCGGTGCCGCGGCGCCAGACGTACATGACGACGAAGATGGCGGTGGCAAGCAGCACGGTCACGTAGCCGCCGTGGAAGAACTTGGTGAGGCTCGAGAAGAAGAACATGGCCTCGATGGCGCCGAAGAAGACGAGGAACGGGATGGCCAGGCCCATCTTGTGGCGCACCTTGGAGAGGTAGGTGAACAGCAGCAGCGTGGTCATGAGCATGGTGACCGTGATGGCCAGGCCGTACGCCGCCTCCATGTGCTCGGAGCTGCGGAACAGCAGGACGACGCCCATGCAGCCCACCCACATGATGTTGTTGACCATGGGAATGTAAATCTGGCCCTTGGTCTCGGAGGGGTAGTTGACGCGCATGTGCGGCATGAGGTCGAGGCGGACGGCCTCGGAAACGATGGAGTAGGAGCCCGTGATGAGCGCCTGGGAGGCGATGATGGCCGCGAAGGCGGACAGGATGACCGCGAAGACGCGCAGCTGCTCGGGCAGCATCTGGTAGAAGGGGTTGAGGTCGGGCACGGCCATGAGGCTCGCGTTGGCGTTGTTGGCGATGATCCAGGCGCCCTGGCCCAGGTAGTTGATGATGAGGCAGGCCTTCACGAAGGGCCAGGAGGCGTAGATGTTGGCCTTGCCCACGTGACCCATGTCGGAGTAGAGGGCCTCGGCGCCGGTGGTGCAGAGGAAGACGTTGCCCAGGACCATGACGCCGGCGGCGTTGAGGTTGCCGTCGAAGAGGAACGTGAGGCCGCGCACGGGGTTGAGCGCGCGCAGGACGCCGACGTTGCCGATGACGTGCACGAGGCCCGAGACGCCCAGGAAGGCAAACCACAGCGTCATGATGGGGCCAAACGCCTTGCCGATGGTGGAGGTTCCCGCCTTCTGCATGAGGAAGAGCGCGCACAGGATGGCCAGGGTGATGGCCACGACGATGCCCTGGTTGTCTCCCATGATGGCGTAGCAGAAGTCGACGGTGCGCAGGCCCTCGATGGCGGTGGTGACCGTCACGGCGGGGGTGAGGATGCCGTCGGCCAGGAGGGCGGCGCCGCCCACCATGGCGGGGATGATGAGCCACTTGGCGCAGCGCCTGACCAGGCTATAGAGGGCGAAGATGCCGCCCTCGTTGTGGTTGTCGGCCTTCATGGCAACCAAGACGTACTTGACGGTGGTGATGAGCGTGAGCGTCCAGATGATGAGGGAGAGGGCGCCCAACACCACGTCGGTGCTCATGGTGGCCAGTCCGCCGTTGCCGCTCATGATGGCCTTGAGCGTGTACATCGGGCTCGTGCCGATGTCTCCGTAGACCACACCCAGGGTGACGAGGATCATACCCGCGGAGAGCGGGATGCCCGCGCTCTTCGCGCGACGCGCGCGGACGGTGGCCGGCGTGTCATTGATTGATGCTGCCATGATGCTCCAAATCGACAACAATACATTGGGGTCCAAAGGTACAAGCACACTAGTTTAGCTCTTTTGCAGGTACTTATCGACTGGCCGCATGGGACTAGAATGTACGCGCGCAACCATAGACACGAGAAAGGAACCGACATGTCAGAGAACCCCAGCGAGAAGGACGTGACGTCCAACCCCTTCATGGGAGCCGCGCCCGCTCGCGAGCTCGACGTCCCCGAGCCCGCGAGCGCCCGCCTCACGTGGTCTGCAGACGGCGAGAAGATTGACTATGAGGCCACGGCCGCGCACCTGGATGTGGTGAGCGACGCCGGCAAGCTGCTGGGCCGCATGTTCAGCCTTTCCTACGTGGCCGTCGACGAGGAGGGCGCCGCCGACCCCACGCGCCCGGTGACCTTTGCCTTCAACGGCGGCCCGGGCTCCTCCTCTGTGCCCATCAACTTCGGCGGCATCGGCCCGCGCCGCGTGGCCACCGACGGCTGCGGCCACGTGCGCGCCGACGCGGCCGTGGAGGACAACCCCCACACCGTTCTGCGCGACACCGACGTGGTCTTCCTGGACGCCCTGGGCACCGGCTGGTCCTGCGTGGCCGACGACTGCGAGCCTGCGAGCGTCTTTGGCGTGGACGGCGACGCGGACGCCTTCGCCCGTGCCATCTGCGCGTGGCTCGAGGAGAACGGCCGCTGGTCCAGCCCGCTCTACCTCTTCGGCGAGTCCTACGGCACCGTCCGCAACTCCGTCCTCATGCGCATCCTGGGCGAGCGCGGCGTGGCGGTCACGGGCGTGGTGCTTCTCTCCGCGATTCTTGACTGGGTGCAGGTGCAGCCGGGCGAGGACCTCTACTACTTGGGCATGATGCCCACCTACGCCGCCACGGCCCAGTGGTTTGGCCGCGTGGGCAAGGGCGTGGACCCCGACGAGTGGTTCGACCGCGCCCTGGAGTTCACCGAGGACGTGCTGGCCCCGGCCCTGCTGAAGGGCGACCGCCTTGACGCCCGCCGCGAGCGCGAGGTCGCCCGCAAGATGTCCAAGTTCGTGGGCCTGGCACCGGAGTATCTGCTCGCCCACCACCTGCGCGTGGACCTGGCGGACTTCCGCATGGCGCTTCTCGCCGACGAGGGCAAGATCTGCGGCCGCCTTGACACCCGCTTTGCCTCCGACGCGCTTTCCCCCATGCAGACCTCGGTGGAGTGGGTCGCTGGCGAGGACGCCGCGGCCGATGCCGTGGAGCCCGCGTGGACCAAGGCCTTCCGCGCCTTCTGCCGCGAGGAGCTGGGCTACCGCGGTGCCGCCCGCTACCTCTCCAGCAACTACGAGAAGGTCGGCACCAAGTGGGACTGGCGCCACGAGGAGCCCGGCTGCTCCTACAAGGCCGAGGCGCCCAACGTGGCCGTGGACATTGCCGTGGCGCTGCGTCGCAACCCCACGTGCAAGCTGGCCATTATCGGCGGCCGCTACGACGCCGCCACCACGTTCTGGAACGTCGTCCACGACATGAGCTGCCAGTACCTCTCGCCCGAGCTCAAGGAGCGCATGAGCTGGTACCGCTATGGCTGCGGCCACATGGCCTACACCGACGTCCCCACCCTTGAGGCCATGGGCGAGGACCTGCACGAGTGGTACCAGCGCAGGTAGCTGTCGCTTGAGGGGCTTCTCGCCTGGCGTCGATGCGCTTCTTGTCTGGGGTGCCGTCATTTTGCGTTGTTACCGAGGTAAGATTTGCCCTCGGAAGCCGCAGAATGACGGCACCCCGCCATTTGGACGAGAAGTTCCGGATGAGAAGTGCGTCTAGCAGAACCCGTACGCCTCCAGTGGCACGTCGTCGACCGGCGGCTCGTCGGTCGCGGGAACGGCAATGAGCGGCTCGTGGTCCTTGGGCACCCCAAACGTCGCGAGCAGGTTGTCGAAGGCGGCCGCGTCGCTGACGGTCTCTGGGGAGAACCTGACCACCGAAGCGCCGCCGACGGTGAGGCGTGACTCTCTGAACCGCTCCTCTCGCAGCACCTCGAGGGGCCTCTTGCCGTCTGTCATCTGCTTGTTCTGGTACTTCTCGGCGCCGTCGAGCTCGCCGAAGACGACGCCATCCGGCAGCGTCCACTTGAAGTCGGCCCTGAAGGGCGTGCCCGTTATGGGGTCCGCCACCGTTGCCTGCAGCTCGGGCGCCGCGAAGCCGAGCTCGAACATGGCGGCCCGGGCAATGGACTCGCCGCCGCTCTCTGCCCTGGGGTCGGCAAAGCGGATGGTCGTCAGGGCGTGCTCGACGTCCGTGCGGCGAAAGCGCCCCCGTTGCTCCTGGGCGTAGGAAAGAAGCGTGTCCTTTCCGAGCCCCGCACGCAGCGCAGAGTCGACGATGGCCGTGCCATCGCGAAACCCGCAGGAGCGGGCGCAGTCGAAGGCGGTTCGCGCGAGGGACGTGACGGGCACGCCAGACGCTTCGGTGAAGGCGTCGCCGTGCACCTGGGTGCCGCGGACCGAGCCCGAGTGCAGCGTGGACCGTCCGCTGCTGGTGGAGGCGAGGGGCTTGCCCAGGAGCTGGTAGGAGACGTTGAGCCCATGGGCAACCGCGGCGGAGAGGCCGCAGAAGACCCAGCCGGGATGAATCTCGTGGAGGGCCCGCAGCTCATAGAGGTGCCTTTGGTCGGGCGTGAGGGCCTTCCAGGTCTCTGCCCGGGCGTAGATCCTGGGCAGCACGCAGACGAGCTCCCCGCTCTCCACACGCCGACCAAACAGCGGTTTGAGGTGCCTGAGCCCCTGGCCAAAGCACGCCTCCCGACTTTCCGACTCATTGAGAAAGAGCGTGACGATCCGGTCTCCGGTGTGGGTCATGGCGCTCCCTCCGTCGGTGGCCCCCATTGGTGAGGCACATTCTGCCCACCCGCGTGGGCGTCTAGTCGGGTGTCGAGAAGTGCGACGAATTTCTCGCCTGATGGGTTTTGAGGTGCCGTCATTCTGCAGCAAAAGTGGCCGAATCTTACCCTGGTAACCTTGCAAAATGACGGCACCCCGCCGGGCGAGAAGCCCCTGTTGGTGGCGATGGTGTGAATCGGCGCCGCGCATGAGAAAATGGCCTGCGATTTGTTGTGAGCAGCGGCGCTGCCGCTCGACGGGCGAGAGGTGTCCCGATGGAGTTCTTTGCTACGTGTCCCAAGGGCTTTGAGAAGCTGCTGGCCGAGGAGCTGGCGTCTCTCAAGATTCCGCAGGTCAGGGCCTTGCGCGGTCAGGTTAGCTTTGGCGGCGAGCTCGCGGACGCGTACCGCGCGTGCCTGTGGAGCCGCCTTGCGTCCCGCGTGCTGCTGGTGCTCGCCCGCGTGGACGCCCACACCGCCGACAGCCTCTACGAGGGCCTGTGCCGCATCGACTGGACGAGCCACCTTGCCCCCGGCGCCACCTTTGCCATCGACGCCCACGGCACCAACGCCAACCTCAGGAACACCCAGTTTGTGGCCCTGCGCTCCAAGGACGCCATCTCAGACGTCATCTTCCACGCCCGCGGCGCCCGCCCCATGACCGACACCAACCGCCCGGACGTCACCGTGGCCGTCCGCGTCTCCGGCGAGCGCGCCACCGCCTGCATCGACCTCTCCGGCGAGCCGCTCTTCCACCGCGGCTACGACTCGCGCGCCGCCAAGGACGTGGCCCCGCTGCGCCCGGACTACGCCGCGGCGCTCCTGGCGGCCGGTGGCTGGTTCCGCGAGGTGCGCCACGGCGACCCCGTGCTGGCTGCCCTCTGGGCGGGCCAGGGCAGCGTCCTTGCCGAGGCGGCCGGCGCCGCGCTCGACCGCGCCCCGGGCCTGCTGCGCCCGCGCTGGGGCTTTGAGGGCTGGGCCGGCCATGACGCCGCCGCCTGGGAGACCCTGCTGGATGACGCCGACCGCCGCGCCGAGGCCGGCGAGAAGAACCGCCTCACCCTGCTGGCCTGCGACACGCGCCGCGGCGCCGAGTCCGCCTGTCGCCAGACGCTGCGCGCGGCCGGCATCTCCTGCGAGGTCTCCTTCGTCGGCGTGCCCGAGGCGGCAGACGCCGTGCGCACCGCCAAGGGCGGACGCCTGGTGACCTGCGACCTCTCCTGGCTGGACGACGACTCCCTTGCCGTCGAGGCGTCCGTTCTCTCCGAGGCGTCCGCCGTGGCCGGCCTCTCCGTCACGGCCCTTGCCAAGAGCGACTCGCTCGACGCTGCCCTGCGCGCCGAGCCGGCCGCCCACGTGGACGTCTACGTGGGCAGGGACGACGGCGAGCTTGCCTTCTACGAGGCCACCGACGAGCTCGCCGCCCCCGCGGAGGTCACGCTTGCCGGCAACGCGCGCGTCCCCGTGCTGGTGCCCGCGAGCGACCAGTTTGCCCGCCGCCTGGCCAAGGTGGCCAAGCTGCGCGCCAAGTGGGCCCGCCGCGAGGACGTCAGCTGCTACCGCGTCTACGACGCCGACCTGCCCGACTACTCCGTGGCCATCGAGCTCTACCAGGGCCTGGAGGGCCGCGGCCGCTGGCTGCAGATCAGCGAGTACGCCGCCCCCAAGGACATTGACCGCCAGCTTGCCCGCAGGCGCCTCATGGACGTGCTGGCCATCGCCCCGCGCGTCCTGGACGTGGACCCCAGATGCGTCAACCTGCGCGTGCGCACCCGTGCCCGCGGCGGCTCTCAGTACGCCGGCCACGGCTCCGCGCCTACCACGCCCGAGCGCCACGAGGACGCCTACGCGCGCCTGCGCGGCCAGCGCGCCGACCTGCGCAACCGCCACAAGCCGAGCCTGACCGACCTGCCCGAGGGGGCGCATCTCGTGGACGAGGGCGGCCTCACCTTTGAGGTGAACTTCTCCACGCGCCTTGACTGCGGCATCTTCCTGGACCACCGCGAGACCCGCTCTCGCATCAGGGAGATGATGAAGCAGACGCTGGGCTCCAAGCGCTTCCTCAACCTGTTCGCGTACACGGGCACGGCCACCTGCTACGCCGCCGACGGAGGCGCCAAGCACACCACCACGGTGGACCTCTCGCGCCCGAGCCTCGACTGGGCCCGCCGCAACATGGCCCGCAACGGCTTCAGGGGGCCTGAGCACGAGTTTGTCCAGGCGGACGTGCTCTCCTACATCAACGAGCAGCGCCACAGCCCCAACCGCTGGGACCTCGTCTTCTGCGACGTGCCCACGTTCTCCAACTCCCAGCGCATGCGCAAGAGCTCCTTTGACGTGCAGCGCGACCACGTGGAGCTGATCATTGGCGTTTCTCGCCTGCTGACGCGCAACGGCAGCGCCATCTTCTCGTGCAACCTGCGCGGCTTCAAGCCCGACGTGGAGGCCCTGAAGAAGGCGGGCGTCGTGCTGGAGGACATCACGGAGCAGACCATTCCCGAGGACTTCCAGCGCAACAAGAAGATTCACCACTGCTACATCGTCAAGCGCGGGTAGCGAGCCCCCCAAACGCAAAATTGGGCCCCTGCCGCACGGCCTGTGCGCGGAAAACCCACCGCCGACCGCGCGTTACGTGCGGTCGGCGTTTAGTTGCCGTCGGCGCCCGTGCCCGCTACTAGAATGGTTCCACCATGCACAGCCGGCGCGGGTGCGTCCCGCACCACGAAGTGGGGGAGAACAACATGGATCAGAACATCGAGGCCACGGTCAGGCTCTGGCAGGACAACGTCAAGGAGCCCGACCTTGCCGCCGAGCTTTCCGAGCTCGTCAAGCCTGGCAACGAGGAGCAGCTCTCCGACGCCTTCTACCGCACGCTGGCCTTTGGCACCGCCGGCCTGCGCGGCGTCCTGGGCGTCGGCACCAACCGCATGAACGTCTACGTGGTGGCCCAGGCCACCCAGGGCGTGGCCGACTACCTCAACGCCCACTACGAGAACCCCACGATCGCGCTCGCGCGTGACTCCCGCCTGAAGGGCGAGGACTTCCAGCGCGTGGCGGCCTCCGTCCTTGCGGCCAACGGCGTCCACGTCTACGTGTATCCGCGCATCGAGCCGGTGCCCACGCTCTCCTTTGCCGTGCGTCACCTGGGCACCTCCGCGGGCATCGTGCTCACGGCCTCCCACAACCCGGCCAAGTACAACGGCTACAAGGTTTACAACGACAACGGCGGCCAGATCACCGACGAGGCCGCGGCGGAGATCTCTGCGAACATCGCCAAGGTGAGTCCCTTCGACGTCAAGACCATGGACTTTGACGAGGGCCTTGAGCAGGGCCTCATTGAGTGGACGCCCGAGGAGGTCCTGGACAGCTTCATCCAGAGCATCAAGAAAGTCTCCGTCCCGGGCTTCAAGGCCTCCCCGGACTACTCCGTGGTCTACACGCCGCTCAACGGCACGGGCATGGAGTGCGTGACCCGCATCCTCAAGGAGATCGGCGTCGAGAACGTGACCGTCGTCCCCGAGCAGGCCGAGCCCGACGGAAACTTCCCCACGTGCAACTACCCCAACCCCGAGTTCCGCGAGGCACTTGAGCTGGGCCTGAAGCTTGCCGACGAGGTCAAGCCCAACCTGCTGGTTGCCACCGACCCCGACGCGGACCGCATGGGCAGCGCCATCCCGCACGACGGCGACTACGTCCTGCTCTCCGGCAACGAGATGGGCGTCCTGCTGATGGACTGGCTGGCCAACATGGCCAAGGAGAACGGCGAGGACGTGGCCTCCAAGGTGGCCGTCTCCACCATCGTCTCCTCCGCCATGCCCGACGCCCTTGCCCGCGACTGGGGCTTTGAGATGCGCCGCGTGCTCACGGGATTCAAGTACATCGGCGACCAGATCGACCAGCTCAAGAACGCCGGCGAGGAGGACCGCTTCCTCATGGGCTTCGAGGAGTCCTACGGCTACCTGGTGGGCACCCACGCCCGCGACAAGGACGCCGTCGTCGCCACCATGCTCTGCGTGGAGATGGCCAGCTACTACGCCCAGAAGGGCATGGACCTCTACGAGGCCATGGACGCCCTGTACAAGAAGTACGGCTACTACCTCAACGGCACCGTGAACGCCTCCTTCCCCGGCGAGTCCGGCGCCCAGAAGATGGCCGGCATCATGAGCGGCCTGCGCGAGAACCCGCCTGCAGAGATCGGCGGCTTCAAGGTGGTCGGCATGACCGACTACGCCGCCTGCGCGGAGATGCCGCGCGTCTCCGGCCTGCAGAAGGAGGCCGCGCAGGAGCTGCCCGCCGCCAACGTCATCGAGTTCCGCCTGGAGGACGACAACAAGGTCATCTTCCGTCCCTCCGGCACCGAGCCCAAGGTCAAGGCGTACCTGTTCTCCAAGGGCGCCACGCGCGAGGAGTCCGAGGCGGTGCGTGACAGGCTGAGGACGGACAGCGAGGCTTTGCTGTCGTAGCGGTCGGTAACGCCAGGGGAGGCCCCGGCAAGTTGCACGCAGGGATGTTCGCGCGTTTTGCGCGCTCAGAATCCCTGCTTAGCAACTTGCCGGGGCCTCTGCCGTTTCAACGGGCAACCCTTCGGCCAGCAAATGCAAAGAGCAAGAGCATTAGGAGAGAAGAGCAGATGGGTTGGACTGCTTTTCCAGGGCGAAAAAAAGGCGCCTGCACGTTGTTGGGAGGGTGCAGGCGTCCTTTGGGTTTTGGTGGGCTGTGAGGTTGGTGCTAGTTGGTGGCGTCGCTGGCAGTGGTGGTCTCGGCTTGGGAGAGGCCGTAGAAGGTATCGCAGGCGCTGGCTATGGTGGCGGGGTCCCAGGCGCGGGCGGTTGCCTCGGGTGAGGTGGGGTCGTGGACGAGGACGGTGCCGTTCTCGTTCTCGGTGGTCACCAGGACCCAGTGGGCCGCGTCGGTGAGCGCCCCGGCCCTGACCTCGGCCAGGATGTAGGTGCCGGCGTCCAGGACGTCGAGGAGCGTCTGGCGGCTGGAGGTGTAGCTCTTGGCGACAAGCCCCAGGCCGTTCGCGACCTTCTCGACGGCGTCGGAGGACATGGAGGAGTCTCCCGTGGCCAGGTTGTCTGCGGTCACCAGGGCCGCCACGTCTGCGGGGGTCTTGTCGTTGCTTCCGGTGAGGCCCATGTAGGCCATGGAGACGCTGACGGGTCCAGACCCGGTGAGGGCCAGGGCGTGCCCGGCGTAGTCAACGGCGCCCCAGCGGGCGTCCCAGTTGTAGAGGGTGGGCGCGGTGCCCTTGTGGGCCGTGTCGGAGTAGGCCTGCGCGCTCTTGTTGGCGTCCGGGTAGGAGGCCACGAAGTCGATGGCCTCGGGCTGGGCAAGGGCAAGCTCAAGGAGCTGCTGGTCAGAGTACTTGTCTGCGTTGGCGGCAATCTGCGCGAGCTTGTCGTTGCGGTCAAGTGCGGTCTTGAACTCCTTGCTGAGGTCGTCGGAGATGCCTGCGGCCACGCGGGAGTCAACCTGGTTCTGGGACTCCGCCTGCTGCTGGCCCCCGTCGGAGGAGCAGCCGCGCACGCAGCTCGAGACTGCCAGGACGAGGACGATCACCAGGACGAGCGCCGCCGCGCCCACCAGGAAGATGCGACGGTCCACGCCGCCGCGGCCCAGGCCGCGCCTTCCGGTGAAGTTGATGTTCCTGGACCTGAGCGGATAGCCGCCGTTGCCCTTGCCGCTCCTCAGCCTGCCGGGGTTGTTGCGGCGAGAAACGCCGGTGGGGCCGTGGTAGGAGCCGCTGGAGAGGTTGATACGCTGGCGGGTGCTGCCGGCGCCGGAGAGCCCGTTTCCGTTGAGGGCGGAGCCGGACCCGCCTCGGCCCCGGCCTCCCTGGGAGGAGCGGGGACGTGAGCCGCGGCCGTCGCCTCGCGGGCCCTGCTGCTGATACGACATGTGGTGACCTCCGTGGGAGTCTGCGATGCGGTTATGCGTTCTGACGGCATCATACGGCAGCGAGCGACGTGCCAAAGGGGACGGGGGTGAATGGCACGCCGTGCGGTTGGACGTGCCACTCACCCCCGTCCCCTTTGGCACCTTTCGGCACGCCTGTGATACGCTGCCTGACGGACAAGCAGAAGGGGAGCATGCCATGAAGCGCAGGAACAGCAGACAGGACGCCATCAGGGAGATCGTCCGCGGCAAGACCATCCGCACGCAGCGCGGCCTCGTCGACGAGCTGCAGGCAATGGGCTACGCCTGCACCCAGGCCACGGTCTCCCGAGACATTGCCGACATGGGCCTGCGCAAGCTGCCCGAGGGCGTCTACGTGCTGGCGGAGGACCTGCACCTCCAGCGCATGCTCTCTGAGTTCGTGGTCTGCGTCCTGCGCGCCGAGAACCTCGTGGTGGTCAAGTGCCAGCCGGGCACGGCCTCCGGCGTGGCCGCGGCCGTGGACGACGCGGGCCTCGCGCACGCCCTGGGCTCCGTCGCCGGCAACGATACCGTCCTCGTGGTCGCGGACACCACGGAGAACGCCAAGTCCCTGCAGAACCTCATCCAGAAGCTCGGCAACGCCGAGTAGCTCCTGCCGCCCGCGCAATCCCTGGCGAGAAGAGCGGTCTTCTCGATAAAAGAGAGCGGCCCACGACGTTGGTCTCGTCGTGGGCCGCTTGCGTGCTGCCGTCTTGCTATGCGCCCGTGGTCGGCGTGGTGGGCGTCGTGGTGGTGCCGGAGTCTCCGCCGCCCGTTCCGCCCGTTCCACCGGTGCCGCCGGTGCCGCCGGTGCCGCCGGCAGACCCGCTGCCGCCGGAGGTGCCGCCGGTCTCGTCGCCCGTGGAGGGCGTCGTGGGGGTGGTCGGCGTGGTGGGCGTCGTCGGAGTGGTGGTGGAGGTGGTGGGCTCGGTCGTGGTGGTCTCGGACTTGGTCTCCTCCTCGGTCTCCTGCTGGGTCTCGTCGTTGGCGGAGGCGTTGGTGCCCACGAAGGTCCAGGAGGTGTTGGGCTTGTAGTCGGGCGTGCCGCCGCCGGTGGGGAACTCCTCGCGGGCCACACCGTCAAGCACCGCGTTCATGTAGTCGCACCAGATGGGCTGGACGGTGTTCTGCGTGGTGGCGACGGAGCCCTGGTAGTACACGCGGACGTTGGCGTTGGGGTTGCCGCACCAGACGACGGTGGTGAGCTGAGGGGTGAAGCCGCAGAACCAGAGGTTCTCGGCGTCGTCGGAGGTGCCGGTCTTGCCGGCGACGGGCTGGTTGGCCGTGAAGTGGCTGGCGACGTAGTAGCCGGTGTTGCCGCTGGTGACGACGCCCTTGAGGACGTCGATGGTGGCCTCGGCCACGGAGCGCTCGAGTGCCTGCTCGTTGGAGTCCTGGTGCTCGTAGACCACCTGGCCGGTGCGCGACTCGATCTTGGTGATGGCCACTGCGTCGTGGTGCACGCCGTCGGCTGGCAGGGTGGAGTAGGCCTCGCACATCTGCAGCGGCGAGACGGCCACGGCGCCCAGGGCGATGGTCAGGTAGGGCTGCAGGGTGGCGTCCAGGCCCATGGTGTGGGCGGTGTCGATGATGGCGTTGGCGCCGATGGCCTCGGCCACCTGAGCGTAGGCGGTGTTGGACGAGATGGCCGTGGCGGAGGCCAGGCTGCGGGTGCCGTAGTCGTGCTTGCCGTAGTTGCTGACCGTCCAGGTGGGCGTGATGGTCATCGTGGGGCCGCAGTTGAGCATGATGTTGGGGTTCATGCCCTCGCGGATGGCGGCGACAAGGGCAAACGTCTTGAACGAGGAGCCGGCCTGGCGCGCGGACTGGGTGGCCAGGTTGAACTGCTGGGTCTCGTAGTCGGCGCCGCCCACCAGGGCCTTGATGTAGCCGTTGGTGTTGTCGATGGAGACAAGGGCGCCGTTGATGCTGTCGTTGCCGGCGGAGCTTATGCGGTCGGTCACGGCCTTCTGCGCGGCCTCCTGGTAGTCCGGGTCAAGGGTGGTGTAGACCTTGAGGCCGCCCTGGAAGACGGTGTCGGAGTCAAAGTCCTTGAGCAGCAGGCTCTTCACGTAGTCGGTGAAGTAGGGGTACTTGCCCACGGAGTCCACCAGCGTGCCCAGGTTGAGGTTGATCTCCTCGGCCTGCGCGGCGCGGCACTCCTCCTCGGTGATGTCACCGGCCTCAAGCATGCGCTCCAGGACGAGGTTGCGCCTGTTCTTGCAGCCCTCGGGGTTGCTCGTGGGGTCGTAGTAGGAGGGGGAGTTGGGCAGGCCCACCAGTGTGGCGGCCTCGGCCAGGGTGAGCTCGTTGGCGTGCTTGTTGAAGTAGATGGTGCTCGCGGCCTCGATGCCGTAGGCGCCGTGGCCGTAGTAGATGGTGTTGAGGTACATGTTAAGGATCTGCTCCTTGGTGTACGTCTTCTCCATCTGGATGGCAATGAAGGCCTCGCGGACCTTGCGCTTGAGGGACATCTCAAATTGCTCGTCGGAGAGCACGGTGTTTCTCACCAGCTGCTGCGTGATGGTAGAGCCGCCACCGGCGTCATTGCCGATGACCTGGCCTACCACGGCGCGCAGGATGCCCTGGGGGTCCACGCCGTTGTGGGTGTAGAAGCGCTTATCCTCGGTGTCCACGGTGCCCTGCACCACGTACTCCGAGATGTCGCTGATGTCCACGGAACGACGGGCCTGCAGGTAGTAGGCCGCAATCTCGTTGCCCTTGGAGTCGTAGATGCGCGTGGGCTCCGCCACCAGGTAGGAGTCGGTGGAGGAGTAGTCGGGCAGGTCCTCCAGCCAGGAAGACACCACGCCGCCAAGAGACATGACGAGGGCGAGGACGAGAAGCGCCATGAAGCCAATGGCGCCGGCGATGCCAAAGCCGGCGACATGGGTCTTTGAGTGCAGGTGCGCCCTACGGGTTCTGATCCCCATGAACTGATTCCTCCCTGTAGGAGATCCGTCGGTCAATCTGACTCATTATAGTGTGCGACCAGCGCCCGCGGCGCTGTGAGCGTCCCGTCACCGCAGCCTCACCATGCGAGAAGAGCGCTCTTCTCGCCGCGCCCGGGGCCGTCGCGAGGGGGTTTGCCCCACATGTCCTGCGCATCTTCTGCGGCGACTGCGCTATTCTTAAAGTTCTGTACGACTGCAGTGGGCAGTCAGGTAAACGAAGACACTATGGAGGGCAGAGCAGTGCTGTCTGTCGACGAGCAACTCAAGGTGATCACTTCCGGCACGATGCAGGTCGTGCCCATGGACGAGCTCAAGAAGAAGCTCGAGAAGGGCACGCCCCTCAACATCAAGCTGGGCGTTGACCCCACGAGCCCGGACCTTCACCTCGGCCACGCCGTCCCCCTGCGCAAGATGCGCCAGTTCCAGGACCTGGGCCACAAGGTGACCCTCATCATCGGCAACGGCACCGCCCTCATCGGAGACCCGTCCGGCCGCGACTCCACCCGTCCGCCCCTCACCGAGGAGCAGGTGGAGGCCAACGCCAAGACCTACGTCGAGCAGGCCATGAAGGTGCTCGACCCCGAGAAGACCACCATCGTCCACAACGGCGACTGGATCAAGCCGCTTGACCTGGGCAGCATGCTCGGCCTCATGAGCAAGTTCAATGTGGCCCGCATCCTGGAGCGCGAGGACTTCCACAACCGCTACGCCAACGGCCAGTCCATTGCCCTGCACGAGTTCATCTACCCGGTGCTGCAGGCCTACGACTCCGTGGTCATCAAGGCCGACGTCGAGATGGGCGGCAACGACCAGATCTTCAACCTGCTGGCCGGCCGCGACCTCATGCGCGCCGAGGGCATGGAGCCCCAGGTGGCCCTCACCGTGCCGCTGCTGGTGGGCACCGACGGCGTGAAGAAGATGTCCAAGAGCTACGGCAACTACATCGGCCTCACCGACGAGCCCAACGACATGTTCGGCAAGGTCATGTCCATCGCAGATGAGATCGTGCCCATGTACTACCGCCTGTGCTCCACCCTCTCCATCGAGGAGATGGACGCCATCGACGAGGCCTTTGCCAACGGCACGGCCGACGCCTACCAGCTCAAGCGCGCCCTGGGCGTCAACATCGTCGACCTCTACCACGGCGAGGGCGCCGGCGAGAAGGCCATGGCCGCCTTTGACGCGCAGTTCAAGAAAGGCGAGATGCCCGATGACGTGGCCGAGTTCCCGGTGAGCCTGGCCGCCCCCAATGACGAGGGCAAGGTCTACCTGGCCAAGCTCCTCGTGGACGTCGAGATTGCCAAGTCCACCGGCGAGGCCCGCAGGCTCATCGACGGCGGCGGCGTGAAGATCGACGGCCAGGCCGTGGCCCCCAAGAGCTACAACGTTGATCCCGAGCTCTTCCACTCCGGCACGGCGCTACAGTCCGGAAAGAAGCACTGGGCCAAGCTGGTCTAGCGACGGCACTTCTCGCCACGCGACATTGGTGCGCAAATGCGGGCGGCCCCCTGGGGTCGCCCGTTTTTTGTGGGGCGCGGAGGCGGGGCGGGCATTGCCGTGGCGGCCTTGCGCAGATTTGGCTTCCGCTGGAACGCGTTTGCGCGCACGGGGCCGAGAAGGGCTCTCTTTGCGCAACTTTTGATTCCAGTGGAAGGCAAAGCTAGGCAAAAACGGTGCTAGCGCTCTCTCGCGCAGACTTCGCTTCCAGCGGAACGCAAAAATGAGCGCCTGCCGAGTTTTTTGCCGAGAAGTGCGTTCTTCTCGCAGGCGGCTCGTGCGGGGGCGGCGTGGCGCCTGGCTGCGGTATCGTAGGCAGGTTATGCAACGACTGGGCTGATGGGAGCAGATCTTGGCCCACAAGAACGTCATAGAGCTGCTGGCGCCCGCCGGCGGCCCCGAACCCTTCAACGCCGCCCTGGCCGCGGGCGCAGACGCCATCTACTGTGGTCTGGGCAACGACTTCAACGCCCGCCGCAGCGCAAAGAACTTCACCGAGGAGACCTTTGCCGAGGCCTGCCGCCGCGCGCACCTGGCCGGCGCCCGCGTGTACGTGACCGTCAACGTGGCTATTGCCACGCGCGAGATTCCCCGTGTGCTGGACCTGGTCCGTCGCGCGTGGCTCCTGGGTGCGGACGCCTTCATCATCCAAGATTGGGGCCTGTTCTGCGAGATCCGCCGCGCCTGGCCGCAGATTGAGACGCACGTCTCCACCCAGGCCAACATCCACGACGCTCGCGGCACGGCCTGGTGCCGCCAGATGGGTGCCGACCGCGTGACCCTCTCGCGCGAGCTCTCCCTCAAGGAGATCTCCCGCATTGCCGAGGAGGGCGTCGAGCTGGAGTGCTTTGGCCACGGCGCCCTGTGCTTCTGCTACTCCGGCGTCTGCATGATGAGCTCGCTTGCCACCGGGCGCTCGGCCAACCGCGGCCTGTGCGCCCAGCCCTGCCGCCTGCCGCACGATCTGGTTGACGAGGATGGCAACGTGGTGGAGGCCCCGGGCAACACCCGCCCGCTCTGCCCCAAGGACTACTGCACCGTCGACCACCTCCAGGAGATGATCGACGCGGGCGTGGGCTCCCTCAAGGTGGAGGGCCGCATGAAGGCCCCGGACTACGTCTACAACGTGGTGGACGCCTACCGCGAGGCCATCGACGCCACGCTGGCCGGACGCCAGATGGACGCCGCGGAGGACCTGGCCGTCCACCGCCGCCTCAAGCGCGCCTTCAACCGCGACTTCACCGACGCCTATCTCATGGGCACCTCTGGCGACGAGATGATGAGCTACGACCGCTCCAACAACCGAGGCGAGGTCGTGGGTACCGTGACGTCCTCCCGCGCCCTGGAGGACCGCGTGGCTCGCAGGGGCGGCGGCAACGGCGGCCGCCAGCGCACGCGCCGCTACACCCAGGCCGAGGCCGTCATCTCCCTGACCGAGCCCGTGGAGAAGGGCGACCTGCTTGAGCTGCGTCCCGTTGACGACCCGAGCCAGTTCCTGACCGTCCACGCGGAGGCCGACGCCCCCGCAGGCGCCACCATCACCTGCCTGGCGGCCCGCCCGGTGCCCGCCGGCTCCATCGTGAGCGTCATCCGCTCCCAGAACGCCATCGACGCGGCGGCCCGTGCCGCGGCGGCAGACGTCTCGCGCCGCCGTCCGGTGACGGTGCGCGTAGTGGCCCGCCTGGGACAGCCCTTCCGCGTGGAGCTGGCCTGCGCCGATGGCGAGGCCACGGCCGCGGCCGAGGGCTTTGTGGTGGAGGCCGCCCGCACCCGCCCCGTGAGCCAGGAGGACCTCGTGGAGCACGTGGGCCGCATGGGCGGCGGCCCCTTCGAGCCGGTGAGCTTTGACGTGGAGATGGACGAGGGCTGCGGCATGGGCTTCTCGGCCGTGCACAAGGTGCGCGCACAGGCGGTGAACTCCCTGGTGGAGGCCCTTCTGGCCCCGTATGGGGAGCGCCAGGCCACGACGGCGCCCGTGCCGTCCGAGCAGCTGCGCGAGGAGCGTCGCGAGGCCGTGCGCGTGGAGGCCGGCGTTCCCGCCGCCGACGACGTGGAGCCCGTCGAGCCCTGCGCCTGCGCCTTGGTGGCGGACCCCGAGTGCGCCCGCGCGGCGCTTGAGGCCGGCGCCGGGCGCGTCTACGCCACCGTGGACGACCTGGCCCGCGGAGACTGGCCCGAGGGCGTCATCCCCTGGCTGGACGAGGTCTGCCGTGAGGCCGACCATGCCCGCCTTGACCCGTGGGTGCGCGCAGGCGAGCCCGTGGCCGTGGGCAACATCTCCGAGCTGGCCCTTGCCGCCGAGCGCGGGGCTGCGGCCGAGGTGCGTCCCTGCATTCCCGTCCACAACAAGAGCGCGCTTCTGGCAATGGAGGCCGCCGGCGCCAAGGCGGTCTGGCTCTCCTGCGAGCTCACCCTCGAGGAGGCCTGCGAGCTTGCCCGCGCGGCCAGCGTCCCGGTGGGCCTCTCGGTCCTGGGCCGCGAGCGCGCCATGACGAGCGAGCACTGCGTCCTGCAGGCCCTGGGCCGCTGCGTCCACAACTGCGAGAAGTGCCCGCAGCGCGCACGCCGCCTCTCCCTCAAGGACATCGACGGCAACCTGCTGCCCGTCCGCACGGACGTCAACGGCCGCTCCCGCATCTGGGCGGCGCACCCGCTTGACGCCACGCCCCAGGCAGACCAGCTGGTGGAGGCCGGCGTCCGCTGGCTCCTTGCCGACTGCACCCTGCTTGGCCCCAAGGAGACCACGTTTGCGGTGGAGCGCGTCTGCCGCGCCATCGCGGCGGCCAAGGCCGGACGCCGTCCGGCGGCGCGCCTTGCCGGGGCCACCTCCGGTCACCTCTTTGCGGGCATTGGGTAAGATGGAGCACGTCTGAATCCGACGAAAGGAACCATCATGGCTGTCAATCGTGAGCTTCTTGAGGAGACCCTCGGCATCATCCGCCAGAGCCTGCAGGCCGACGGCGGCGACGTCGAGCTCATCGACGTCAACGACGAGGGCGTGGTTACGCTGGAGATGCAGGGTGCCTGCGCCGGCTGTCCGCTTTCCTCCATGGACATGTCCGAGGGCATCGAGCGCATCCTCATGGAGCACGTCCCCGGCGTGACCCGCGTCCAGCCCGCCATGCTCTAGGCGGCCGGCGTGTTTCTGAACGAGCTCTACCACTCGCTGAACCCCATCGCCTTCACGCTGGGACCCGTCTCCGTCTGCTGGTACGGCATTGCCTACCTGGCGGGATTTGCGCTGGCTGCCTGGGTGATCTGGCGCGTCTCCCGCCGCTGGGAGCTTGACCTCACGGCCGACGACGTCATGAGCATCGTCATTGGCGTGGCGTTTGGCGTCATCATCGGCGCGCGCCTCTTCTACGTGGTGTTCTACGGCGCGGGCTACTACCTGGAGCACCCGCTTGAGATATTTGCGCTCAACCAGGGAGGCATGAGCTTCCACGGTGGCCTGGTGGGCGCCGTGGTGGGTGGCTCCATTGTGTGCCGGATGTACCACATCTCCATCCCCACCGTGTGTGACCTGGGCGTCATTGGAGCTCCGTGGGGTCTGTTCTTTGGCCGCTGCGCCAACTTTGTGAACGGCGAGCTCTGGGGCAAGGAGACGTCGCTTCCGTGGGGCGTGATGTTTCCGACGGGCGGCAACGTGTACCGCCATCCCTCGCAGCTCTACGAGGCCGTGCTCGAGGGCCTGGTCATCTTCTGCGTGCTGTTTGCCCTGAGCCGCCGCAGGCCGGCGCGCCCGCAGGGCACCTTCATGGGCGTGTTCCTGGTGCTCTACGGCGTCTTCCGCTTCTTGGTGGAGTTCGTCCGCGTGCCCGACGCGCAGCTGGGCTACCTCTTTGGTCCCATCACCATGGGCCAGTGCCTGAGCCTGCCGCTGGTGGTGCTGGGCGTCGTGGTGCTGGTGCTGTCGCGGCGCCTCAACCGCCCGCAGGTGGGGCATTTGGAGTAGGACGGTCTGATTGCTACGGGGCCGGAGAGCCAAGCCGCTCTCCGGCCTTTTTTGTTGGGAGTTGGCCGGCGCTTACCCTGGTATGCACACAATTTCAGGATTGATATGCTCCAAAACAAGCGCCCTGGCGAGAAAAGTGCAGGTCAGCGCATTTCTCGCCAGGGCATCAACTTTGGAAGTTCGTACATACCGGGGTTAAGCGCGCCCCACGGTTAGCCGTGAGGCATTACTTGTCGTAGCTCTCGTACTTGTAGAAGCCCTCGCCGGCGGCAATGCCGGTCTTGCCCTCGTCAATGTAGCCGTTGAGCATGGCCACGCTCTTGGCCAGGCCGCTTGCGGGGTCCTTGGCCGCGGGGTCCATGGAGAGGATGTTGCGGGCCAGCACCAGGCCGATCTTGTCCAGCTTGCGGAAGGGGGCCTGGCCGGGGTCGGCGCCAGTGGCAAGCACCCAGCACTTGTCGACGGTCTCGGCATCGCAGACGCCGGTGGCCACCAGCGACGTGGCGGCCTTGAACCAGGGGATGAGCAGGCTGTTGAGGATGTAGCCCGGCTGCTCGCGGTTGAGCTTGAGCGGCACCATGCCGATGGCCTCGGCAAACTGCGCGGCCAGCTCAAAGACCTCGGGGTTGGTGCCGTCGTGGCGCATGAGCTCGGTCATGTTGTTGCGCCAGATCTGGTTGCCAAAGTGCAGTGACATGTACTTGTCCGGCCTGCCCGTGGCCTCGGCGAACATGCTGGGCAGCATGGTGGAGGAGTCGGTCAGGATGACGGTGCGCTCGGGCAGGTGGCCGGCGAGCTTGGTGTAGAACTCGGTCTTCTCCTGCGGGTTCTCGTTGATGCACTCAACCACCAGGTCCGCGTTGCCAAAGGCGGCGTCCCAGTCGGTCTCAAACTTGATGGCCGAGAGGCGCTCCTCGGCCTGGGCGATAAGAGCGTCGATCTCCTCGGCGGAAAGATCGGGCGTGTCCGCCAGGCCGCGGCAGTAGGCGGAGGCGTCGGTCTTCATGGCCTCCAGCGTGGAGAGGTACTGCTTCTTGATGGTGGCAAAGCGGACGCGGGCGCGCTCGACTGAGGCCTCGCTGCGGACCCACACCGTCACGGCAAAGCCCTTGTAGGCAATCTGGGACGCAATCTGGCTTCCCTGGGTGCCGCCGCCGGCAACGGTTACGTTCTTGATGTCTTCGATCTTCATGGGATTCCCCTCTCCTTGGATGCGGACAAACCTGAGCCTGCGGCATTTATAGGCTCTGAGCTGGCAAAAAGCGCGCATTTCTCGCCCGGCGGTAGCGCTTCTCACGGGAGGGGTAGAGGTATCGATACCACGTTGACAACGGCGAGAAGTACAGACCGCGACGCCCGGGCGTTGCCTACCAATTATTCGGTAGGCAACGCCCGGGGTTCCGTGGTCTTCTCGGCGGTCAACTGGGAAAACGTGAGTGATTGAAGAAGTTACCTACCGATTTTTTGGCAGGGCAAAGATGAAAGGGCGGGGCTGGGGGGTAAACGCCGGCCGACTGCCATTAACCGGAGAATAACGCCGCATCCAATCCGTTCAGTTAATGAATGGCTGCCATCAACTTATGATTGCTGAAACGGCGTTGAAAGGACCCATATGCTGAGGACTCATCTTCGAGGAGCTGCTGCCCTATTTCTTGGAGCGGCTCTTTGCCTGACTATGACAAGTATCGCGAACGCCGAGGAGCAGACCTTCTTTTTTGGTTCACCGAAGACGGCTAAAACGGACACGGGCTATTCAGAGCTTCACACGATTGGGGAAGGCGATCCCCATTACGGCTGGGAGCTTGGGCAGTTTTATGTCTCTGGCTTCACTGCGGTTCAACGCGGAGATGAGAATGTCTTCCTCAAGACGGTTGGAGACAAGGTTGCGCTGAACTTTAGGCTTGATCAGGATATCAACTGTCTGAACGGCAATAACAAGCTGAGTATCTCTGACGATAAAAACGGCTATGACCAGGAGTTTGGCATCGAGAAGTCCGAGGATGGCTTTGGCCATGGCACGCTCATCGTGAGACAGACGAACTACCAGAATGCTCGGTCGGCGCCGCAGGTTTATACCGATTACCTAACTGGCGTAACCGTTGGCGCTGATACCCAAGTTGGCCTCTACGAGGAGGGCGACTATGAGGTTGCTTTGGATTATGAAATTAAGAATAATCCTCGCACAGTCGGTGACTTTTGGATCATTCCGAAGATTTCTATCGTTCCCGAGTACTCCAATTACTCGATTCGGTTTAAGTTCTCGGTGCGCAACGGCAACACGATGGTCTTTTTGTTCGATGCAGACAGCGGCTCAGAGCTGACCAATGAGTCAATTGCGCCAAATGGTTTTACTATTGATTTAGCACGCTCGCGCTACCTCGACATAAACGTTAAGCGCGAGGTGCTTTCTGGCGATCACTTCGACGTGCGCTTCAATGGGCCCGCGGAAGACGGAGCCAAGTACACCGAAGAAGGCGTTTACACCATCACGGCTAACAACCCAACGACAGGGCAAACCACAGAGAAAGTAATTTATGTTGGCTCTGACCCGCAGCTCAAGGCATACGCCGTCAATGGCTACTCCCTCGATCAGATCAAAGACAAGGTAAGCCAGGGTGCCAAGATTAATGACGACGGCAGCATTACCTGGCCGGAGACCACGTCGGAGTCGCTTGATGGTTCGGTCCCCTCGGTTTCCCAAGCGGTCGAAAAGAGGGGAGATTCTGCCACTCAGCCGGAAGAGCGGAAGACCGAGGCCAACTTCGCGATTCTTGTGGTGCCAGCTGTTCTGGTGCTTGGCATTGCCATTGCGGTTTGGAAGAGGCGGACGGGAAGAGAAAACTCTTCTGCCGATGACTCTGAGCTCAATTCACACAAGGGGTGATTCCTGTGAGAAGGAAGATGCTCGCTTGTCTTCTGTCGGCAGCGCTTGTTCTTCAAGGCTGTGGAAGCGCTGGAGCTAATGCAAGCGTGAGTGGGGGTACCGAAAACGATGCCGCTGTTGCCGACCAGACTCTAACTTCGACTAAAACGGGCGAATTTCGCAGTCTCTCTGATGAAGAGTTGCGAGGCTACCTCGAGAACAATGTCTATGACGACTTGATTGGCCGGCTTGACCAGAACTGCCTTGTTCAGAGCATCGACACCGTATATATCTCTCAGGAATATATCGATGAGCTTGCCTTCAATTCGGAGGCCAACATCTACTTTGGCTATACATTGGCCGAGCTCGAGGGTCAATTCGAAGGCAAGAAGTACGTCTATACCGTTGACGATGATGGGCAGACGGCAGTCAAGGCCTTTGAGGCCCAAGATGACGATACTTTCAACACTGTTGTGAAGAACGTTGCTATGGGAAGTGGCGTAATCATTGTTTGTATCACAGTCTCAGCACTCGCGGCACCATCTGCTCCTGCCGTGAGCATGATATTTGCAGTTGCGGCTAAGACTGGAACGGAGGCTGCCCTCTCCGGCGGAGCAATAAGCGCGCTAACCGCAGGAGCCACAAAGGCAATCGAAACTGGCGGGAACATGGATGAAGCCCTGAGGTCTGCCGTTGCGGCAGGTAGCGAGGGCTTCAAATGGGGTGCAATAGGGGGTTGCTTAACTGGTGGCGCGAAGGAGGCAGCCGGGCTTAAGTGGGCAACAAGCGGTGGCCTGAGCATGGACGAGGTTGCAACTATCCAGCAGGAGTCAAAGTACCCACTTGATGTCATTAAAAGTATCAAGAGCATGGATGAGTACAATGTATACAAGTCGGCTGGCCTTGAGGCAAAAATGGTGGGCAACAAGACGGCCTTGGTTCAAAAAAATGACTTGTCGCTAGTTAACGAGAAAGGAATGACCAATCTTCAAAGGATGGAAAAGGGGCTGGCACCGATTGACGCGGATGGAAGAATGTATGAGCTCCATCACATCAATCAGGAAAATGGGGGGACGCTTGCGGTATTGACCCAGGACCAACATCGCGGAAAGGGAACGTTTAGCCTTCTCCATAAAGTGTGGAATGACAGCACCGTGGACCACGGCAGCGGTTGGGCAAAGACAAAAAGCGACTTCTGGAAAAATCTCGCCGAACTAGCGAAGAACGGAGTCCTCTAATGCCTATCAAAATCAAAGCGCTTGCCGAGCTTCCTGGATTTGCCCCTTTTGGTCAGGTCAGCCCTCGGGCAGTTTCGTTAGCCGAGCGGGATTTAGGCATATCCTTCTCGCCGGATTATCGTGAGGCGGCGATTGCTTATGGTCAGATTGAAGTCGACGGGCATGAGCTAACGAACGTCGTTGACATCCCTCGTTTGGATGTTGTGCGCGTGACCAGAGATTTTGCTGCTCTTTATCCATGGCTGCCGAAAGATTCTTATGTGATTGAGGACGCTGGAATTGATGGTCTCGCCATATGCCAGAAGTCGGATGGAACGG
>ERZ1034920.608-NODE-608-length-27077-cov-77.933906_pt1 | contig 27077 bp, 20 predicted proteins | sample MGYA00520688_ERZ1034920 | MGnify/ENA primary metagenome ERZ1034920 (study PRJEB33766, sample SAMN09781785) | gut metagenome | biome: gut microbiome | host: Homo sapiens | place: Madagascar | study: EMG produced TPA metagenomics assembly of the PRJNA485056 data...
GCTAATAAAAAAGAGCACTGTTTATCGGCTTCGAGAGTTTTCGACAGTGCTCTCTAAGTTATAAGGAGTATGTATCAAATAAAAATGTAATTAAATAAATAAAGAATCAGTTTAAACATTAATTAAAATGTTATACTGATTCTTTTGTTTTCAATTTCTTTGTATGTACTCACATCGAAATACTAATCTTTTTCCGTTGAGAGTAATGTAATCTTAAATAAATATAGTGTGTTTAAATTTGATGCTTACAATATCTGATTTCATACTGAGGAGATAAAAAGGATCAATTTTATTATGTGAAATAAATAATGGCATATTTAAAACACCTTAGAGAATTATAGGGTATTTTTGATGATTATATGTCAAAAGCTTGTGAAGCTAAATTTGTATGAATTGTTTGACAGTTGGATGAAAGAAAAATGAGCATTTATTCTTTATGTAAAGATGAAATGCTCGCTTTTTTGCGCTTTAAAATGTTGTATGGGATTATAATATTTCTTTTAGTTTTTTGATTAATCCTAAATCTGCAGGTAGCCAATCTACTGAATCTAATGATTCTTTAGTTAGCCATTTGGCAGATTCGTGTTCTAATAGAGTTAAATTTCCTTCAAGAATTGTACAAATAAAGCATTCCATGGATAGGTGGAAGTTTGGATAGTCGTATTCGACGGTATCAAAGTATTTTTCTACTTGAATGGTTGTATCTAATTCTTCTTTGATTTCACGAACAATGGCTTGTCTACTTGTTTCATTGGGTTCTACTTTTCCTCCTGGAAATTCCCATCCGTCTTTGAATTCGCCATAGCCTCTTTGGGTGGCAAATATTTTATTACCATCTTTAATAATGGCGGCTACTACGTGTATTGTTTTCAAAAAATCACTCCTTTATTGTTGCAAATAATCCAAAATGTCTTCTCGAATGGATTCATTCATTTTTAAAGTAACATCACAAATGGGTTGAAGAATGCCTTTATTATTTTTCTTGGTTGTGCCTTTAATATTGTCAATCTCAAAGGTTCCCATATAGTAGAAATCTGTCCCTTCTCCATCGCTTTTTTTAATGAATAATCTTTTTATATCACCTGATGTGAATTCGTTCATATACTTGCTTTCGGGGCCATTTCCGATTTTAGAATTCCACATAAATGTTTGAGAATCTATGAAGGAATCTGAATAATTTGGTTTTCCATTTAAATATTCAGCTTCATTTATTCCATCAGCCTTATGATATGTTACGAATATACATGTATTTTTATTTAATTGTTTCATTCCATACATTGTAGAAGCATCATCCTTAACATGGTTCAATAGCTGGCAAACATCGCGTCTAGAATATTTTTCATACATGATAAAGCCAAACGCATCTTTCTTATTATTTCTAAGTGCTTTGTTTTTTTCTATGCATACATCAATTAAATCTTGAATATATTCTTTGAATTGAGTGTTTGTGAGAATATTCTTAAAATTATTAGAAATGGATAACTCGTCGTCATTTTGCAGAATGATGGAATTTAATAAGGCATATTTATCTTTTTCTGACGAGGTTTTTATAAAATTACCTGTAATATTGGATAATGCAGAATTAAGAAAGTCCATATTAAATTGGATGTTATATTCTGAGTTTATTTGGCTTAATAAATCTGATGTTTTTATTGTATGTAAATTTATAATACGATCTAATAGCTCTGCTTCAATAGGTCGCCTTGAATTTGCGATAACACTAGAATAGTATTCTAATATTGTTTGTTCTTTATCATTTAATGTCGTTTCAATGTTAGAAGGGTCTATATTTTCTAGAAGCTTATAATAGGTTTTGTATTCTTTTAATATCACAATCGGATCGACTTCGTGGTTGTTTAAAAAGTCCATAAGAAGGGGTGTTCGATTTAACTTGTACTTAAGATTCTTATAACTTTCTTTAATAAATGTTTTGATTCCTGATAATTTATAAATCGACGCAAAGATTTGTTTCTTACTGATTTCATCAAAGTGAATTGTACTCGATCCTGGGATGATTCTTTCGCCTTCAAGGACATAGCGTCTTATATTGTCTTTATTGTAAGAACGATCTCCGGATAGGGCGATTGGAATCATAAAGTTATTTTTGTAGTTTCCAATGAAATCTAGAATGACAACATATTCTTTGTCTTGTGATTTTCTTAGGCCTCGACCTAATTGTTGCACAAAGACAATGGGTGATTGTGTAGGTCTTAAAAGAACGACTTGATTGATTTCAGGAATGTCTACACCTTCATTAAAAATGTCTACAGTTAATATGTATTGTAGGTAGTCACTTCTTGTATTGGATACTAAGCGATCAATCGCATCTTCTCTTTTTTCTTGAGAATCCTCTCCACTTAGAGCTAGGGTTCTATAGCCTCTCAAATTTAATCTTTCACTAAGGGCAGCCGCTTCTTTTTTGGAGCTGCAAAACATGAGTCCTTTGACTCTTTCTCCGCTATAGCCATAATAATTAGTTTGTTTGATAATGTAGTCAACTCTTTGATTGGATGTTAAATAGTTAAAATCCGTAAAATCCGTTTCATTTCCGTCTGTTAAAAAGTCGGTAATGCCAAAATAGTGGAATGGACATAATAAGTTTTCTTCTAGAGCTTGTTGAAGACGTATTTCATATGCGATATTATGGTCGAAGGCTGCATATACATCAAAGTCATCGGTTCTTTCTGGGCTTGCGCTCATTCCTAACCAGAATTTTGGTTTAAAGTATTCCATGATTTCTTGATAGCTTTTAGCTCCAATGCGGTGTGCTTCATCAATGATGATGGTATCAAATGTATCAGGGGCAAAACTAGAATACACTTCCTTTTTAGACATCGTTTGCATGGTAGCGAATAAATAATCTACATTGGTATCTTTACTATTTCCAGATAATAGTCCAAATGTTTTTGTATCTTTAAATACATGTTTATAACTGTTTAAAGCTTGTTTGGCAATCTGCTCTCTATGAACAAGGAATAAGGCTCTTTTTGGATTTTGATCTTGCATAGCAAATGCCGATGCAAAAGTCTTGCCTGTTCCTGTGGCTGAAATCAACAAACTTTTGGATTCATTCGCATTACGAAGCTTTCTTAGATTCGAAATAAAGGCCTGTTGCATAGAGTTTGGAATCAGTTGTTTAGAAGGTAATTTGATTTCTTCTTTTTGTTTCACCTTTTTATATTCTTCATAATGCACTCTATATGCACCAATAAATTCATTGTAGGAATATGTATTTGGATGATTCCATAATTCATTAAATTCATCTAACATTTCGGATACGAATTCTCCAGATTTTGTAGAAACGATTTTTGTATTCCATTCGCGATTTGTGGTTAAAGCCGTATTTGTCATGTTACTAGAACCTACAAGGATCTTGTAGATTTCATCCGATTGAAAGATATATTCCTTGGTATGAAAGCCATTCTTTGAGTCGGGTACTAGGTACATTTTAAGTTCAATATTGGAAAATGTAGCTAGTTTGTCTAAGGCTTTTGGATCACTAAAAGCCAAATAGTCCGTTGTTAGTATCTTACCTTTGATACCTTTATCTTCTAAAGTACGAAGAGTTTGAAGTAAGGGGGTAATACCTCCCATGGTAATGAAGGCTACACTGATTAAAAAGGAGTCGCAGTGTAATAGTTCATCTTCAATGGTGCTTAATACTTTTCTTCCATTCTTATAATCGTTTGAAATAAATTGAGGTCGATATAATACGTTGGAAGATATATTTTTGTCTATAAATGCGGTGGATAATCCGCTTTGTATATTTTGATAGTTCATACCTAACATTATACCAGTATTAAAATGAAATCATAGATCGAAAAGGTTATAATAACAGTATAAGACCAGAGGTATATTGAATGGAAAATATAATAATTTCAAAAGAGTTTCTAGATTGGTATGAATATTATAATGAGTGTAAAGAAAAGTATTCAAGTTTAGTAAATGATGTAGAGGATAAATTGATTTGTGGTGAATATAAAGATATTGAACTTCCTTTTTCAAATATGAACACGAATAATTTGAATCGTGATATATCGAACTTAGAAAAGATTCAAGTGCTTATGATGCAGGGGAGTACAAGTCAGATTAATGTAGAAATAGAGCTTGTAAAGGAGAAGATGTCAGAGTCTTGTTTAAATGCAAATTTTGGTATATTGTGCAATCCATTGGCGAGTACGCTATATCGTATGATTTTGGATTCGAGTAGAGTTAAGAAACATATTGAGGATGTTTCTAAACAATGTAAAGAAAATGATTTTTATACTTCTGTATTTATTCCTGTTTATTTAAGACATTTTTTTGCGTCTATTTGTGAAGAGTGTATTAAGGGATATAGTTCGTATGAGTTTGTTCAATCTGTTGATTCTTTAATTGAAGAAGATAAGTTTAGTGAAGCTTGTAGTTTTTGTCCAATCTATGAAGATATTTATATTCATGCTAATAAGAAGGGTTTACTTACAAAAGAGTTAATACAGGTAATGCAGCAGTATGGTGTGGATGTACCTGTTTCAAAGAAGAAGGAGACACCGCCAAAGATTGTGAAAAAGTCAAAATTAGATATAGAAATGCGTAAAAAGATTGTAGGGGATGGCGTTAAGAAAATCTTGGATATGAGTGATGATGAGCTGATTCAAAAGTATGATGGCAAGTCAGAGGATGAGGTTCAAGAAATGCTTTATGAGGAGCCTTGGTGTGAGGATGATTATTTTGATGATGATCTACTTGCGTTTCTTAGCGCATTAACATGTATGAGTTTTGATTTTGAGAATGTCTTTATTAATTGGTTAGCTCATTTTATATTTAGAAGATTGCTTGATATACATAAGAAAGTGGTGGTTGAACCACCTAAAATGGTGAAGACAACTCCACCTAAAGTACAATCCCCAAAGATTCGAAAGGTAAATCAAGGTGGTGCTCCAAGGACTAAATCACCTAAGATTTGTAGTGAACATGTGAGGCAACCTTCTAGAAAGACAAATCAAAGCAGGGCTTCAGTAGCTATTAAACAGGAGGAAACATCAAATGGTAAGGGCGGAATTATTTTCTTGATCATTATTGGACTTCTGTTTGGATATGGATATATTTCTTTGAAAAAGGAAGAGGCAGAATGGGATACGGCACAGGAGCAGTATCGTATTGAGAGTAGGCGGAAAGCTGAACAAAATGAGTTTAAGGTAAGGGAAGAAAAACGTAAAAAGAAAGAGGGACAAAGTTCAAACTCATCATCATCTTCTTCGTCCTCATCTTATGATGAAGGAAGTGATGATGCATATTCTGGTGATTATGATGAGAATCGTTATGATAATGATGAAAGTTATCGTGATGGTGTAGATGATATGTTGGATGAACTGGGAGAATAAAGAAAAAACAGTGAAAGAATCATTGAATATTTGTATACTTTAGAGTATACTACTCGTAAGTATACAAATATGAAGGACGTGATTTGATGTTAGGAAGAAAAGAAGAATTAAATCATTTGAATGAATTATATAATAGTGACAGTTTTGAATATTTGGTGATGTATGGTCGAAGAAGAGTTGGTAAAACAACAATTCTTCAGGAGTTTGCCGAACATTCGAATTCAATATTTTTTCCTGCTCGAGAAAAGAATGATGCGCTAAATTTAGAGGACTTTTCTAAAGTGATTCAGTATCATTTTGATAAGAATTTCATAGCGTCTTTTAAAAGTTGGGAGGATGCATTCAATTATATTGGAGAGAAGGCTACTGAAAAAATTGCCGTGATAATTGATGAATTTCCTTATATTATTGATGAGAATCCTTCTGTAAAGTCAATATTGCAGCATGTGATTGATCATAACTGGAAAAAGAAAAATATCTTTTTAATTTTGTGTGGATCTTCTGTAAGTATTATGGAAAGTGATGTAATGGGTAGAAAAAGTCCGCTTCATGACCGACAAACATCGACTTTAGAAATAAAACCATTTGATTATCTAGAGAGTAGTGCGTTTTTTCCTGGATATAGTAATGAAGATAAATTATTGGCGTATGGAATATTGGGTGGGATTCCAAGATATTTAGAGGCTTTTGATCCCAATCTATCCATTAAAAAAAATATAGCGAATAAAATTATTCGTAATGGAGCTTATCTTTATGAAGAACCGGATAATTTATTAAAGGCAGAATTAAGAGAAACTAATGTGTATAGTAGTATATTAGCTGCCATTGCGAATGGAAGAAATAAAGTGGTTGATATTGCGGACTATATTCATGAGGAGCGTACAAAGGTATCTAAATATTTGATTACGCTACAAACACTTCGTTTGATTGAAAAAAGGATTCCTTGTGGTGATAAAGAAACGAGCAAGAAGTCGATTTATGTGATTAAGGATAATTTCTTTAAATTTTGGTTTCGCTATGAATTCACAAACAATTCTTACTATGCCATGTTAGGAGCAAATGATGCGTCTAAGGAAATTATGGAAGATATAAGCAATCTAATGGGGGATGTGTTTGAGGATATTTGTAAAGAATATTTGATTCGTTTGGCTAAATGTAGAAAGCTTCCTTTCATACCTTATCATTTGGGTAAATGGTGGGGTACAAATCCAGCTTTAAAAGCACAGGACGATGTAGATTTGCTTGCGTTGGACCGTACTGGTAAAAAAGGTATTTTTGTGGAGTGTAAGTTCACTTCTCAGCCAATGCCATATGATGAGTATGAAGATTTAGTAATGGCTACAAAAGCATTTCCAAATCTAGAAGAGAGATATTTGTGGTTTATTAGTAAATCTGGGTATTCAGATTCAGTAGTAAGGCAAGCAAAAAAAGATGGAGCTGTATTACTAACGATTGATGATTTATTTGAATTTTAGGCATCTGTTTACAGGTGCTTTTTTTGTTACTTTAAAAAAATAGTAAACGTTTTCAAAAAAGTGTTGCATTCTCTAAAAAGAACTGGTATATTAAGTGTGTACAAATGGTATGCAAATACGAACCAGTGCCCGAGGTTGTTGGCGTACCTAAGAGGAGGAAATTATGACTGTTAGTGAAAGAGTTGAATTAATTAAATTCGATGAACCAAAGTATTTGGAAGATGGTAAGGCTGTAGTTGGCCAGCGTAAAGAGGCTGAAGATTTAGCGAAAGTTATTCATGATCAAGGTTATTCAAATATTTTCTTGTTAGGTATTGGCGGTACTGAGTTTGAGTTTGGTCACTATGAATATTTAATTTCAAGAATGTCAGATGTAGATATTTATTCAGTAAATGCTGCTGATGTGAACACTGTTCGTCCAAAGAAATTAAATAAAGATTCATTAGTAATTACTGCTAGTTCTTCTGGTGATACTGTTGAAATCGTTCAAGCTGCTAAATGGATGAAAGAAGAAGGAATCCGTGTTGTTGCATTTACTGACAAAAAAGGTAAATTGGGACAAATGTTAGATTATGTAGTTCATGCTCCTGTTGTTACTGGATATTGCGAACACTCATATGTATTACAAGCATATTTCATGTACAAATTAATGAATTTACGTGGAGATTTCGATGCTTATGATCGTTTTGCAGATCAATTATCTGAATATATTTTCGAAGACTTATTAGCAATTAAGAAAAAATTCGAACCAATCGGAATGAAGATGGCTTCTGAATTATATGATGCTGAATATACAATCTTTACAGGTTCTGGTGCACTTTGGGGAGAAACATTATTATTCTCTATGTGTATGTTAGAAGAAATGCAATGGATTCGTTGCCGTCCAGTAAATGCTGCACAATTCTTCCACGGAACATTAGAGTTGATTCAAGACAAAGTTCCAGTATTTATCGTTAAGGGTGAAGATGAATTTAGAGCTCAAGACAACCGTGTTGAAGAATTCTGTAAAAAAATCAACTGCCAATATGTAGTATTCGATGCGAGTGAATATGCAGTTCGTTTAGACAATGAATTTAGAAAATTCATCGTTCCTATGATTACTACTGCTTGTATTACAGGAAGATTATCAAGACACTACGAAGCATATACTAAACACAACTTACAATATCGTCGTTACTACAGACAATTTGAATATTAATAGTCAATGTGCGATATCAAACCACTCTGTATAAGGGTGGTTTTCTTTTATATGGGGGTTGAGCATGAGATATAAAGGTATTATTTTTGCTATGGATGGAGTTTTAGTGGATTCAGAACCAATCTATTTGCAGGAAGTCATTGATTATATTTTGGATGAACTTAAAGAAGATGTTGGTTATTTGGAACTGAAAAGAGAAATGAATAAAATTGTGGGTGCTTCGGATGATAAAATGTTTGAAATTATGTCTGAATATTTAAATCATAAATATTCGCCAGAAGAAATTAAGGCGGGCATGTGGTCAAAAGAATTAGCGTTGGATTATCGCACGATTTTAAATCCGCATGTATTATATGTGTTACCGAAATTGAAGGCGAAGGGGTATAAGCTTGCGATTGCGTCAAGTTCTTCGATGGAAAATATTAAGACAGTAACGCGTCATTGTGGTATTGATCAATATTTTGATTGCATGGTCAGTGGAGTTGATTTTAAAGAGAGTAAGCCAGATCCAGCTATTTATTTGGAAACTCTAAGAAGATTAGATCTAAAACCAGAAGAGGTAATCGCAATTGAAGACTCAACATATGGTATACAGGCTTGCATTGGTGCAAATATTCGTGTGATTGCCAAAGAAGATAATCGTTATGATTTCAATCAAGACTTAGCGGATGAGATCGCAAGTGATATTTTGGATGCGTATAACATTATTAAATATTGGAATTTAGAAGAAAATTAATTTTTTCGTGTAAACGCTTGCATTATATTTTAATTACTGGTATACTTTGATTGTACAAATGGTATGCAAATACATACCACTCACAAGCGGGCATAGTTGAGTGGTAAAAATCAAGTGTACAAAATTGGAAAAGAGGATGTATTGATGAGAAGATTTATTTTGGCATCACATGCTTATATGTCTAAAGGAATCAAAACTTCACTTGAATTAATTCTTGGAAAACAAGACAACTTATCCGTATATTGTGCATATGCTGAGGGCGAACCTTTCTTTAAGCCTTTGGTGATTCAAGAAGTTGAAGATCATCCTGAAGATGAATTTGTAATTATGACAGATCTATTGGGTGGTAGCGTAAACAACGAATTGTTGGAGCTAACAACTAAGGGAAATGTTCATTTAGTAACAGGAACAAACTTAATTTTGGCAATGTCGATCTTATTGACTTGTCGTGAATGCGATGATGTTGCAGCAGCAATTCGTACATGCGTTGAAGATGCTAAAACAGGTATCGTATATTGTAATGATTCAGAAATTGACTCAGATTTAGATGAGTTGTAAGAAGCGAAAGGAGAAGAACAATGATTAAATTACTTCGTATTGATCACCGTTTATTACATGGTCAAGTAGCTTTTAGTTGGAGTAAACAACTTGGTACAGATTGCATTTTGTTGGCTTGTGATACTTTGTTGAATGACAAATTGCGTATGTCAGCTATTAAAATGGCTAAACCTAGTGGCGTAAAGGTTGTAGCTAAAACAGTTGATGATGCGGTTGCAGCAATCAAATCTGGTGTTACAGATAAGTACAAATTGTTTATCGTAGTTGAAAGTATTGAAGATGCAGATCGACTTGCAAGAGCGTTAGATATTAAAGAGATCAACCTTGGTGGTACAAAACCTACAGATGATCGTCACGTAATTTCTACAGCGGTTTATGTAAGTGATAACGATGAAAAAATCTTAAAAGATTTAATGAATGATGGATTTGATGTATTTACACAGATGGTTCCATCAGACAAGCGTGTTAATACAAAAGATTTATTAAAATAAAAATATTTTAGAGGAGAAGAATAAGATGTTAGTTAAGACTTTATTAATTTTCTTGATCACGTTCTTCGCGGTTTCAGAATTCTTGTTGGGTACATCATTAATTCAAAGACCGCTAGTTTTAGGACCATTGGTAGGTCTAGCGTTTGGTCAATTAGAATTAGGAATTATTATGGGTGCTACTCTTGAGTTGGCGTTTATTGGTGCAGTTTCAATTGGTGCGTACATACCTCCTGATATGATTTCAGGAACTATCTTAGGAACAGCTTTAGCAATCGAAGCTGGAGCAGGACCAGAGACAGCGTTGGCATTAGGGTTACCAATTTCTACAGTTATGTTGGCATTGAACTCAGTATTAAGTGCTCCAATTATGTTGGTTTTCACTCACTTGATGGATAAAGATATTGAAGATGGTAACATTGGAAAATTTAAATTCCACTATTTCTTTGGTGGTTATGCTTCATTCTTACCTCGTTTAGTAGTAATTCCATGTGCATTCTATTTTGGAAGTGAAGCTGTAGTTGGATTATTAAGTCAAATTCCAGAATGGTTACAAACAGGTATTAATATTTCAGGTGGAATTATTCCTGCATTAGGTTTTGCGATGTTAGCACAGATGATCATGGACAAAAAGATTGCTCCATTCTTCTTCATTGGTTTCTTCGCAGTTCAATATTTAAGTTTAAATACAACAGCAATCGCAATCTTCGCATTGGCTTATGTAGTCTTAATGTTCTTTAAAGAAAAAGATCAAAAAGGAAAAGTTGCAGTTGTTGAGGGAGGAGATGGCTTAGATGAGTTCTAATTACGAATACAAAGGCGTTATCACTAAAAGAGATTTAAGAAAAGTATTCTTACACGCCATTACAATGGAACATACGTGGAACTATGAACGTATGATGAATGATGGATATCTATATTCAATGCTTCCAGCATTACAAAAAATCTATACAAATCCAGAAGATCTTAAAGAAGCATGTAAACGTCACTTAGAGTTCTTCAATACAACTCCACAATGTATTACATTGCCATTGGGTATTACAGTTGCGATGGAAGAACAACGTGCAAATGACATGGAAAACTTTGACACAACTTCTATTTCAAGTGTTAAGACAGCTATCATGGGTCCATTAGCTGGTATTGGTGATAGTTTTATTTGGGGAACATTAAGAATTTTAGCTACTGGTGTAGGTACTTCATTAGCATTACAAGGAAGTATCTTAGGACCAATCTTATTCTTATTGGTTTTCAACGTACCTAGCTTTATCTTACGTTACGTATTGGTATATGCAGGTTACAAATTTGGTTCAGACTTCATTACTTCTGCAGAAGAATCTGGTGTAATGGATCTAATTAGTAAAGCAGCAAGTATCTTAGGTTTAACAGTTGCAGGTGCTATGACTGCAGAAATGGTTTATTTGACAGTTCCAATTGCGATTGGTAGTGGTGAATCAGCTACAACAGTTCAGGCTATTATTGATGGAATCATTCCAGGATTATTACCATTATTATTAACTGGATTCGTATATATGTTGTTAAATAAGAAAGTTAAACCACTAGTAATTATGTTTGCGATGATGGCACTTTGTATTGTTTGTGCATTCTTTGGCATTTTGGCATAATTAAACATAATGTATATAGGGTTGAAAAAACTTTGTTCAACCCTTTAATTTTTAATGAGGATAAATAAATGAAGAATTTTAAAGATCGATTATGCGGAATGAACTGTCATTATAGATTTTATTCTTTTGAACGTTTTTTTCAGGAAATGAATCGTTTAGGTATTAAAAATGTAGAGATTTGGACGGGTCCTATGCATTTCTATGTGGACTACAATAAAAATCAGAGTGTAGAACAGCTTAAGGAATACGCAAAAAAATATGATGTAAAAATCATTGGTATTTGTCCAGAACAAACAAATCCAAAGCCAAACAATGTGGCAAGTCCATCGCGTCAAGAAGACGTATATGCATATTATTGTCGAATGGTGGATATCGCAAAAGAAGTCAATGCCCAACATATATTAATCACAACAGGCTGGGCTTATTATGATGAGTCAAAAGAAGATGCATGGAATCGTTCGGTTGAAATGATGCGTAAGGTTTGTGATTATGCAAAGGCAAATGATATTTTGGTGGCAATCGAAGCTTTACAACCAGATGAATCTGTTCTTGTGAATAGTGTAGAACAATTAAAGGCATATTTGGATGCGGTAAATCATCCACAGTTAAAGGTATGTATTGATTTTGGTGCAATGGCACGAGTCAATAATACAATTCAAGATTATTTTGATGCATTTGGAAAAGATGTGATCCATACACACTTTGTGGATGGAAAGCCAACAGGTCATTTGGCATGGTCGGATGGAACAAGAAATCTAAAACAAGATCTTCTTGATTTAGAGGCCAATGGATATGATGGATATTTGTCGTTGGAAAGTGCAAATTCTAGATATTATGAAAAGCCTTGGATAGCTGAAGAAAAGACTATAAATGCTTTTGATCAGTTAGAAGCAAAATAAAAATGGTATAATAAAACTAGTGTATGAGGAGGTTTTTATGAAGGCTATTACTAGAGATATTTATATAGCGGATGAGATTCGTTATAAGATTGAGATAGGTGAATTTAAACCTCATGACAAATTACCTAGCGAAAGACAGTTTTGTGAAATATTTAATTGTCAGCGTGCAACTGTGCGCTTGGCGTTAGAGAGCTTGCTCGATGAGGGTTGGATTTATTGTGTTGAAAGATCGGGTTATTATGTATCGAAACCACGCATTTTAGAAACATTGAATGTCGTTTCAAGTATGAGTGGGCGTATTGAAAGTATGGGCAAAGAGATGCATCGTAAAGTGATTTTTCTAAGGATACTTGAAAGTAATAAAAAATTAATTAAGAAAATGGGTGTTGCGTTAGGAACAAAATTAATTGAATTTGAAAGAGTTCGCTATTTAGATGAAGAGGCTATTTCATTGGAAACTGCTTATTTTGAAGCAGAACAATTTCCTGGATTATTAGATAAAGACTTAGAGAATAATTCATTGTTTTCAATCTTAGAAAAATATTATGATGTGAAATTTACGCATGGGGAGCAGGAAATTCTTGTAGTAAACGCAAATCCAACTGAAAGTAAATATTTGGGTGTGGAAGAAAACAGTCCTTTAGTATTGCGAAGAGGGGTTTTGTATACAGATGATAATCAATATAAGAGTTATCACGAGTCTGTGATGCGAATGAATCGATTTATTTATGCGGATGAGGAGTGTTGATTATGGATTTACGTATACCTTTATATTTACAATTAAAAAATACATTATTAAATCGTATTGATAATGGAGAATTATTGCCAGGTGAGCGTTTGGAGTCCGAAAGAGATTTGGCTGAAAAATATGGTGTGAACAGACAAACTGTGCGTTCTGCACTGAATGTGTTGATTGAGGATGGCGTGTTAATCAAGGTACCTTATAAAGGAACGTTTGTCGCAAAACAAATTGTAAAACCGGCTTGGGGAAACTATGATGCGGTAGATGATCATCGTGGTTTTTCAAGTTTTTTAAAGGCACAGGGTTTTACGATTGATAGTAAGGTCATTGTTGCGGAAAAAATCGAACCGACGACTTCAATTCGTGCACATTTGAAATTAGAAGAAGGAGAAGACGTTTATTGTTTAATGCGTGTTCGTTATTATAATGAGGAACCTTTTTCAGTGGAAATTGCCTATATACCATATAAGTATGTAGAGGGCATTGAAAACTATGATTTTTCAAAAGTGTCATTATATGATTTCATGGCCACAAAAGATCATGATCCTTGTGACTTCCATCGTTCATTGATTGTACAATTTCCAGATGATCGTATCGCAAAGCTTTTGGGTAATCTTGTAGAACCAGTATATCGTTTTCAATATATTGGATTTGACAAGGAACATACTGTCGTGGAATATACGCATAGTTACATTCGTAGTGACAAATCCACATATCGATTTAGAATATAATTTCACGAAGGAAAGAACATGGAACAATTAGAAACAATGGAATATTATGTCTTGCAGACGCAGGACATCTTAAATTCAGTATATAAAAATAAAAAGCAGACGGATAAATTGGCTCAGGTTTATATGGATGGAAACTATAGAAATATTAAGATTATAGCTTCTGGTTCGAGTGGAAATGGGTCTTGGTGTGCTAAATATGTTATGGAAAAATATTTAGGTGTAGATGTCACTGTGATAAATCCATATACATTCGCATACTATCCAGTGTTGTGTGAAGATGACTTTGTGTTTGTCGTTTCACAGAGTGGATATAGTAAAAATGCATTAGATGCATTGGATATATTAAAAAAATTAGATCGTAAAACAATCGCTTTAACAGGGGATTTAAAGAGTGATATTAAAGATCATGCTGAAGTTGTGATTGATTATGTAGACGAAGAAAAGGAGGGGTATGTTACTAAGGGTGTAACAACACTTGCCTTATTCTTAATAAAACTAACGTTTGCAATTTTAGAAAAACAAGGAAAAATGGTTGATACAGCTTGGCTTGATGCATATTGTGAAAGTTATGCTTCTATGCAAAAGGAAAATTTTGTGCGTGAAGAAGCTTTCTTAGAAAAGTTTAAAAAGAATTTCTTATCTATGGAAAATATGTATGCAGCTGGTTGTGGTCCTTGTGAAGGTGTAGCTAAAGAGGCAGCACTAAAGATTGGTGAAACTGTGAAGGTTGTTTCTTGTGCATATGAATTAGAAGAATATATTCATGGACCGAATTTGCAACTTTCTCCAAAGCACAATGTATTTATCATTGATGCGCAAGATGAAACTTCAGATCGTTCATACCAAATCTATAGAGCATCTCGTGCTGTGTCAGACCGTGTGTATTACATCACAAATAAAGCATATGATGATGATCATGTATTAACGTTACTAAATCCTTGTGCAGATACTGTATCCTTAACATATCTTCAAGTATTCCAATTATTCGCATATAGAATTAGTAAAGAATTAAGATCTATTCCTAAACATCCGTTGTTTGAGGAATTTAAAAAGATCGTTAATTCAAAAACAATCACATATGAAGATTAGTTTAATTAGCCTTTCGACTTATTCGGAAGGCTTTTGTCTTGTGAATAAGACAAAAAAGTATTGATATTGTCTTGTGAGTAAGACAATATCTAGATGTGATAAGGTGAAGAAGGTTGATGTATATGAATCGAGATATTTTGAAACAAATAATAATTGATCAAAAGGAAATGTATCTTGATAATCCATTGATTTCTAGGGATTATGATCTAGAAGAAAATGTAAACTATTGTTTTGTCGGTATTCGAAGAACGGGAAAATCATATATGATGTATCAACAGATTCACAACTTAATGAATGATGGAATTTCATCGTCGCAAATAGTATATGTTAACTTCGAAGATGAGCGTCTATTGGAGATTGGTGTGGATGATTTAAATACTATATTAGAGATTGGTATTGAATTTTCTGGTTCGAAAGGGAAACCATACTTATTTTTAGATGAGATTCAGAATGTTGATGGTTGGGAAAAATTTGTTCGTAGAGTTGCGGATATGAAATATCGAATCAATATCACAGGAAGCAATAGTAAGATGCTAAGTAAAGAAATAGCTTCTACTTTAGGTGGAAGATTTATGATTGTGAATGTATTTCCATATTCATTTAAGGAATATTTGAGTGCAAATCATATTGAGAATATAATGCTTGCTCAAATAGGTACAAAAAAGCGTGCAGATATTGTAAGTCAATATGAACAGTATGTGACTTATGGAGCTTTTCCTGAATTGGTGGATATTAAAAATAAAAGACCATTTTTAAATAATATTTATCAAACTGTTTATTTACAGGATATTATTACAAGAAACAAAATTACAAATGATTTTGCGGTGCGATTAATTTTAAAGAAGATTGCAGAGTCTGTAACGAAAGCTTTGTCTTTTAATCGATTAACGAATATAGTGAAAAGTGCCGGTATTTCTATTGGTAAACAAACGGTGATCAATTATGTAGGGCATATGTTGGATTCATATCTTATCTTCTCTTTGCAGAATTATGCATCAAAAAAGACATCTCCTAAGTATTATTTCATGGATACTGGATTACTAGGATTGATGTTGTTGGATTACAAAACAGCTCAATTGGAAAATTTGGTTGCGGTTGAGCTGATTCGAAGATATGGATTTGAAAATGTGTATTTCTTTGAAAATAATATCGAAGTAGATTTTTATATTCCAAGTGAAAATTTGGCAATACAAGTGAGTATGCAAGTATTAGATGATGTAGATACTTTAGAACGTGAAACTAGGGCATTTGTGAAATTGAATCAATTTATCCCAGATACAAAGTGTCTTCTTGTTACAAATAGTGAGGAAACAAAATTGAATTGTGATGGAATAAAGATAGATGTGGTTCCAATTTGGAAGTGGTTGTTAGATTAGAAAAGGAGATTGACATGTGAGTCGATCTCCTTTAATCCTTCATTGCGATATATTCATAGGTTGGTGTGAAGTTTTGGCTGTCTTGAAGCTTATAGTACTGCATAAAAATGCGTGTCATAATATTTGGAATTTCTGCTTCTGTTGGTTGGGATAGAATGATCAAATATTGCATGGCACTGTAGCGTGTACAAACATCGACTTTTCGAATGTTTTTGTGGATGGCTTCACCCATATTTGTTAAGGCTTCTTCAATTTTTTCAATATATGGAAGTGTGTCTTCTACAGTTTCCATAGTGACCATCACCAAATAACAACAAGAATGATTTCGAACCATTAATTGGTGTATGTACTCATAGTGTCGAGTAAATTCTCTAAAGTCTAGACTTAAAGCGCCTGTATAGCTTCCACTTGTATGTAGGGATTTGGCAATTTGTTTTAGGTCTGCCGTATTATTGGATGTGTTTTTATGTTGAATCTGATTGTAGAAAGAATAGTTGTTTTTACCATTTTGTTTTACATAATATAAGGCTTTGTCAGCTTTTGAACAAGCATCTTCAAAATTATCATTTTTTGTGGTCATGAGCATACCTGCAGAGAGTGTCGCAAAATGAATTTCATGATCGTTTTCTACAATACCTTTGAATTGTTCGATTAAATCGGACATGATAGTTTCGGTTTCTTCAATACTTACTTTTGGTAAGAATAGAAGGAATTCGTCTCCACCCATTCTGCATGTGATTTTATCTAATGGAATGTCTAATAATAGTTTTCCTAAGCTTTGTAAAGCTCTATCTCCTGCTTTATGTCCATAGACATCATTGATTTTCTTAAGATTATCCATATCTAAAAAGATAAGGCATCCCGTTGTTTTTTGCATCGCAATCGCTATATACTTTTGGCCTACACTACGTACAGGAAGGCCTGTAAGATAGTCATAGTTCTTTGTTTCTTCCTGATTTTTAATAGTCGATACAACATCGGATATAAATTTATCAATTGTATTTTCTTGAACCGGAATAATTTCGTGTTCTAAGTTAAACAAAGATCCATCGTCCATAAGCTTTAGGAAAACATTTGTGATTTTAGGATCAAATTGAGTGCCTGCATTCTTTTTGATTTCTTCTTTAATTTGTTCAATACTAAGCGCATTACGATAGATTCTTTTTGAATTCATAGCATCATAACTATCGGCAAGCGTAATGATACGTGCTTGAATAGGAATTTCATTACCTTTAAGTCCATCGGGATAGCCAGTACCATCGTAATGTTCATGATGACTTCTTGTGACTTCACCTAGGTGAGGTATGATTGTGATATCTTTTAGGATGTCTTGGCCAATAATCGGATGTTGTTTGATTAAATTAAATTCATCTTCCGTTAATTGACCTGGTTTATTTAAAATTTGATCAGGAATACCTATCTTTCCAATGTCATGTAGATAAGCACAGCTTTTAATGTTTTCGATTTCCTGATCTGTCCAACCAAGATTTTTCGCAATCAAAGCAGCATATTGAGCAACACGCCTTGAATGACCACGTGTATATTCGTCTTTTGCCTCAATCGTTGTCGAAAGAGATTGCATCATTTGAAGTGTTATTTTTTTGTTTTCTTTCTTTTCAATTTCCAATTCCTTTTGATGGCGTGTTTGTTCCACAACATGAATTTTATGGATGGTACGAACAATGTTTGCGAGTAGTAATATGATCATGCCAATGCCCGTAAAGAGGCCAGAAACCATAGATACAAAATAAACGGATATACCTTCAATGGCTACGCAGATTAAAACTAAAAAGAGTCCGAAAAGTAAGAAGTAGTCTGAGCGGGATTTACTTGTTGAATGTATATATTGATATAAATGAATAAATACCATAATAAATACGCAGATCAGAATGCATTGGGCAACAGGCAATGTTTCAATGTAGTCTTTGACTTTTGTCAAATATAGGATGGATGAAACTACAAAGTTTAAAAGGGCAATGTAGCCAATATATTTATAGAGCTTTCGATGTTTTCCATTTTGGATGCTATCGGCATAGAAAAGTATTGGTAAAGGACTAAGCATGATCATCACAAAGCATAATGAGGCTAGAGAAGATGCGTTTGGTACTAAGATTTGGCGGATTTTGGATTCTCCAAGCATCCAGATGGCTCCCATGATCATACACCAGCCTAAATATTCCGTGCTGAAATTGGTGTGATAAGTAAATTTTAGGGCTGAACCAAATAGAACGGATGTAATACCGGCAAATAAAATGAAGAAGGCAATGAATGTGGACATTTTATAATCGCTATATATATGTTGCCAAATATCGATTTCACTTCCACAATAAATTTCGTTGACTACACCAGAATAGTTAGAAGTATAGGTTGTAAGTTCAATGCGTAATGTTTTTCCTGCATCCTTATAGGTTGTGGGGCAAAATATATATCGACTCGCCGAATTTTTACCGGCAAGGCGCGTATCTTTTGTAGAATATTCTTTACGTAATGTATTATCTACATAGAATTTAACATCTTGTAAGGAGGAGCGAATCACAAAGGAAGTTTCATTATAATCTTTAGGAAGAGTTGTATGAATAACCATTGTATGGCCAGGTTTTACTTCATATTTTCCTGGGATATTAATTTTTTGTTTGGAACCATCTTCTTTTTCCCAATAAAACGTTTGTGTATAGACAATGGAATGAGATTGAACATCATGCTCTTGTTCGTTGGCTCCAAAGAGTTGCATGAAACAAAACCATCCTAAAATGGCAATCATTAAGATATAGAAGAATACTTTTATTCCTTGTAGGTTATATTTTTGTGTACGCATTCTTAACCTCTTCTCTCCTAATGAGAGTATCCCTTTTTTTAAGAATTGTGTCAATGATTTTTGTTGACAAAACAATCACAAGATATTATGAGATGAAGATGGCGGGGGTTTGTGAAAAGTATGACTTACGTCAGATGGAATATGACATATTGATGTTTCTTTATAATAATCCTAAGTATAATACGGCGGCGGACATTGTTCGTATTCGTAAGTCTACAAAGTCTCATGTTTCAACTTCACTTAAAGTATTAGAAGATCGTGGTTTGATTGAAAGAAGAGTGGATCCTGCAAACAAAAAGCGTGTCACAATTCATTTGCTTCAAATGGCTAATGAAGTGATTGAAGATGGTAAGTGGGCGCAAAAGGAGTTTGCACAAGACATGTTTGATGGTCTAACACAAAGTGTTTATGAATGTATTTCAAAAGGTGTATGACAATGCAGAAAGGATGTTGTTAAATGAGTAAAAAGTCTGATTTAATGGAAGCTATTTTTGATGCTTGTTACTTGATTTTTGACTTAATTGCCGGAATCTTATTTTTTGTATATTCAAAAGGAAATCCATTATTTATTTCATATGGTGTATTAACATTAACGTTATGTGGTGGAGATGCATTCCATTTGGTTCCTCGTATTAAAAGAGCTGTATATGGAACAAATGACAAAATCAAAAGACAACTTGGTATTGGATTGCAGGTATCTTCAATCACAATGACAATATTCTATATTATCTTATTGTTTATCTGGAAATTAACTTTCCCAACGCTTACAGCTCCACTTTGGATTGAAGCTATGATTTGGATTTCAGCCATTATTCGTATCGTAGTATGTTTCTTACCACAAAACAATTGGACGAGTGAAGAAGGGAATATGAAGCTTTCTGTAATTCGTAATGCTGTATTTGCCGTAACTGGAATTGGTGTAATTCTTCTTTATGCGATTTCAGGGAATATGTATGATTTACACTTAAACCGTATGGTTGCAGCTATTATTATTTCGTTTGGTTGCTATATTCCAGTTACTTTGTGGTCTAAGACAAAGCCAATGATTGGATTGTTGATGATTCCTAAGACTTGTGCTTATATGTGGGTCATTGTGATGGGATTACAATTATTATTTTAATTCACAAAACTGGTGCTTATAGCACCTTTTTAATTTTCTAAAAGAAGAATATCGTTGTGAAATTATATTCTTCTAAATAAATTACCGAAAAAATCGACATATTTCTGAATGATAGGTATACTATTGGTAGTAGGATTGGTGGTGTTCACATGAAAACTTGTAAAGAAATGGCTTTAATTTGGAATATTAGTGTTCGCGCAGTTACGAGTTTGTGTAAATCAGGAAGAATTCCTGGTGCTGTTAAGAATGGAAAAAGTTGGGAAATTCCAGACGAAGCAACAAAACCGGTAGATGGAAGAATTTCATCTGGTGAATATTGTAAAAAAGGGATGACTACAGATAGAAAGCCTTTGCCTATTGGTATTTCAGACTATGTGCGTGCTCAATCGGATTATTACTATGTGGATAAAACGATGTTAATTAAGGAGTTTTTAAATCAAAAGCCATTGGTTTCATTATTCACAAGACCAAGAAGATTTGGAAAAACATTGAATATGGATATGCTTAGAGTGTATTTTGAAATGACGGATGAGGATACATCTAAATATTTTGAAGATAAGAATATTTGGAAGTGTGGGAAAGACTATCGTTTGCATCAAGGTAAATATCCTGTGATTTTCCTTACTTTTAAAGATGTAAAGTTTGATTCTTGGCAGGCCACTATAGAGAAAATTAAATCGTTACTTCAAGAAGAATATGGAAGGCATCAGGAATTGTTGAGCAGTTTAAAAATATCGGATTATGAGAAGGAATATTTTAATAAAGTATTAAGTGCAACAGAAAATGAAGTAGAATTGTCTTTTTCGCTTGAAAAGTTGTCGAAGATGCTTGCATCTCATTATGATAAAGCTCCAATTATTATTATTGATGAATATGATACTCCAATCCAGGAAGGGTATTCTAAGGATTTCTATGATGAAATCATTGGCTTTATGAGAAATTTCTTTTCTGGTGCTTTTAAGGATAATAAAAATCTTTCTTACGGCTTTTTAACTGGAATTTTGAGAATTGCTCAAGAAAGTATTTTTAGTGGATTAAATAATTTAACTGTGAATTCAGTGATGGATGAAGCATATGATCGTTATTTTGGATTCACAAATGAAGAGGTAAGTGAAATGTTAGATTATTATGGAGCTACTGAAAAAGAGAGTGAACTTCAAGAATGGTATGATGGATATTTATTTGGGAATGAAGAAATTTATAATCCGTGGTCAGTCATTAATTATATTTCGAAGGGATGTGTTCCACAGGCATATTGGGTAAATACTGGAAAGAATGAGATTCTCGAAGATGTTTTAAAAGTGGCGGATGAGGATATTACAGAAAAGCTTTATTCTTTAATTCGTGGGGGTAAAGTTTTGGCAAGAATAGATCAAAATGTTGTTTATCGTTCACTTACAGAGGATCCAACTAATATTTATAGTTTATTATTGGTAGCTGGATATTTGAAAACAACGATTAAAGAATTGCAGGCGGATGGATCTTATTTGTGCCAAGTATCGATTCCAAATAAAGAGATAGCTTCTGTTTATAAAAGTGAGATTTTGGCACATTTGATGAAGATTGGTGCAGTTTCAAGAACGACTGCAGATAAGATTGCGGAAAGTTTGTTCTTAAATGATTATGTTAAACTAGAAAAAGCTATTTCGGAATATATGGATAAAACAATTAGCTTCTATGATACAGCCAGTGAATCTTTCTATCATGGCATGATTTTAGGATTGATTTCGATGATGGATAATCAGTACAAAATAAAATCGAATAGAGAGTCTGGTAAAGGAAGATTTGACATTGGTTTAATACCTAGAGATGATAAGTATCCTGGAATGATTATGGAACTAAAGTGGAAAAAAAATCTTGATGATGATGAATTAACACTTTTGGCAGATGAAGCTCTTTGTCAGATTCATAGTATGGAATATGATTCTGAAATGAAGAGTGAAGGAGTGAAAAAAATATTGAAATTTGGAATTGCGTTTTCTGGAAAGAGTGTTTGTGTTAAAACAAATTAGAACAGTAGTTTTACTGATGATTTCTAAGACTGGGTCATTGTGATGGGATTGCAATTATTATTTTAGAACTTCTTCAAGAGAACGCTTACTCGACGTTCTCTTTTTCTATATGAATTTAGAAATTTAGAGCATCTAATTCAATGAAAATAGGTTATTTTAGATCAAATAGGAACAATCGTTACAAACGTATTGGAATTCACAATATTTTCACATTGGACATTTATAATAGGAATTGGCTACTGGATGTAGTAACGGTGAACCCTCTGAATGAAAAATGATATATGCTTGAGTTCTCGGCAGATCCTTCAATTTTTTTGTAAGAGGAGGAGATGTCTATGTATATATATCTATATATTGATGTTGCCATGTGTTTAATGGCACTAGTAGAAATACTAAGAATTACATTATTGATTATAGAAAAATGTAAAAGACACTAGTTCACCCAAACCCAACGGATTAAACTAGTGTCTTTACACTAAATAAATTCAGAGGAACCACTGTATCCAGTAGTCTTTCTGTATGATTATTAAACAATTGATATATATAAAAGTCAAGTTGAATCCTATCTAATTCAATGAAAATAAGTCATTTCAGATGAAATAGGAACAATCGTATTGGAATTCACAATGTTTTCGCATTGGACCTTTATAATGGAAAATGGCTACTGGATGTAGTAACGGCTTCCCTTGGAATTAAAAATGATATCTGCTTGTGTTCTGGACAGATCCTTCTATTTTTTTGTAAGAGGAGAAGGTGTCTGTGTATATATATCTGTACATTGATGTTGCCATGTGTTTATTGACACTAGTAGAAATACTTAGAATTACATTAATTATCATAGAAAGATGTAAAAGACACTAGTTCCCGTTCCCACAACGAATTACTAGTGTCTTTTGACATAAAATAATTCAGAGTGACCACTGTATCCAGTAGTCTTTCTGTAAGATTATTAAACAATTGATATATATATATATAAAAGTCAAGTTGAATCCTATCTAATTCAATGAAAATAAGTCGTTTTAGATGAAATAGGAACAATCGTATTGGAATTCATAATGTTTTCACATTGGACCTTTATAATGGAAATTAGCTACTGGATGTAGTAACGGCTACCCTTGGAATTAAAAGGATGATATCTTGAGTTCTCGACAGATCCTTCAATTTTTTTTGTAAGAGGAGAAGGTGTCTGTGTATATATATCTGTACATTGATGTTGCCATGTGTTTAATGGCTTTAGTTAAATTACTAAGAATCTTATTATTGATTATAGAAAAATGTAATAGATACTAGTTCACCCCAACAACGAATTACTAGTGTTTTTTGACCTTAATTCAGAGTGACCACTGTATCCAGTAGCTTTTCCGTATAAGTATTATATCGATAAGGGAATGTTTATGCAAATTTGTCATTAATAGTGTAATGGAATACACTGCTACGGGAAAAGTAAAAGACACTCGTTCATCTGAATTAGTGTCTTTATTGTATTACTTTAATCCAAACAATGTTTCGATACAAGAATCATCCATTACACGATCTGTTGGTGGCATATTGGCATGTTCTAGTAGTGAGTCTACGTGGTCTTTGATGGTTACATCTACAAGTTTGTTGACGTCGATTCCTCTGAGTTCAAAGAATAAGAATGGGTTTTCGTCGAGTTTGGTTCCAATTCCGTAGAGTACGGCAGCAACGTGCTTGCACATTAAGGCCCAGTCGGGACAGCTACAGTTGAAACTGATTTCTCTTTGGCTTGGGAATAGTCCGTTTTCGGATAGGAATATTTCTTTTAAACTTTCTGGGAATTGCCCATTCACAAGTTCTTGTAAGTTTTGGATTTGTGAACTACATTTTTCAATGATGTCTTCACAAATTTCTTCTTTTAGTGGACTGATATTGATTTCCACTTTGTATGGTGCTTTTCTTGATCCTTGTACACGTGCTTTTACCTTACCCTTAACAATTTGTAAGTCCACAACTGCACCTGAACGAACATATCTTTTTCCTCGTTCGATACGACTGGCATAATCGGCATATTGTTCAATATTTTTACACCATGCCATGCCCCACCAGCTTTTTGCGATTTGCCTTCCATCCACAATAATGGGATGCATTTCTTTTCCTTTGTTTTTTGCGGTTTTAACACTTTCTTGTGCTTTTCTTTGCAATTCTTCGACGCTCATTTGCGAATATTGCATGCTTGCTGTCCAATATTTTGCCATAGTCTACACATCCAATCTTAATAATTCCATTAGTTCATTTGTATCTAGTTCGGTAATCCATTTTTCTTGGCCAGAGGCAAGGATGGAATTTGCGAGTTCTTGTTTAGATTCGATTAATTTATCAATTTTTTCTTCAATAGTTCCATTTGAAACGAGTTTATGGACAAAGACTTCTTTGGTTTGTCCAATACGATAGGCTCGATCGCTTGCTTGGTTTTCTACGGCTGGATTCCACCAACGGTCAAAGTGAATGACGTGGTTGGCAGCTGTTAGATTGAGTCCGGTTCCGGCTGCTTTTAATGATAATACGATATATGGAACGTATGTGTTTTCGTCATTAAATTTTTCAACGATTCCTGTACGCTTTTTAGCTGGAATACCACCATGAATAATATATCCCTTCTTATGGAAAATAGATTCTAGGTATTGGGATAGGGGTTCACACATTTCTTTATATTGTGTAAATACCAATACTCTTTCCCTTTTCTCATAGATGGTCTCACACAACTCCTTCAACATCGCATATTTTCCACTATCCTTTGGATTGTAGTTGGTATCATGAATAAATTGGTCTGGGTGATTACAGATTTGTTTTAATTTCGTCAATAACGCAATCACAATACCTCTTCTTTGAAGGCCTGTGGATTCCAATATTTTTTGTTCTGCTTTATCAACTTCTTTACGATACAAAACAACTTGTCGTTTGGATAAATCCACATGTTCAGTGATTTCCATTTTGTCTGGTAAATCTGAAATGATTGTTTTATCTGTTTTTAGACGTCTTAAAATGAATGGGGAAACCATCATCTTTAATTTTGTCATATATTCAGGATAGGCTTGTACTTTCTTTGCGTATTCCTTAAAGTCAGATGCACTACCTAATAATCCTTTGTTTAAGAAGTCAAATAGTGACCATAAATTGGATAGGTCATTTTCGATCGGTGTACCTGTCATTGCGATGCGCATATGGCTAGGAATCTTTTTAATGGCACGTGTTTGTTTAGTTGCCGGATTTTTAATGGCTTGTGCCTCATCCAAAATCAAACAGTCCCATATTCTTTCTTGTAAAAATTCATTGCGTAATGCCATCCCGTAGGTTGTTATTGTGATAAATGTGTCATCATGTACAATATTGTTTTTTCCATGAAGAATATAATATGGCATTTTAGGGGCAAAGCGATCTATTTCTTTTGACCAGTTTCCAAGTAGCGATGCAGGAACAATCAATAATACATGTGCATCTTTCTTTTTTTCATACATCTTCTCTAAAAAAGAAATGACTTGAAGTGTTTTTCCTAGTCCCATATCGTCGGCTAGGCATGCGCCAAAACCTAAATCATTCATTTGATTTAACCAATTGTAGCCACTCTTTTGATAAGGTCGGAGTGTTGCGTTTAAATATTTTGGTTGAGCTTTGTTTTTGATTTTTGAAGGATTTTTTAATTTACCTAAAATATCCCTTAACCATTTTCCGTTTGATATCTGTATACCCATATCGACATCAATATCATCATCATTTGACATATATGTTTTTGTCAAAGCTTCCTTTAATGTAATGGTGCCATCATATTGTTCCATTTGTTCAAGAAGTTGTTGAAGCTTATTGTGATTAATTTCTACCCATTGACCTTTTAACCATGCAAGTCCTTCTTCCATTTTTAAAAGTTCACTAATTTCCTTCTTTGTAAGGGCACGCCCATTAACAATTAGAGATGGTTGTAAGGATAGTATGGAGTCAAAGCCAAACATGGATGGTTTGGTATCTCCAATGTTCACATTGATTTTTACAGAAGAATATTTCTTCTTCCACCAATTTGGTACTCTACACTTAATGCCACAAGCCTCAATGTCAGGCACACACTTTAATAAAGAATAGGCTTCTTTACTAGTTAATCTGATGGGATGGAACAAATCACCGGTTTCCATATATTGGGCAATCAAAGTATTCTTTTGAGCGACTACATTTAGGCAAGATAATAAATTTAATAATTGTTCTTGATCGTTTTTATATTCGACTAGTGCATGCTTAAGTGGCATATGAACAATTCGATTTTCTTTGTCTTTTGTGGCATACGTCGCTAAAAACGCAAACGGAAAGTCTGCATCTTCTTCGTTTTCGACTAAGTGAAAATAGATTCGTTTTGCGATTTTTAAATCTTGGGATTTTTCTTGAAGATACATTTGAACTGTACCTTTATAGGATTTCATATCCAAACAGAATTGATTATTTAACTTTTCAAATACGTTTTGAATCCACTTTTCATCAATATATTCTGTACCAATCGCAAAAGGAATAATAGACATTAAATATTCTAAGTCTTCACTTGATGCTTCTACTTTAGTATCTTCTCTAGCTACTTCTAGTTCAGGACGATTACTTAAAAGTTCAATAAATTTCAAAGAGAGTTGATACAAATAAAAAGCACTAGGCGTCAATCCCTTTAGATTGTTTTCAAACCCTAATTCATAGAGTGCCAAATATTTGTCTTTTTTGAATTCCTCAGCCCATTTTGAAGTATTTTCTTCTTTTGTTTCATCAATATGAAATCCGTTTTTTGTAAATATAAAATTGATTTGTTTCATACACTATTTATCCTTCGTTTTATTACTTTTCTACATTTTATCATATATATTAAA